>Ga0209788_1000435_pt1 | contig 11043 bp, 6 predicted proteins | sample WorMetLIZISLAND1_2_FD_187415 | JGI IMG/M metagenome (GOLD analysis project Ga0209788, IMG submission 187415) | Marine gutless worms symbiont microbial communities from Max Planck institute for Marine Microbiology, Germany - Olavius clavatus LIZARD... ...
GAAGAAGCGATTTTCGTGATCGGCACAAAAGCGCCCGTATCACGTGACCTTTGACCTTGACCTCGACCTTGAGCACAACATGGATGCGCGCCCACCTGCTGACCATCGTGTGCAAGTTTGGTAGTGATCGAGCTATTTTTGGCGTCGTAGTAGCGATTCCCGCAAAAAAGTTTACAGACAGACAGACACACACACACAGACAGACGACAGACGCCGCGCCATCGCATGAGCTCATTCTTTGAATGAGCTAAAAACGAAGTAGCAAGATTGGCACCAAGTGTTATGTATAAGATCGCTCGGTGCTGCTTTATTCACAGTGGCAGAGTATGATGTTTCACGTTTAAGCTGTGTGTTGTGGGTGCAAAAGATGTTGAATGAACAACACATTGGCAGTCAACCACGGCTAATGGCTTTACTGAAACAAACCAGAGTAGGACTGAATGTCAGACTTGATGTATGGAGATGGCATTGGCTAGGCTGAGTACAGTGTGGAAGAGAAGATAGACTCAGCTGTGTATTAACATGGCAACTGAACTATTGTTGGTCAGATGGAGGAGAAGTGTTTGGTTTTTACTGCGCGATGCACTATTGTGCAAAGTGCGGTCTAGCGATCGCTTGGTGTCCGTGTGTGACGTTGGTGGATTGTGATCACATAGGTTGGAATCTTGGAAACTAATTGCTCGGACAATTAGCCCAACACCTTAGCTCTTTGTAGCCCAAAGGCCATCCACCAACTCCCAGGGTTAGATTTAGGGTATTCGCATTCGAGTTTAGCTTTTAGTGTTTTACATACTTATTAATGGGCGAAGCCAAATGTAAACAAACTGTCGATGCTTACAGTGATAAGATTGTAGGCTAAATAATGCAGAGATTCTTGCGCAATCGTCGGCTGATTGTGCGCTTACAATTACATACAGTTTTCAGGGCACTCATATTTTGGGCGCATCACACGGTTATCTTTGCGATAGCTCAATTTTCTTGTGTGTAATCTGACTTCACTGCCATAAGTGACAGTAGTTGATGGGATACTTGTAGAATAACAGCAGAGGTTCATTGACAGTAATCTTTAATGTTGCATTGGACATTAGTAGCTGGACATCGTGTAGTGTGGATATTAGCCGTGAACTGCATGATCACATTTCACAGATGAGTATTGTGGATGTGAAATGCCATCATGTTGGCATTACTGTGAGTGTGCTGGTGACGTGTATTAGCGTTCTTTTCAATGTTTCTTATTTGCAGGTTCAACTTACTACGAGGCGGCCAATATGTCATTTCTTTATCAGATTCCACAGTATGCACTTGTTGCAGTGAGTGAACTGTTTACTAGCATTGCTGGTGAGTTCTGTCACGGTGATATCATGTAGCTCAATGCACATTCAGCTCTTGCAGTATATTTTTATTGGTTCTCTTGGCCACCCAAGGAATGCACAGCATCTTAAAGGCAGAAATTCTTTGGCAATCAAGCTTCCACATTGTCCATCTCTCACATGTTTTGCCACAGGTCATACTAATGCTTGTGAAAGCTGAAACTTTGTTTTTAATTTTAATGTTGATGTCTATGTTGTTACGTAACAAGGCTGTGATGTTTGGCTTGTGACAGGACTTGAGCTGGCATATATCTATGCTCCGAGGTCAATGCAGGGAATCATTATGGCACTGTACTGGTTTGCACAAGGTGTTGGCTCTATGGTTGGTTTTGGCACCATTCAGTTGTTTGTCGATGTCTGGTTTACACCTTACGATTACGGCAACATCAACTGCCGCACATATGAAGAAGCACAACACTGGTGTCATCTCGACTACTATTTCTACTTCATTGGTGGCCTGCAAGTTGTCGGAATTCTGCTGTTTATAGCAGTATCATGGGGGCTTGGTGTGGGCAAACCGGTGCCATTGCGCGTTCAGAGACAAGGCCACACATTGGTAAGGCCCACTGACAGGCCTAATTTATCTGGCAGTAGTAACGGCTCCGTTGACTTTTTAAGAATACCTAGCATTCGCCCTCGAGCCATTAATGGCAGACGGCCTGTTGAAAGATGAGGTTAAATGTTAGCTTGTATGTTGTTTTTCTTTCCCTTGTTGTATCGTGAACGTCTGTAAACAATAAAAGCCCACAATAGCTCAGTAGAATTCTCTTGCGTTAAATAATTTGGTTTAGACTCTTACACTGTGTCTCAGAAAAAAATGCGCAAAATTTGAAACGGTATAGCTCAAAATTATAAGGATCGATTTTGATGACATTTGGTAAAAATATTCAAAATACTCTAGAATAGAGTTTGCATGCTTCAGTTTTCGTGTAGGTTTGCTTTTTATCAACTTTTCAATCATTCAAACCGGACACCGAAAATAACGCAAATTTTGACAGTTAGGCCTCACACTGCCTGTCAACGTGGCACTATTCAGTAAGGAATACAAAATTTTGATCAAAAGTCTGTATGATTGTAAATTTTAAAGCAAAAGCACCTAGCAGTTTATAAGAGTTTCCAGATAAAGGTTGGACGAACAACAGCATCAACAGGCTGCTGGTGAAGTTGAGAATGTTCGGAACAGTGTGATGCATAATTTTCTTAACTTCCAGTGATGCAATTTAGGACGAATATTAAATAAGTAAAACTGCATTAACGGTACTGTATTATGAGTGTATAAAGCATAAATGTCTGCAGATTATGTGTGCAAAATATTGTGAGCTTAGGTGTGTGTTTTATTAAAAAATTGCACTCATCAAAGTTTGCGCATTTGCTTGATACAGCGTCAAAATTCGCCATATTTTCGGTGTCCGGTTTGAAAGACAAAGTTGTTAAAAAAGGGAACCTACACGAAAACTGAAACATACAAACTCTGTTCTAGAGTCTTTTGAATATTTCTGCCAAATTTCATCAAAATCGATCGTTATAATTTTGAGCTATACCGTTTCAAAGTTTGTGTGTTTTTTGAGACACAGTGTAGATCACACACTGACATGTGGTCTAATAATAGTAATAATAGTAATAGCGCCGACAATTTCTAACGCGCCATAACATGAATAGAGTCATTACAAGGGCGCGGCGTGGCTAACAATTTGGAACAGTCACTAGATGGAGTGAAGATAAGTCTTTAATGCCGTCTTGAAGGGGCCGACTGTCTCTAGTGTCCGTAAATGCGCCGGCAGCTGGTTCCATGCCTTTGGGCCCGCCAGTGATCCATATTTCAATGCAAGCAAAGAGACATGTAAATTTGTTGTTTTATTTCTGTATTATTATTATTATATGCGTATATATAGAATTCAGTGTACTCACTCATTACGAGTCATTCATGTATTGTTTGTTGCCCATCTGTTCCTGAACACCTTACAGAATATCAAATCAGAAGGCGCATGTTTCCATTCTCTCAGATCCAGTAAGATGACGATTTTCGCTGTTTACAAATAGTGACCTTCAAATACTTATTTCTCCATACCTCGAGTCCTAGCTTACTTAGGAGCAAGAGTGCACCGGCCAAATCTACATTTTTGGTGTAAGGAATCCAGCGGTGCCAATTGCGAATAGATGCAGACTGTCAACAGATACAGACGGTCAACATACATGCATGGGTGGCTATCTTGTATTTTGAAATATGGATCACTGAATCGTCAGAATGTGTTTCATTATTTCAACTCCTACATTAGAAAGGATCATAAGTCTTGTGACTTAACCAACATTTTATGACATCAGTGACTCCACAAGCAATTAGTGTATCTGTATCTGTATCTGTTGACAGTCTGCATCTATTCGCAATTGGCACCGCTGGATTCCTTACACCAAAAATGTAGATTTGGCCGGTGCACTCTTGCTCCTAGGTAAGCTAGGACTCGAGGTATGGAGAAATGAGTATTTGAAGGTCACTATTTTTAAACATCAAAAATAGTCATCTTACTGGATCTGAAAGAATGGAAACATGCGCCTGCTGATTTGTTATTTCGTAAGGTGTTCAAAAATGTATTTTCATAATCCTCCAAAAATGCCAACAAAAGTACACAAGGAACCTAACCGGTAGCCTATGTTACAGGAGGGGAAGTGAGGGGAGAGGATGACCATGTTTGGAAAATTCTACAAGTTGATCACTGGCCACAAGTGATGCTGCATCTTAGTCTATATTCTTTATTGTCGATGCTGTAGTCATCAGGTTAAAACAAGGAAGTGGAGTATCTGTATTTTTGACATTTATTGACACCGTTTCAACTGTTCTACAGTGTTTAGTAGATGACGTTAGTGATATTTCATAACGAGCCATATTTCTTGCTGCAGAAGTGTACAAGTGTATTGTTATACTGTATATATTATGTATCAGTGTCATTATTTTATAATGTTTACTGCAGTGGTCTTACTTGTTTTCGTGTTTGTTATCTGGTGTTTATGGCATTTTAAGCTAATCTATTTTTATAACATACATATATTTTGTCTCTATACATCTATAGATTATGATGATGGATTGATTGTATATTCTTAACAGTATAGCTAATCGTAGCATAATGATAGTAAGAACAACGCAGTGCTGATGAAGCCAGCTGTATGTGGCTGCTAACTGCAAACATTTATGTATGTTTTGAAGTCAGTGTCAATTTTATTTTATTTTCCTAGCTGACAATTCATATTCTTATAGTTTTTAAAATGAGTACACTAGTGATGACCTTGCTTTTAGCTAAGGTCTTATTGTGCTTCTACCACAGTCTTGTGATATGCTGCTGTAAATTTTCCACGAATGACATCAAACCATGTTTTAGTGTTTTATGTGCCCAGTAGTAAACGTAAGTGCCATGCAAACATTAGTAATGTCATTTTAGTTTACATATCTCTATAATTTAGTTTATATTGAGTTTTTCCTTATTGTTTGTTTGTCACTAACAGTCAAGTGATGGCTGTGAAGACCGCCTCCGAAATGACCCATACTGTGTCGGGTGGGGCGTTAAACTCTACTCAGTCCAGTCTATAGTTAAGACATGTCTAAATTTTGAACAGCTGGCAAAATAGTTTATATGTATTGTAGATTTGTTCGATGTAAATAGTCTCGACTCTTCTGTGATAATCCTATTTACTGCAATGTATACGCGATATAGTGTTGACATGTTTAGATATATTTTATTACAGTTAGTAATTTGAAGGAAATCCACCTTAACTAGAGATTTATTGCTGACTGTTTCAGAAAAGATAATTATGTCTGTAAACCTATGGCTTGTTGTACTGTATGTGCTATGTACTGCTGTCCAGTTGTTACACAACAGTTCATATTAAGTTAACTACATTAAAGCAGTATTGGAAGCACTGTTAAATGACCTAAATGCAGTACTGTGTGTAATCAGTGGAGTATTAACTGCAGTACATCTGCAAATAGGTTGTGAAGGACTGAACCATGAAGGCCTACCAGCAATGATGTGTGATTTCTCAGCCCCAAGCCCAGATATTAGCCAAAGCTACAAAACCATGTCACAGGGCCATTACATCTCGTGATGTGGCTGTTTATGTCTGAGCAAATTACACTGTGCTACAGGGGCAGATCGAGGCATGGGCAAACCATGCAGTCGCCTCCCCAATCACCACTGACCAAAAGTTGGGGCAGGTCATGGCTGCGAGGAGCAGTCTACCTCAGATATCGACGACTGGCGAGCTGTCACTTAAATCTTCAACTTTTGGCCCCTCTTTTCTCTATGGAAATGGACGCTTTCAGCTTGAGAGGGCACCCTACCCCTGATTTCCACTGGGGGCTCTGTCTCCAGACCCCCGTTATAAGCTTGTGTTGCACTCTGGCCATGGTCGACCCCCATTTTGGATCTGCCCCTGCTGTGCTGGTTGGTGATAAAGGCACGATGATCACTCCTGTTGGGATCCTCTGATGACACCAAATAGGAAAAATAACATGTATATATTGTTCTGTATGCTATGTGTTTTTGTTGCAGTTACTATTACACCGTGTCTGGAAAAAGAGGCCACGGTTTTTTTCTGCATAACTTTAACAAATGTAGACATAGTTTCTTAATTTATGGAGTGAACCATCACGAGGACTCATTTTACTAAGAAGAACATAGAAAATTTATTCCTAATATCACACCACTACATAGTGATGACGTAATCGTGAAATCATTAGAAACGACGTTATCAGGTACTGCTTCCACGGAAAAGATACAACAATGTTCTGCCTAATAACTGTAGAAAATTAAAACGCATTGTCATAATTTTTGCCAAGCAACACAAATGAAGTACGGACAAAATAACAGTGGAACAAAAGTCCACCTCAACTAATTAATGTTGCTACTTTACCTTGCAAAATGAAACGCTCTCTGAGCCGTTACACAATAACACCAAAAAGCGACAAAATTCCACAGAAAGCCAGAAATCTATCAGTGCATATTGTTGAGTATTGTACAGCAGTAGTAAAAGTTGACAGCTAGTTTAACTGAAAATCAATGTTTACAATGTGTAACGCCGTCCTTGATGCATGTTGAGACACGATGACCATGCGACGCCACTGAACTGAACAATGACGGCGTGATCAAGTTGGGAGATGTCTACTATCAAACAGAACTGACTTTATCATTTTTTGTCGAAAGCGGTTTAATCGACGACTTTAGTTTCTATTCACATATTCTTTCAGCAATTGACTTGCAATTTGTCATGTTTTTCCTTTCAAAAAGCTTTTGTTAAATGTCTGTCTTTGTAAGCGGCATTTTTGATGACGTCATCACGTAACGATTTTGAAGTGTTGGGATAAATTTTCTAACGTTTTAATACGTTGAAGTATCAAGATGATTCGTGCCAAAAATTACAAAACTGTGACTAAATTTCTCATTGTTATGCCTAGAATACAGTGGCCTCTTTTTTCCCAGACACGGTGTATATACGTCTGAACTCATAATTATGTTGATCTATTCAATTCTTGTACTTATTGTATACTGTGAGTCAAAAACACTGTACCCTCATTTATATCTTCATCAAATATTGCATGTAATTCATTATAACACACATTACTGTACTAACACACAGTTCTGTGTATGTACATGTTAATAAATAGATATCTACAGTGGAAAGTATTTGTATTGGTCATTCTTCTGTACCATCTATGATGGTATACTACACCGTGGGCCATAAAAAATGTGCCACTTTTATTTTTACGATAACTTTGGCAAATGTGGACCGATTTCAATAATTCTTTCACTTTTGGATTCGCAGATAAACTGCGGAATACGGTAAAATAAAATCTTCCACCGCACCTGAATTCTGTTGCCGCACTACCTTGTGAAATTAAGATGTTCAACTGTACAATGTTTCATTCATATATATGCTGCATTAGCTCGACTTACGTGCACAAGCAACAAATGAATGAATTATCGTTCATGGCAGTTTTCCAAGTCCTTTCACTGCTAAAACCATGTTATGAACGTGGCTCATTTGCTGGACGCCTGCTTTAAGTCGTTACACCATTGCTCAATTGATGTGTTAACACGTTATTTAACGCACTGATAAGCGTTTAGCGGGTACTAGCGCAGTGCAGACGATTTTTACCAATTTGTAGTACATGAACATAAATAATTTTTAAACGTTTCGAACATAAATACCTGCTGTTATCTGGTTTTAGGCTTGAGGTTGTGCAGATAAGTCCAGCTAATACAGCATAGATTGTATGAAACGGTGTACAGTTGAACATTTAAATTTCACAAGGTAGTGCGGCAACAGAATTCAGGTGCGGTGGAAGATTTTATTTTATTGTTTCCGCAGTTTATCTAGGAATCCAAAAGTAAAAGAATTATTGAAATTGGTCCACATTTGCCAAAGTTATCGTAAAAATAAAAGTGGCACCTTTTTTTATGGCCCACGGTGTAGTATTAGCATTAGCGTTCATGAAAATTTCAGTTATTAACACACATGTTAATGGACATTATCAGTGTTTATCTGATATCGTTATGCCTTCAGGATCTGAAAGAGATCGGCTCAATACTCAACTACCACCAGGATAATGACTTAAGCACATTTCAGTTATATAACAATATGTTATCATGATAACATGCAAGGTAAAACCTTTCAGTGCTATAATGACAATAAAGCAACGGTCTATTTATGCATCTATACAGCAATGCTAAAAAAAGTCCTGAGCTTTGGCTCGTTTTGGTAGATTTAGTAAATTGTCTGTCAAAGATTCCTCATTGGTTTCTCTGCGTTTGGAGGCTGATCGAGTAGTTGGTGTTTTCACGGTCTGTGACGGTGTTCTGCTGGGTGATGGTGTCAGTGTTTTACTGTGCGATGGACTTGGAGTGTATGAAGCTTTCAATGCTCGGTCGGTGCTCGTACGAATGCCGAGCTTCTTGCTGGCGAGGCTCTGTGCAGCTGGAGACAGGAACTGCAGTCGATCCGTCTTTGAAGAACCAAATTTTGGTGACGGACTACAAAAACATACATTCAAGTACTAACAAAAATGTTTGCACGAGTTAGTTAGTTAATTGATCATTAATTAATAACTGTCAACTGCACTTGTTCGACTCTACAGAAATGACCATGGCTGTTTGACCGCATAGGCTTGTAACAAATTTGATGAACTGTTTCAACTCGGTGCTATATGGCATTCCAATTTTGTAGTATTTGCACTCATTATTTTACATACAGTTGTATGTAGAAAATTTTCAAACTGAGATAATGCTCAGTTGCAGACAGTGCAATAACAACACAGTTGCTTACTTTCAACAATAAACCACTGAATACAAGAATAAACAACTAATTCAGTGACAAAAGCACCATAGTAACCCAAACCTTGACAATGTTGCTGTGGCCTGCTTGATTGCAACTTCCTTTTTGTCTCGATGAGCTTTACTTGCTTTCTCAGCTAGCTCGTGAAGTAAACGATCTCGGCGTGGTACGTCAGGAATTTTGAACACTGGTCCACGACCGCTCGGAACAACTGGTGTGTCGGAGCCATCTAGACGGAATGGCGTTCCATCGATCTCACCCCACGTCATGAGTGGTGAAGCATCCACACCTGTCAGAAGTATGGTACACAGATCACTGAGTCACTATATACAACAATGTAGGGCATATAGGGTATACAATGAATACATACACCATAAAATGTGCCACTTTTATTTTTAGGATAACTTTGGAAAATGTGGTCTGTTTGCAATAACTATTTTACTGTTACATTTGGAGATAAACTGCATATAAAGATGGAATTAAACATCACTTTCCCTTAAATTCGTTGCTGCATTACCTTGTGAAATTTGACTTTACAAATTTACTCTGTCTCCAGACCCCCGTTATAAGCTTGTGTACAAATTTACAACACTTACTCAATTCAAAAATGATGAAGAAAAATCATTTATTTACAGGAAATATCTATCACAGATGCTAAGTTGTCATTCAGATACAGCACTTGTTCAACGCAATCTCTTCATGTGACTGTGACTGTTGACAGGCAGTTGCTACATGCAGTATGTGAAGAAAAGCAACAAATGTCAATTGTAGTGAGAGCAAAACGCCTACATTTTCATTTTTAGCAACAGACACCATTATAGCAACATAAACAGCAGTTATTAATCTTCTACTTCTCCTCCTGGTTCAAAACAAATTGCTGGAACTGACTGAATTTTCCTTAGAGACTGGCATCATTTTTTGGATGTATTCTACTCCATAGTTTTTATTATAAGTTCTTTTGTGACTAATTTTATGCTTTCCTTTGTTTGGCAGACAATGCTAATTATCTGAGCATTATTGCATTATCAATCGCATCATATTTAATTTGCAAAACTGAACTTTGCATAATGGTTCTCGAGTCACATACACACACATTGCAAAGTTGTGCAGTACAGGTATACAATACAAAGCATGCTTAAGAAAAGTGAACTTCAGAATCTTTTATGCAATCAAAAGCATCGTAAATATCTAACCAGGAGCAGGTGATGGTGTTGCAACGAAGCCATAACCACCAACTCGAGGAGACTGAGCGGGCAGAATCTCTTTACCATCGGGGCCGATTTGACCGGCCAATACACGAGCCTGGGCAGAAGCAGCACCAGATAACGACTGCTTGTTCTTATCTGCATTAAACGGAGTAGCGGTAAACCGAGTGTTTTTGTGTACAATTTCTCGCGCATTGTTCGCCTTGTCGATTCGTTCTTCTGGTGTGTCGTCGACACCTGCTCAGCAAAAATACAAACACAGAAAAAACGTGCTTATCACTAGTGCAATGTCTACTAAGTAAGTAAGTAAGTGATTTATTAATGCAACCATCGGTTGAAAAGTACAACATATCTACAACTATAACTACTACTACAATTACTACTACTTCTGATTTTTGTTTACATGGCAGATTTTCACAAGTTACTCCATGTTAGGCCATGTCTCCCAAAAGTAAACTTCTATTACTGTTCCTGCTACTTGTCCAGAAAAAGTAGCAAAATGCTGATAGCAAAAAGGGCATATAACAAAAAATAAATCAGCCAATTAAGTATTAGGCCGATATAAACTTCTTTAATGACAAACTAGTATTAACTACAACTAATACAAGATATTAGAACTCAAAGACATAACTGTATAATCATTCAAAGCATGCAAGCACAGTGTTCACTCTATACACCTCACAGTAACACTTACCAGCTGATCATACAGAAGCAAAATTCTACTGCTTATTAGCACACTTGGGTTTGAGTATACAACGGCATGTACAGATGCCAGACTGAAGTTGCTTTTTAATTAATACACAATTAAAAAACAAAAGGTTAACAGCATTACCTTCTGGTATGTACATAAGGGAATTTTTTGGAATATACGTCCACGTTTGAACACTAGATGACGGCGCCTCAATAGCCTGCTGCTCTATTGACGGCAATGCCAAACTGCGTTCTTGCTCCTACAAACAGTCACAATAATTACGGCTTATGGTTTTCTGTGGAAATTTTGCCAAATGGGAAAGTGTGTGAAATTACACAACAAATCACGAGAAAACCACCAAATTTCATGGCTCACAAGAGCCTCCCCATCATGAATAAACTGAGCTGTCTGGTGCTCAGTTACTAAAGGCTGGCATTGTGTTAAGTTACTATTAGAT
>Ga0209788_1000436_pt1 | contig 11042 bp, 3 predicted proteins | sample WorMetLIZISLAND1_2_FD_187415 | JGI IMG/M metagenome (GOLD analysis project Ga0209788, IMG submission 187415) | Marine gutless worms symbiont microbial communities from Max Planck institute for Marine Microbiology, Germany - Olavius clavatus LIZARD... ...
TCTGCAGGCATCTTTGGCAAAACGTGCCTCATCATTTCCCCAAATCGCTTCGTCTGAAGCGCCAAATTACCCTCCCCTCTAGGCTCGGACGGGGTAGCACCGTCACCTCCTGCGTCCTCACCTAGCTGGGTCTGCTGGGCCTTCAGCTCTAACACCCGGATTTCGTGGGCTAATTTGGCCTGCTCTAACTTCATCTTGGCATCTCGATCAGCTCTCCGTTCCTCGGCCTCTAACCTCCTTGCCTCGGCCTCTAACGCAGCCTTCCTTGCCTCGGCCTCTATCGCAGCCTTCCTTGCCTCGGCCTCGGCCTCTAGAGCAACTTTCCTCATCTCTGCCTCCCGAGCAGCCTTCCTCTCCTCTAACTCTAGCAGGGCTCTCCTGTCCTCCCTCTCAGCCCTCTTTTCCTCTCTCTCAGCCCTCTTCTCCTCTAACTCCAACTCCCTGAGTCGTACAGCCTCGCTCCCACCTTCGGAGGCAACACTGCTAGAATCCCCTGTCGGGAGAGGGATCTTGGACGCCTCCTGGGCCTCCCGGGCCAAATCTGCCTGTTCTGTATCAGATTGGGCAATTATGGTCTCTGCCAAAGTTTCCAGCAATTCTGCCCTATCTAATTCTTCCAGACGGTCATCATCGTACCCCGCCTTGCCTAGTTTTAGCATTACACGGGCTGTGCTCATTTTCTTGAGCTGTTCCTGAGCCTCAGGGGGCAAGTGATCCATTATGACCCTGGGATTACAGCACGAAGAAAAGTGGGTCAATAGGTACACACAAAAGTACAAAAATGTATACCGCACGGCAATGACCATAAATTACGTCTGGATCGCTGCCACCACTGATAAGACACTCTGACACACTCGACCACTGCTCTGCTCGTTCGTCACCACAAAATGTAGGTATTCCTACGGCTCAAACACAAAAGACACAATATAGCACCAATTCACACAATACACACTATATGTACGACAATACGCAAAATACTATCACTGGTGACAAAATTACTTGTTGAATCTATTGTTGGTAATTTTGGATAGATTCCTGGTTCTAACGATAATACGTTACCACACAAGGGGTAAACGGGTTTGTTTACACTAATCTTCCACAACTCACCGTTATCTCACTGGTTTTACCTCTATCTACCTCAATCCACTTGTTTCCTTAACATCCCACTTCTGATACCAAAATGTGAGGTCTTATTATTTACTTAGAGGTAAATGAGATAGCTAGTTCTATTATTTAAATAGACAACAAACACAAGTGATCAATATGAATGTAAATTATAATGTGCAAACAATAATAACATATATACAGTGCAAAATAATAAGTAGTCAATGCTTCAAGATATGCTGTCTCGTTTTCACACTTTCTTCAGCAACACATGCTTTAAATGTCTTTTCGCCTATAACAGGCTAAGCAAAAATCACAAGTATATAAACTGAGCAATTCAGTTGTTACAGTACTACTCAAGAACTGTATTCACAATAATTGTGCATAGGACAACGAATACAACTCAATTCTATCACGATCATTAGCTATAAATTCACACAGGACCACACAGGTCATACATCAATTAATAAACATAAGAATACTCAACTGAGTGGGGGGAGTGATTTGTCAACACATGACACACTCTACTGACGAAAACAGCAAAAGGGGCAACGGCTTTCAAACTCAAAGCTATGGCCTAAACGCCACCATCAACGCCCTTGACAATCCTAAGCAAAACCACCCACTCCACTCTTATTATTCTCCAAAAACCACAGCCACGTCTTATTCAAACCACCTCTCGACAACAAGTCACCAATCTGACTCTACAAGGAGGCAGTAGCAAAGCCTCACCTGACAAAACAACCGCCAAACTCCCTGATTGGCCAATACAAATATAGCCGCATCTAAGCATGCGCTATAGTTCACTCAACACACTGCTGTATACAGGTAAACGGGACTCTCCGACATACAAAATACGCAGTACGCTACAAGCTAAAAATAGACACCAGGCGCACGGAGATAGCTGGCTAGACAGGTGTGCCACGACTCTAGGCAACATCCAACCTGACATACACACTATCACAACTGTAATGTCACAACATAAAATATTGCAAGGACCGCTAGCAGCAAATGTCAAGTCAAACTACATCAAATAGTTAGTCATCCATGTTAAGCAGTGAACCACGCACTGCCCAGCGAATGAGTTCCATTGTGCACTATATAATTCTAACTATAAAAGTGATGGGTATCAAAAGGTGCTCCTTGGTTGCAACTAATTTACGAGTCGTACCAGTGCTGTTTGGCAATGAATCATTATTTGACCGAACTTGGCCCAACGCAACGCAACCCAACCCAACCCATGGCCATGTCTGGGCTGACCCGTTGCCTATACGAGGTTGCCCCCATGCACAAGAACAAGAAGAACCAAAACGGAGATCTAAAGGACGGCCGTAGCACGATGCAGGTTTACTCTGTAGAGTAGACCGTGGCTCCAAGTTTGACTTTACTCGGTCCAGGCGCGGTCGGTTGTAAAAGTAGCTGCATGATGTGGATACGTGGTCGGAACTCAGGATAGCAGACACAGCAGTCGGTCTGCTCAGGTTTTGAAACCTGATGCAGGAGACGCATGAAAGAAGAAGAGCTTGGATGGACGGACAGTGCGTATATAATGAAGCTAAACTGCATCCCGAGCTGTTTTAAACTGCTCACACGGTTTACGCATTCATGAAACACGATAGCACGTATTCCGATCGTCTGTATCTGTCATCTTCGTCGCACTGTGAGGGATGTTATGGTGCTTATGGTGTGGTATGGCATGGTGTGGAATGGGACACTGACCACCACACTTGTCCTGGTGGTGCAGTGTTTGGGCGTCAGACTCGTGATCGAAAGGTCGCTAGTTCGACTCCCGGCCGGGTCGCTATCAAGTCAATTCAGACTTCCATCTCTCCGGGGTAGGTAAATCGAGTACCAGCCCGCATGGCTGGGGTTTGGCGGGGAGTGGGGACGTTCACTTGTGTCGGGTGGCAGGTAACACTGTGTGATCCCATACGGCAAGTCTGTCCCATAGCTCTGAGATGGGGTTCCCAGGAACAGCTATGTCGGCCTTTACCTTTGCCTTCACGGTTCACCTTCACACGTAGGGGCGAAATGACGTATAGAAAATAATTGTGCCATGGTCCCAGTAGAAGGGCACCATAAGCATGGAACACGTGTGATTAAAAATCCACCTCAGAGCTACGAGTATCACTTGCCATACAGGATCACACCATACAGTGTTACCTGCCACCCGACACAAGTGAACACATTCTGTCTTAACCCCAGCCAGACAGGCCGGTACTTGATTTAGCGCACCCAGGAGGGATGGAAGGCTGAGTTGATCTAGGTGACCGGTTACATACCGAGGTGGTTTACCCGCCCACAGACGGTCACTCATCCCAGTATTAACCCAGCAGTGCACGGCCTGGAGTCGAACTCGCGACCTGTTGATCACAATGTCCGACGCCCTAACCATTACAATACCAAGCCACCCTAAAAGTGTCGTGTACTTGCATGAACTTGTATCAAATTTTTGATGCAAGAAACGTGTGCACGTTCCTGGTACCTGATTCTTGAGCCTGTGTCACCCTATATACTAGTCGCCATATCGTTATATTCCAGCATGGTAGAATGCTACCATATCGTCCGAACTTGGTTGATTATATCCCGCTGTCCCTGTCCATAGTCGGTCACCTCCGTGACCTGGTCGCGATCCTGTCCATGCCGCTTGCCGTGAGTAACAGTAACGAGACGTCCCGCGGAGAAACGACCTCCGTCAGACGACGTCCTGACAGCATCGCGCGGTATCTCCGCAGAATGACCGGCTGCCATACACTTCCCTCCCTACAGCTTGTAGCCTGCGTTTTTCTCTCTTTCGATCACTCCGTGGTGCAGTGGTACGGTCTCGGACTAGTGACTCAGAGGTCGCGGGTTCGAGCTCCATCAGGATGCAGTTTCATTAAGAGCTCTATACTCTTCTTAAGTGGATCTGCAGGGAGACCAGCTGCACAGATAATTATGGCCATTTGAAATTTTCCAAAGTGTGTGAAAGGGCCCTGACGGTCGTTGGTTGGCAATATTGATACTTCTTAAGCCCTGTCCACACTGGCGACTACGAAAACGGCGACTGTCGCCGAACGGCGACTATAGTCGCCAGTGTGGACAGGCCTTTAGAGAGATGTCATACGATCATATCCCTCTTCGCTACGTTAGGAACGTAGCGCGAGAGGAGTGGGGGCGGAGCCTAATAAACTAGTCAATTAGGGGGTTGAAGGGTTTTAGTGGAGGACGGTTCGACCGTCGAACCGTCCTCCACTAAAACCCTTCAACCCCCTAATTAACTTCGACCCCTTAAGCTCCCTCCCGGCGATTTCCACACTCATTGGCGTCGCCAGCTATGGGGCACTGGGGCACAAGCACCCCTCGACTTCCAACTCTGACATTGGACTCCATGTGGTTGCCTATCCAGAAAGAATGTACAGGCCTACAGCTTTGTTAAGGTTTATTGCATCAATTTCATAATACTTTTGTGATGTGTCACCCTTGAATTATTTTCTGTTAGTTTCGTGCCCCTCCTGCAGGCGACGCCGCTGTCCACACTGGTTCTGGCGATAGCAGGACAGATCACTATTGACAATGAAGCATCTAATGTAGGTTATCGACCAAAAATGTAAGGTGTCGACGATTTGGTCAACAGTGTCTCGTGTGTGATGGCAATATCGGAACGGAACGTCGTAAACCGCCCGCGGGGCCCTGGCGCTAAGTGATGCGGCCAGACAATCAGCCAACTCAGCGATCATATATCACAACCTCGTTATCACCATCGCATCGCAGCGGTCTGCTGCCACAAGTTAATTTTATCCTAACTCAAACATCGGTCTCTCTCTTGGTGAAAAATCATCTTTCAACCCTTTAACCCTTTCGCTGCCGGCCACCTGGACATTTTGCGGAAACCTGCCATGCCGGGGGTAATTGGGCAGTTTGGTGCACGCAGTGCCGATTACTATACAGTACATCTATGATCTATACAAGAAGACGTTCTGTGGCAGAGTTTATAAAAATGTAGCCATACTGAATATGACGTCTCAGGACGTCATAGTGGCAGCGAAAGGGTTAATGGTGGAATATTTTTTTGAAAACCCTCAACACTTTCAATCAATTGATCCCAGTCGAGCTGAACCGTATATGAGAATGCCTACAGGCCCTACATGCATACAGTAATGCTATGTGCAGGCTTAGACTTTGGTTTATAGGCTATATCGGAATAACTCTGGATGATACACTGCTACACAGTAATCAAAGTGTAAAATTGGGGGCCCAGGAACTCTTATGTGGTTTGGGGGCCCCGGCCCCTATCACTAGATCGAGGGCCCATGCACTTTAACCATTGTGCCTGATGAACCACTGCTGCCACCTAATGGTTTTCTGCGTCCAATGTCAGAGATTTTGAGTGCGTGCGGCTCTGAAGTAACCTGAAATTTTTTTTTAAATTAAACAGTTGGAAGTCGAGGGGGCACGTGCTTCAGTGCCCCATAGCTGGTGACGCCAATGGGCGGAGACAAAATTTATAATTATTCATAACAAAGATGATAATAATGACAACAATAACACCCCATTCCCAGAGCAGGCGGCTTTTCCGCGAGTAAACAAAGGAAAGAAAAGATGCCGATAAGATATACTGCTCAGGTGAATACGACGAAGAGAATATAGTGCGACGTACATGACGTCCTCATTATCTGACAGGTGCGTCGCCATGGCAACCGCATCACTCATTAGCTGGCCGGTTGCTGAAGCCTAATGTAATTACGGATTTACCTGGCGGCGACGGCGGCTGCTGCTACTGCGCGAGCATGCACACGCTACGCAGAAAACTGCTAATTATAACGTTGACGCACCTGATGAGTTAATGTCAAAATAGGCAACATTACACCAATTTCCACGTATCATTATGCACACTGGCGACTATGGTCGCCGATTCCGGCGACTACGGCGACAATTTGTCGCCAAATTCGACGACAGTCCCCGAAAACGGCGACACGACACAACAGACACAATGACTTTTTCCACTGCCAACTTAAAAATTCGGCGACAGTCGCTTTTCGGCGACTGTCGCCGAATTTTTAAGTTGGCGGTGGAAAAAAGTCCATTGTGTCCGTTGTGCCGTGTCGTTTCCCAAATTCCATTGCAACGACTTGGTGCCAAGTTGCCAACAGGTTGGAAACAAGTTGGCAATTCCTCGTCTACTGGGAATAGGGGAAACGTGTGTAATGGATTTTGGGCACTACAACTTGCATGCGTGCAGTATCTCCGTCTTATGTTAATTGCTCTCCGCATTTCACGGCAACCCAGACTGTTTTTAGCCGATCGTACTGCTGCACACTGCACAGTATTATCGGCTATTGGCGTCATCCTGTCGTCCGTCCGTCTGTCTGTAACGCTGTGTATTGTGGCTCTCGGGATCGCTGTACAGTACATGGCTGAAAGATGTACCAGCGTGTTCATAGTGGGCAAGTTCCTAATTTTGTCCGTTCAGACACTTTTGTTGTAGGATGTATCGTTTAGCCACAAAACGCAGGCCCACCGGAAAACGAGTCGAAGAAAACGCGAACGTGAGCTTTTTGAGACGCAGAAAAAACACGAATGCACTGGTTTATAGCGAACTACTTACTGTTAAGTCTGCGATCTCCCGTAGGCCTATGTGGAAACAGTGGTGTATAGTTCCTGAGGGCAAAGTATAGTGGTCGTACATACATGCATGAAGTGGATCGGATAACGCGTTGCAGATTGAAATTTTGAAATTTTGAAATTTGAAATTTTCCAAAATGTGACGTCGGTCGTCAATATTCACACTTCTTACACTGATCTCATATACTCCTCTTTCGCTACGTTAGGAGGAACGTAGCGCGCAAGGAGTAAAAATACCGGGTATACGCGTCACCAAGTTACACTGGATCGAATCGAATCGAATAAAAAACGTCCGAACAGCCCAGCTCTAGCGCTTAGCGATGCCGTTACCAGGATATGAACGTTGCACCGCTCGCAGAACGTTGGAGTTTTTTTTCAGCCTGATTTAAGTGTTTCTGGATATTCTCTGTCGTCAACTCCGTACTTACGTTGTCTGGCTGTCTGTGGTTGGTTTGTGGGTGTCCGTCTGTCCCTCCATATGTCTGTCTGTCTGCCCGGAAACTTGCACGTTACGCACGTTGTAACCCGAGGAGTGCGGAACTCTAAAAATCCCGTCCGCAATTCCATTAAAAATCCGCCTGGGCTGGAAAATGGCTTTAGGTTTTTAAAAAAAGATCCAAAAGTCCAAATTCGGCTTTTTAGGTTTTTATTTATATGCAGTTTTATGCAGATCACATTTAATTGCACACTTTAATCGTTATTTGAGACATCTGCTACAAATTCCAGAAAATGACGTCACAGGGAGAATAGTGTATATGATGTGCTTTCTGGGTTGTAAGTTCGTGTCCGGTCTTCCTTGTACACAAAAACCCCAAAACGTTTTTTAAATTAAAAATTTAAACACCTAAAACCTTTTGCCATAAACCTAGGCTTTTTCAACCAATGCATTCCGCGGGGAGCAAGGGGCGATCGCCCCCCAGTAAAAATACTAGGGCGAGAGCATCATTTCGTCGCTCAAAATTTTAGCCTCAATGCCTCATACCGATGACCTAGACAAACTAGCCTATAGGCTACGCCAAAAAGCACCAAAATGCACAGATTTGCATGTAGAATTTCATACATTTTTCCCCACAGGCCCCCAAATTGGGTACGGCGCACCCTTCCCAGTAATCCCAGATTCCTCTCCCCTCGCAGCTTCGGCGCTTCGCACCTCCGAGGCTCCGCTCCTCGTTCGTCCACTCCAATTCCCCCAAAATGGACTGACGCCTCTGAGGATCTTCCGAATTTTTATAATTGTAAGACAAAAGCGCGTTTTTGGCTGTTGCGTGGCGCTTAGGTACACGCGAAAACTCTAGTTCCGGTCAATATACGACGAACCGGAAGACGTTCTTGTGGTTTTCATTGCGCATGCGCCACATCCGCTCAATCCAGACGTCTAGCATCCACAGCTACCGGATATCGATATTAAGTTTGCCCATCACCAGCACGGCGGGCACGCAGAAGTGGCAGAACTGCTTAAAGATCTACATGTACCGTGATGTACGACGCATTCAGTCTCGGCTAGCGATGCCACTTTCGTTTAATTTGTTAAACGTTTAAACGACACGTTTAAACGAAATTGGCGGACGAACACGGTACAAGTCCTAGGACTTTATCATCGTCATTATTTATTTCGCTCAAGATACAATCAAACCATCCAACACGACCATACATGAGCAGGACAGACAAGGCTATAATGCTCTTACAGTTGCCCTATAGAAACAAAGGATAAATCAAGCCAAACGCTAGCCTATATCATGAGCAGTGTTATGACCATTGGTCCTTCTTCTTTTAATAAATTTGGATTTGGACGAAAGCGGTAAAGTAACAACGGACTAATGAAATTCTGATTCTGACGTCTTCCGATCCGTCGAAGTTCCAAGTCGCCCAATACAAAACCAGAACGTGAACGTGAATGCGTAAAAGTTAAAACACTCAACCTACTCACCTTCGACTGACAGCCACTACAACAAAATCTGCATTTTGTGCATTGCATCATTTAGCGTGGCTTGCAGGAAATATCAACGATTAAGTTAACGCGTCGCTTACGTTACAACAGTGCAGAAATTTCGTTTTTCGTTAATTTGCTAACCGTTTAAATGAATGCTTTAGCGCTAAACGTCTAAACGTTTAAAACGACGGCATCACTATTCAGTCTAGGGCACTAGGCTGGTTCGTTCTGTCATCGTAAAAAGACTCGTCGGTTTTTTCGACCTTCAGTCCTTCACCTTCTAGACGCTCGAACAAGTGGCGCCGCCAGGATCTTAGAACAGGTAGCGCCTGCAGCTGCAGGGCCTCAAGTAGTATATTAGATCGAAAGGTCGCTAGTTCGACTCCCGGCCGGGGCGCTATCAAGTCAACTAAGTCAACTCAGCCTTCCATCCCTCTGGGGTAGGTAAATCGAGTACCACCAGCCTGCTGGGGTTGGGCGCGGCGCGTTCAGTTGTGGCAGGTGGCAGGTAACACTGTGTGATCCCATATGGCAAGTAACGTCCCGTAGCTCTGACTGAGGTGGTGTCCCTACAGGAAGAGCTATGTCGGCCTTTTTACCTTTTAACACACTCTGTCATTTCAGTTGAGATTTCAGTTGTACTTTTTTGGCCTCCTGTGCCGAATGCAGGGCCCGAAGTAGGGCCCGAACGAAAACGGTAGGGCCTAGGGCCAACCTTGTCCATAGCCAGCGCCGCCACTGAAGTCTCAAATGCAGTCCAAATCACTCACGGCTGCGGACGGACAACTCTTGAAGGCTGCTCGGCCGTCTCGTCTCGCAGTTTCTCGTGCACTGCTCGAGATTTACAAATAGCCTGCAGCACGTGGCCACGAGAATGAGGTAAATATGCGATGAGTGGTGGAGGGAAGAACTGGCTTACGTGCTATTGACAGAATGGCGCTGGCGTCTTGTCTTACTACTTACTAGGAGGCCCTACAAACACGGAGAATCGACAACGTGCGCTCTACAACTACAACTTGCAGTTTTTAGCCGATCGTCAATGTTTTTCCAGACATCTTTTGGAGGGGAACTTCCCCCCCCCAGTCTTGGGAAATCCCCACAAGAAGTTTTGGCCGCCATGTCTAGCCTACAGCAGCATCAAAAATCCAGTGATTGCAGTGATAAAAAAAACGCTGCAATCACCGGATTTTTGATGCTGCTATATGCCTAGACCTGGCCAAAACTTCTTGGAAGGCAATTTCCGAAGTCTTTGTGTATATAATCTGTTCTCTGTCTGTCTCTTTGCCTGATTTGGCGAACAAAGATTGAAAGATGTTCATAATAACCAGGACATTGCTTATGGTGCTGTCATCATGACTCAGTCATTGCGAGAATTCACCGGTTCACGCGATGAATGCAGAACAGCGCCAGACGGCCGCCGACCTTTGGACCAAAGCCTTAGGGCAAAGGTCCAAAGCAGCCGCCTGGCACTGTTCTGCATTCATCCCATCGCGTGAACCGGTGAACTCTCACCAAGCCGACGGACTTGAGCCGTATGCCCGCCTGTATGCTGCTAGAAACCACATCCGCCATCGCCATTTATTACTACTCAGCCCGAAAGCTGATACTCATTTTACCATCCCACTGAGGATAGAAGGCTGAGTGGACCTAGATGGCTGGTTACATACCCAGACGGTTTACGCGCGCCCGCAGATCGACGGTCACCCATCCAAGTACTAACCGAACCCAGTGTTGATTAATTACGTTGATCGAAGCACACACTAACCACTACACTACGCCGCCACCCAGCGCGACGTCCATCAAACGGTCTAACAACTCACCAGCTTTGCACGGGTCAGCGACGTCGACAACTCGTGATGAAGGTTCCACGCGGCGACGATGACCGTATGACGTCACCGAGATACCGGAAGTCGTGGCCAGCAGCAGCAGCAGGAAATGTAATGACGTCATCATGATGACGACTGAGGTAGACTAGCGGATACCGACAGATCACGTCAGCTACGTGACTGTAACATAAAGACAGACGTACCGGAGTGAGAAAAACCTTAATAGGCCTAACAGTATCCAATCCAATATGAGCATGCACCACTACGAGTGCGTTGCGCTATGCTTCGTAAACATCCTCCAGTAGACCCTGTCCTGAGCATCCTCTCTTGCTTCCGGAAGCCCAGTGTAGGAGTTTGCCAGGTCGTTAGTAACAGTCCGGACCCATGAATTGCGTGGCCGTCCGCGAGGTTTCGTCCAGACCTCTGACGGTGGTTCGAAGAGGATACGGCTATAGCATCCGTCGACTCATTCATTCGGGCTATGTGGCCAAACAGAGATAGGCGACGGGTCTTGACAATAGAGGAAAGTGGAGGCTGCTGAGTGGCATGACGGACATCTTCATTCAGTCCACTCTGGG
>Ga0209788_1000437_pt1 | contig 11025 bp, 2 predicted proteins | sample WorMetLIZISLAND1_2_FD_187415 | JGI IMG/M metagenome (GOLD analysis project Ga0209788, IMG submission 187415) | Marine gutless worms symbiont microbial communities from Max Planck institute for Marine Microbiology, Germany - Olavius clavatus LIZARD... ...
GTGCTCTCCGTCTGTCTGCTTATTGGAAGTGGCAACGGAAGTACGCTAATTGTTTGCCGACGTGGCCAGGGCCGGATTAAGACCAAGTTGCAGATTTCAGCTTGCTGTGAACTGTGATGCTCGACGATTGCACGTACGTGCACTTTAGTCCACAACTGGAGAAAAGTGGGACCAGTACCAGCGTTTCGATCAATTCAACGGCCGGGCGGCCATCAGGGTGGGCTGTGCCACGCATTCTAGTCTTGTTCTACTGTTCGTTGTCCGGCATATGGCTCCGGCTTACCTGGCCGCTGACTGTCAGCTGCCGTCTGAAGAAGGTCGTCATCAGCTGCGTTACATTACGTTACAGGTTCAGTGTCCACTTACAAAATAAAATAGAACAGTAGACATATACAATGTCTCCCAACTCGAGGACTTGTGTCATCAGGCGAACCTACAGCAACTTTGTGGACGATGTTTCGCGGCTGCTGGCCCAAGGCTGTGGAACCACAGCCTTCCAGCTGGTCTTAGGTAAACGGACATTGGCTACGAACAGTTTAAGCAGTTGCTAAAGACAGTTCAAGTTGCTAAAGAGCAAAGACTTGTTTGCGCGTTGAAATCGCGGCGCATTGTGAATGTGTTTAAATAGCGCCAGTATAACCGCAGACCGTTGTGCGAAATAGCCGTGGTCAGCATGAGTATTTACTGATTTACAGTTTCAAACTGAACTCTACTGTTGATGCCGGAAGTCTGTTGTTAATGCCTGTCAGCTTTTTAGCCGATCGCTGTGTTGAGGCTGAACGATACTTCCTGCAGCAAAAGTGTCTAAAGAAGTGATAGGAAATGTCGCGCTATGATTGGAATAAGACGGTACAACTTTCAACTCATACACTGTAACTGACCCTGAGCGCCACAGTGCACAACGTGACAGACAGACAGACGGCTTGATGCCAATAGCCGTTCATACTGCGAGCAGCAGTACGATCGGCTAACAAGCAGTTGACAATGACGTTCGTCGGTTTATCGCATTGCGTACCAACGTGCGTGTAAATGCTGGAGGCGGTAAATAGGTAATTGAATTGAGTGTCTAACCGTCGGCTCTCGCGAGCGTATGCTAACGTAACATTTTAGCACAGTTAGCGTCGCTGCTGCTTCTGCTGCAGTTCATCCTGGCCGTTAATGCACATAGTCAATTTACATGCTGAAGCTGTGATACCAGCACTGACTACCAGTCGTTGCTAATCATTGTGCCGTTTCTTTCAGTGCATACGAATTAATATTACTGCCGCTATGTAGCTAAGACGAGACGACATTTGTCTGTAGTTATGTTTCAGTATAAACTTCGTTTATTTTTTTTATTTCGTAAAATATCCGAACTACTGGCTACAGAATGTTCTAAAATGTGTAAATGTTGCTGAACGTGTCTGTGCGTATAGTTTTGTGTATAATTTATCGAGTCATGCAGCGCTGCGATTAAAAAAGGGTATTTTGTTAGGAGAAAGCAGCTGAGTGCGTTTTGATTTTCATGCATTAACACCACAGTCACGTAAATTCTATGTTGTTCGCTACATCCGGCGTTGATTGCAGTGCACTAGAGTTGGCACAACAGCAGAATTGCCGCATTAGCCCATACAACAGTAGGCCTACTCTACAGAGAGGTCTGCGTTCCGTGAACAGTGTAAAGCGACCTGATCCTGTGCAGAAATTTGTCGTTTCCACGCGTCTGTAGATGAACAGTTACACTGACGATGTCAAACGTGTGCACTGCGATGTTAGCAATTACAGATGTACGTGAAATAAAGCATTAGACTAGGTGTTTTGAGTCGATATGCACGCAGCACTACACGTATTCAACAGACACCCTTCTTAGATACATACCTGACTTTGTCATTTTCGGACACTTTATATACTGTGTTAAAATTGCATCATATACATTTAATATCATTTATGTCTGCAACGTCATGCATGCAGATCAGTAAACTTGCTTCTCAGTGTGTAAAATTATTGCCCTTGACTGTAATGTTATTATGCTGCATCCCGTTTGATCTATACCAAATCTTCAGTTTTAAAATCCGTAAAAGAGTTTCGATTATGTGAAAATGTAAATTTTGCAAAAAAAAAAACCATTAAAATTATTACCAATTGAACTCTTAATTTTCGACATTTAATATTGGAAGACAGTATGCGATTTGGCTGTAGCGTCAAAGAACATTGTCACCCGTCCTCTATCTCTCGGGTGTCATGACTTTTCCGTTCATACCCAATTATGCCAGTACTTCTTCGATCGGACCTGGGAGGTGAAAAGAGAAACGAAAGTTCGTAGCATACGCTGTGAGAACAGGGAAGTTAGGCTAGGTCCATCAGCAATTAACTAGAGTCACATCAGGCAGCGGCACATAGGCTTACAGACAGATCTTCAGATTGGCGTGGTTTCACATGTTAATGCGGAACAGAATGGCACTACGAACTGCAGCGAAAAGTCTACCAACGTCGTGTGCGTGATTTGTGAAAATAACCGCATCCTGTGTTGTCGCTGTGTGATGATCATTATACTGTGCTGGCGAATATTGGTTGTAATAACTGTTGCACCGTGCTGTTACATGTACAGAACGTTACAGTACAATCGCAGTCGACGTCCGACGTCCGGTTTCTGATGACGTTAATTCCGAGCTTCTCGTCGTCGACAATGCTTCGCACAACTGACACAACAACTGCCGTAGAAGTGACGTCAGACGTCGGCGACATGGCCGACTGGACCACACAAGTCGTCAACGTCACGTCATCGGTGATAGCTAGCGCCGTGACGACGTCATCCGGCAGCCAGTGGCCGTGGTCGTCCACGACGGCGGCGACAGAGATGACCGAGTTCGACGTTACTACACGGTCCTTCTCCCCGACCTTGACTAACAGCTCAGTCGAAGACGAGGTGGACTCGAGCCACCAGGTCGACGTCGCCTATCAACGTCTGACGAACCTTGCAGTCGTCATCGCCGTTTACTCGGCCGTCCTCGTCTCAATGATCGTGCTCGTCTGCCGCCGACGTCGCTTCGGCTTCGACTACCAACGAGCGGGTGATTGGACCGACCTGGACGTCTGCAGCGGCGGCAACAACGATGACGACGGCGTGGATGACTCGGCGGCGTTCAAGCGCTACTGGGACACCAGACGTGACCTCGCCGAGCGACAGCGGCTGCTCAACTCGTTGCGGGTGGACAACATCTCGTCAGTCGCCGCCGGCCACCTGATCGACAGGCTACCGGAAGACGTTGTATGACCCACTGAGACCGTGACACGTGACCTAGTGACGTCATCGTAATTGTTGACGTCATTGATGACACTTACTGTATTACTGACTATACCATTATTATTATTACTATTATTATCATCATCATCATCATCATCATCATCATCATCATCATCATCATCATCATCATCATCATCAGCCGTATATTGCTATGGAATAAGCTTCGACGGAATCAACTGAGATTATTGAAACTTGCCGTTTCACTGATGACGTCATATTATGTCGTCGGCGTGTTCCCGTAACACTCGCTTCCCTGGTGGCAAATATTAATGTAAAAAATGTATCGGCCTAAACGACGACCGCAACGATATGTTCCGCTGCACGAACTGAACTGGCTTAAGTTTAGGCGTTCAGAAGGTTTTTAATTTTATTTTCGGACTTCACAAAGAGTTTTTGTTATTGTCGTTGACGATATGACATCATAATGAGTTTGGGGGTTGTTTTCGAAAGTATCTGCTCTAAAACTGGATCGATTTAAACGAAAGTGGCTAATGGATGGTGCATGAGGAAAAATTAACGCCAAAGAATAATTTTCGGCAGAATCGCTGCAATGGCGCCGCAATCGCAAAGGCTCTGAGAGCTAATATTTTTCGCATCATTTCGTCATTTCACGGTTACCGATTTTCACCAAAACTTGGCAGAACACGTGAATTTGTGAGCATTTGAATTACGTAAGCGCCGAAGTTTGACGTTTTTCCGCTAATGGGTCGCTTTTCCTTCAAAACAGCAAACACTGAGCTGCAGAACAGCAGATACGTTTTTGGGCGATCGGATTAACTTATCTCTTATAGACGGTAGCTTTAGCGAACGCTATTAAAATTAATGTGCGAATTTTTACATGCCGCTATGTTGTGTTGTCCAATCGACTGTAGGTATCAAAAAACTATAACAGATCAGAGAATGTTTTAGTTTGGTTGCAGTACTAAACGTGAAACTACCCGCGCGCTCGCTGACAATTGCAGTGGGTTTTGGTCTCCCACTGCAGTCTCTTTTTTACTGCTGCAGCTGATAGATCTGTCATCGATGAGGATGAGTAACGATGTTTCTATTGGCAACTGGCGCAATAAACTCAAAATGTCACTGCACTTCCTGTTATACAGCCACGCTAAACATTGTGGCTACTGCTATAAATCATTCATGCCTCGTTTGGCAGATTAATTGACAACATAATGTCGTGAGTTATTGAGACTGCTAATCAATACAATTACTAGGTTGGTTACCTCACGCTGAGGTTGTACCTGGCAATTAATAGCTGGTTGATGACGATGTATATTTTAAACACAAAATTTGCCCTTAGAAGTTGCTCTATTTGCTTCATAAAGGCTACGTCACTACTGTTCAATAAACAGAAAATCTACTTTCTAAAACGCGATCGAGGTACACGATGCAAGCTTACCGTAATACATGATGGCAGTAGCGCCATGGGCGGCGCCATATGGATGGCCGCAGGTTGGGTACTATGTTCCATTCGACTGTGATGCGTCTTAGACAAGGTCAAGTCAAGCGGACAAGGATAAACATGTTTTGGTCCTCTTCAACGCCTAGTGGACTGGAGAGGTGAATGCCCCCAACCCCATTCTCCACCTCTAAATATCACCAACGTCTTGTTCTCGATGACTTCGCTTGTCATGGAAAATCTTTCTGGAGATGCTGTCTGCTTTTTGAAAACTATTTGCATGCAGTGTTTATTCAGTGTTATTCCAGAAAACATCATCCTGGGTCTTTAGCGATTTTGTCTGACCAAAGGCAAAGACTGAACATTTTTACGTATTTTCATGAACTTACAGAAGTGTGGTAGAAGTAATTGATGATCCGATATCGGCGATGACAGAACAGTGAACATGTTTGTAACCATTAATAAATTCTATGCTTAACGCATTAGTGCATTATTCGGCCACTTTCGTCATATAGCCATTGTTGCATGCTATACATTTAAGAAATAACCTAGGCCTATATATTGCTCTTGATTGTACAGCCCAATCATGGTTTTCGCGTGGATTATTTTCGTTCTCTTGGCTCTTGCGCAGTATAATTGGCTCTTGGCATCATAATGTCGTCCTCTGTTATACTCTGCATTGTGGCCCTCAGGGTCGGTTTAGGGGTTGGAAAGTTGTACCGTCGCGTTCCTAGGAGAGCACTTCCTATTCACTTCTTTGCTGTGGGATGTATCGTTTAACCACAAGAAGCCAAAATGCTGACTGGCAACCAAAGCGGACTTCAGTTTGAAACTATAAATAAGTAAATGCTCATGCTGACAACGACTATTGCAGACAACGGTCTGTAGCAATACCGTACGTAGTATACGCAGTGCGATCGGCTGTCACAGCAACAGCTGAGCGTCTTGATTTACGTTTATCATGCAGGTGCAGTCTGTCGGCTTCCATTCCTGCGTGCCCCATCAACGTAGTAATGAACCGCCCGCTGTATGCGATACTTCATGCATGTATTATGAATAAGCGTCGTTCATATACGCGGTCCATTCGGACTTCCAGCTTCGGTCGGTTGCAATAGCTGCAGGGTCCATCACATAAAGTTGTCATCATTGCCACAGAAGGCGTAGGTCAGAGGTGAGCGTCAGATCCATAGTGCATGACGTGAAGATTCGCCGATGCCCTTATGGATTCGTGGATAGTGACACACTGGTTGTGAATCAAACAAGAAGTTCAGGGAAACCGCGCGACTCTTCGTCCGTGTGATTTAGGAATGTCGTTACGCATAAAAAACACAAAAATGCCAAATAGTTGTCGCTATAATACACATTCGCACATTGTCATTATGCACTTCCTGTTAAACTTGTCCATATTTCCTATCTTCGTCTTAATCATAAATGACCTTCAACAGGCATTCCATGCCGCAGAGAATGTAATGCTAGTGAATTTCTTACTTTATAGTTTTAGAAAAACGTTGAAGCGATCTTTGAAAGTCACTAAAAGTCACTAAAAATGGGTAGAACGAATACCACTTCTGATCTCCAGTAATTTTTTTCAATCTTGCAGCTCTCCTAAATATTACCTTTTATCTATGAATTAACAGCTCACCTAACAGTCTTTAAAATCGGTTAAGACAGTTATACGATGGAATATATTCGACTTTTCGTTCGTTGGCAATTAGCGTTCTGTTTTAACTATGTGCGTCTATCTGTAAAGTCGCAATTTTTTTGCATCTCATGTTTAACGTCCGTCTAAATTTTTGACACCTTAATGACATTCTAAGTGGTGAAACAGTTTGATAATATTTGCATGTTCGTGCATTTTGACATTTTCAGATAAAATTGCCGTGGAAAATACAGTCAGTGACAGCGCATGTATTCATTGAGCGGTAAAAATACTGAAACCTAAATGTACATGTCGTGATTATTACCTACATGTTCCTCGTGTCACGTTAGAGATTGGGCCATTGGGGATACGCACATCTCTGGATATACAGTATTACGAAATACGAACACAACAAGGAAGGAGCTTTTAAAAGAACCGCGGAATGTAGGCGAAGAGAAGGATATGGTTGTAGGATGTAAACAACCTTGAATACGTGTTATGTGTGAGACCGGACAGTTGCGTTGTTCAGCGTCCAGCCCATTACTGCGATCAGCGATGCAGGACCACGCATCGTGCCGCATAATTGATCGCGCGAGTGCGGGATGCTACATGTACAGTACCGCGAACTTCTCGGGCGCGTAGGCGTTGCTGGTTGCTGATGAGCACACGGTCGACGTTAACCCGGTTAACGGTAAAACGGCAGTGGCAGTTCGATAGTGACTCTACTGGCCACAAGATAAAAGACCGAGGACAGCTCGATCAGCACTGCATACCATTTGCTCACATTCGTACAAATATGTAAACAAAAATGATTCTGCAAATGTTTGCATGTCACGATTTCTGGGCGAAGAATATCTTGTGTTGGTGAGTTCCTTCACTGAACCATCAAGGCCTACATTTAAGTGTTGAGCATCAAGACCAAGGCTTTGGGGCTTTAGTATCTAAGGCCAATGCTAACAAGAAAGCTGAGCTATCGCAAAGATGACCGCGCGATGCGCCCTATATATGGGTGCCCTGAAAATTATCGAGAGTCCTCGAGTACGCTCACGGCTACTTTTGCCGAAATTTTTATTGGGCTTTTGTTCCGATCGATTCTATGATACAAAATTTGAAGTTCGTAGCTTTACCCATTCCTGAGATAATAGGGGGGTACTCAAAAAATTTGGGCAGTCCCTGGATACGCCTACGCTCCCTTTTCTCCCAAATTTGTATGGGCTTTTGTTCGGATGGACCCTCTGAGTGTATCGGCCAAATGTGCAGTCAGTAGCCTAACCTCTTCCTGAGATAATAGCGATTGCGATTGCAGTTTTGGGTTGGGGTTGCGAACCCCCAAACATGAGGAAGGGAGGCCGTAGGGGGTCCCAGATGTTCGAAAGAGCGTTGGTGAGTTCCTATAGGCCCTCCATAGTAACTTTTCTTTACGCGTTTAAGAGATATTGCCGCTATTGTGCTCCAGCACGCCACTTTTTTCCCACCCCACCTCTAATATCCCCCAAATTTCCTCATGTCCTCCTGGGAATAGGTGGATGGCCTTTGGGCTACGAAGAGCGAAGGTGTTGGGCTAATTGTCCGTGCAATTAGTTTCCAAGATTTCCAACCTATGTGATCCTGATCCACCAACGTCACAGACGGTCGGACAGACGGACGGACGACATGCAATCTCAATACTGCGCTTTGCACTAAAGTGCATCGCGCGGAAAAATTGGCCCGCCCGAGGCTAAGACCAACACCTAATAATCACGAAAATTCGATTCTTCCGTTTAATGAACAGTGACAACGTACATCAATATCCACGGTCAGCATGAACATGTACGTGAACATGAACGATTACCGTAGTGTTCAAAATGACACGCTATCACTACGCGGGCACGGTAGTCTACAGTCAGGTACATGGTACGAAAGGAAAAGGTGAAAAGTTGACAGTTGAGACTCGTAGAATATATGAGCATATATTAGTTTAAACACATAGGCCTATTATATCCGATGAAAGATAATGTAATACTGTACATGGCCGTTTCTTATAGAGCAGCGAGCATGAGACTGGAATGGAATGGAACAATCAGTAAAGAGTTAATGAGCGGCTAATCTGTGAAAGAGGAACGCGAACAAGGCAGATGCGCTGCAGTGGTAACGACGCTGAGCAATGATCAGTGTTTATCTTTTTCACTGTGTGTCGATCGGCTCATCATTTCATCATCACCATCCATCGCTGATGATCGAGGCTATCTTATTCCACCGCCCGAAACCGATCCTTGCTCCATCGATCTATCACAGCGGGCTCAACACTTGCTTTCTAAAGAAATCCGTCCCAGTAGACTGCTGATACGGTCAAAGCTTCCCCCGCGGACTATTCTCGACTATTTCGTATTTGTCGTGTTCATCTGTTTTTTTGGTTCGTTTTCTTCGTTAATTTCCTGTCTGGTTTCGGGCGGTGGAATAAGATAGCCTCGATCATCAGTTTATGAGCGTACGTTATCTTGTTCGTGTCGTTGCTGATACGATCAATGTTGTGCTGCTGCCGAGTGCCGACGATGCTGATGACGGCGACGTTGCTTTGTTAATTATCGTTAGCGACTCATCGACCGCTGTCTGATTATTATTATTATTATTATGAAAGAAAAATCACGTCAAACGCGTGACAACAATGAGTAGACAGTGAAAAAAGTAAAACAAAAACATAACATGCAGAGTAGGTAGAACACAGTCAATAGCAATCAGCAAAAAACATCCTATGATGACTCTGAGTTGTTAAGTGTTAACATGACAGTTTGCAACGGCTTGCTCGGCTAGTACGAAGTATCGGAGTACACTCACAAATGACTGCCGAATACAGTTGCTATATTAAGCACAAATCGCGTTGACGCTGATTTAACGATCGTAAAGCAGCTAAGCATTTCAAATAAGTAAGTAAGTCACATCGTAAACTGTGCATCAGTCTAGAGTCTTCCCCTCCGGATCCCCAGGATTGGCAGCATAGTCTAGCATGGAACATTCTCAATTTTATGAACATTGCCGTTTCTATACTATTCCATATGTGATATGCCCATTGTATGTCATGCTCGTCTCGTTATTTGTAATATATACGGAGAGCGTTCCCTGTGGCTGCACGTGGTCATGTGCAGTTAACCGAAAGTCTTCAGCTACAGCTGTCGTACTTCGCTAAACTGTTAATTATTGCAGCATCACGCGGTCTCCATGCGATAGCACAGCTTTCTTGTTTTAATGATTACCTCGTACGCTTGGTCCTGGCGGCTTTTCAAAATCTGTGGTGTTCTAAATGCTTTGCTGTTTTCCACTTAACAAAGTAAAAACTGTAGACATTTCTTTACAGTGCACGATATACTCACACGCGAAACGTACGTGTAGGCCTAGCCTACACAAAAAACACTAGTCTATACGTAGGACAGCGCAGCGTGCAGAAAATTTAGTTTATATCGACTCACGTATGTCCTACAGTGTCGTGCTGCTGGGAGATCGCTAAGCTATATAGAGCTGAAGTCTAGCGAAGCGTCTCACTGATGCTAACCAGAATCGACGCATCAGGACAATGACGTCACTGTTTGCTGCAGTCTCAACATGACGTCAGTTCCTAGTGGGATTGAGATGAGGCAAGGAGTGCTTGTATAGAGAACTCCTTGGATGAGACTGACGCTAATGATGTAGCCTACTGGTGCTTTATGTGACAGTGCATGCGTCAATATCCTTCTATTTCACAGCATACAGATACTGGCTATCAATAGTATAGGCCTACAGCAACTTGGAACAGAATTCCCCTGTGTTAAATTAACTTCTTATCGGCTGCGTTTCTTGTCACTTTAAGCTTACAAGTCTATTGTTGAAAGGGGGGATTTGGTGCGTGTGTATTGATTTTTGAGGTTAAAACTTGCTATTTCCATGAGCTAAGCCTTGTAAGTGTTAGCTTTACAGATTGCTTGTGCTAATCCGTTTTTATTTTTAGTTTTTTTTTCACCGATATTCTGTTCTGACATTTGACTTCTCTATACATAAGATAAAGTAAGTCGGCTACGCGTCATTTTTAGCGTAGGCCTATATTATTATGCAGTGCATTGTGCATAAATGGTGTCGTACAGTGGTGACATCACAGTGAATAGGCTACTGTTCTATTACAGTTGAACAGTTACAACATTAGGCCTATATACGGTATTGAGGGTAAGTAATGAACTAATAGCCTATAGCGCCGAAGTCTGTATCGACAGAATCATGGCACGTAATGCCACGTATGATGTGGATCGATGCGTCATGTGACCTATATGCAGCTTTCAAATCATACTTCGGCAGTGAAATATAACCCATATTTTGGATGTTCACTCAAATGTGTTATTAACTGCTAATGTCCAAAAAAGGTTGGCCAAAAGTCACGAATAAAAAGTCCAACACGTCCTAGTCGGGGAGCTGACAGTGGTCCCCGTGCACCCCCTCTGGGATTAAACCCCACGCATATTTTATTGTTCCCAGTGGCTGAACTGCAGAAACAAGAAGCTCAGCTACCGCAGAGAAACAGCGCGTCAGCTGCCCACATGGAGGGGGCTAGGCCCTCCAGCCCACTCCCCCTCCGCCCCTTCTGGCTACACCTATGCGTGTGGTCGAATCCGAAAGCCACAGCGTTCGTACGTCAAGCGTGCCGTCCGTAAAGCGCACTTTAAGATGAATCGGGCATTCAAGGTCATTCAAGGTCATCCTTATTGG
>Ga0209788_1000438_pt1 | contig 11024 bp, 14 predicted proteins | sample WorMetLIZISLAND1_2_FD_187415 | JGI IMG/M metagenome (GOLD analysis project Ga0209788, IMG submission 187415) | Marine gutless worms symbiont microbial communities from Max Planck institute for Marine Microbiology, Germany - Olavius clavatus LIZARD... ...
CGAAGGTGGCTCGTCAGGCGGGAGCGGACCGGTATCGGACGGCGGCTGACGTCTCGGCGAAGCATCACGAGCCCGGTGTCCCCGTGGCGTATGTGGCTACCGGGGAGGACTTCCCCGACGCCCTGGCGGGGGGCCCGGCCGCGGCGAAGCTGGGAGGGCCGATCCTCCTGACTCGGAGGGACAGGCTCCCATCGGCCACCATCGACGAGTTGAAGCGGCTGAGGCCGGAGCGGGTGGTCGTGTTGGGCGGCCCCGCCGTCGTCTCGGAGGAGGCCGAGAAAGCCCTCAGGGCGTATACGTCGAAGGTGGCTCGTGTCGCCGGGGCCGACCGGTACGAGACGGCGGCCGCTATCTCGAAGGCTGTGTTCAAGCCCGACGTGGCGGCGGTGTTCATCGCTACCGGGGTCAACTTCCCCGACGCTCTGGCGGGTGGGGCTGCCGGGGCGTTCGAGGACGGCCCCGTGCTCCTGGTGGGCCGGTCCGACATCCCGGCGGCGACGGCCGACGAGCTGAGACGGCTCAAGCCGAAGCGGATCGTCGTGCTCGGCGGGAAAGCCGCCGTCAGCGAGAAGATCGAATCCGCTCTCGCCGCCTACACCCGCTGAGCGGAGTCCTGTGTTGGATTGTGGAGCTGACGGGATTTGAACCCGTGACCCCCTCGTTGCGAACGAGGTGCTCTGCCAGGCTGAGCTACAGCCCCGGAAGGGAGATCAAGACTCTACCGTCGCGATGTCGTCCATGGCCTCCAGGGTCTCCTCCGCGTCGGTGATCCGCTCCTCTCCGAGCAGCCCAAGCATGTGGCGCCGCATCTCGCCAACCGCCTCGCCGAGCCCGTGCAGGTAGGCAACGGCGTCGACGCCCACCTCGGCGACGGTCGGCGCACGGCCGCCCTTGAGCAAGGCTCGACGATCCGAGCCTCGGCGTACTCCTTCACTGCGTCGTGCACGAAGCCCGCGTGCAGCGTCTCGGGGCGCCCCTCCAACACCGCGGCGACCTCCGAGAGTAATCCACCGGCCTCGGCGATCAACTCCGAAGCGGCGCCCCACTCCCCGCGGTGCAGGGCGCGGACGCCGTTGGCGGAGGCCCGGATGATCCTCCTGGATGCGGCGATCGCCTTCTCACGCGCCGCGAAACGGGCGTCGAGGACGGATCGGATCTCGCCGGCGAGCTCGAGGCTCAATTGGCGATCACGCGGACCTGGGGCTCTTCCCACTCGGTCGGCCGCTCGCTGACATGGGCGGTCTTGAGGCGTTGGTCGCGCTGCCGCTTCATCTGAGCGAGCACGGCGATGTAGAGGCCGATCAGCGAGGTGAAGAACAAGGCGACGAGCAGCCACTCCAGCGAGGAGAGCCGCCACGCCAACGCGAAGCCTGCGCCGGCGAGACCGACCAACGCGATCAGCGTCCGCCGCCGGCGGGAGCGAATCACGTCGCGGCTGCTGGCGGCGAGGTCGGCGGCGGTGTGCTTCTGCACGTTGGCCATGGAGTGAGTCCACCGGTCGAACTCCTCCGTCGAGCTCAGGGTCGTGCCGCGTCGGTCGGAGAAGACAACAGGGAGAAGGAAAACGGCCCAGACCGCCGCTACCACGAGTAGGGCGATTATGACGGTGATAACCATTAGTGACCTCTGTCCGCGTAGAGCCTAACAGAAGGGGGCGCCCTCAATCAACGACCTCCGGCCTGACCCACTCCCCGGCCTTTCCGCCGGCCTTCCTGAGAAGGCGGACCGACTCGATGGCCGCGCCTCGCTCAACGCCCTTGACCATGTCATAGACGGTGAGAGCGGCTGTCGTCACGGCCGTCATGGCCTCCATCTCGACGCCGGTCCGGGCTGTCGTCGCCACGGTCGCCGTGACCCGGACGCCCCGCCCGTCAAGCTCGAGGCTCACCTCCACCCCGGTCAGCGGGATCGGGTGACACAGCGGGATGAGGTCGGCCGTCTTCTTCGCTCCCGCTATGCCGGCCAACCTGGCCGCCGCGGCGGCGTCGCCCTTGGGAAGGTCGCCCGCGGCGAAGCGGGAGGCCAGCTCAGGGGACATGGAGACGTAACCCTCGGCCACGGCGACCCGGTCGGTCTCCTCCTTGCCGCCGACGTCGACCATGTGCGCCTCCCCCGCCTCGTTGAGGTGGGCGAAGCCGCGATCACCCGTCACGGATTTCCGCCCCGGTCTCGGCGCTCCTGAGAAGCTCGAGCGTCACGGACTCGCCCTCATCGACGGCGCCCACGCCGCGAGGCAGGACGGCGAAAGCGTCCGCCGCGGCAGCGGCTGAGAGGACGTTGGACGCCTGGCTGCCGGTCGGGGCGGCGGACCAGACCCCGTCGCGCTCCTCGACGCCGACCCTCAGGTAGACGGTCTTGGCGAGGTCGCCGGTCAACCTCCGCCCGGCGACGCCGGCGACCCGGGGACGGAACAACGCGGCGGCCCCCTGCATCGCCAGCAGGGCGGGGCGGACGAGACTCTCAAACGCGACCAGAGCCGACACGGGGTTGCCGGGGAGGCCGAAGAAGAGGGCCCCGGCGATCTTGCCGAACCCGAACGGCTTACCCGGCGCCTGAGCCACCTGCATGAACTCGACGCCGACCTCGTCGCCGAGGACCGCCTTCGTCACGTCGTAATCGCCCATCGACACGCCGCCGGAAGACACGATCGCGTCGGCGCCTGCCGCCGCCCTGCCGATCGCCGCCCGGAACGCGTCGGCGTCGTCGGGGACGCATCGGTAATCGTCGGCGTCGGCGCCGGCCTCATCCAACAGCGCCGTCAACATCGGCCGGTTGGCGTCGCGGATCATTCCTGGCGCCAGATCCTCGGTCTCCGGCGGCGCTAGCTCGTCGCCGGTCGACAACACCACGGCCCGCGGGCGCCGGCTGACCTCCGGCTCGACGCAACCGACGGCGGCGAGCGCCCCCACATGCATCGGGCTCAGACGGGTCCCGGCGCGGAACACCTCGGCGCCCGCCTGCACGTCCCCACCTGCCGGCCGGACGTACAGCCCTTCGCCCGCAGAGACGTGAATGGTCGCTTGGTCGCCTTCGGCCGACGCGTCCTCGACGCGGATGACAGCGTCGGCGCCCTCCGGCATCGGGGCGCCGGTCATGATGCGGATCGCCTGTCCCGGCCCGACGGCCGTGTCGGCGACCCGGCCCGCCGGGACGTCGGCGAGGATCTCGAGCACCGCTCCCGGCTCGGCGACATCGGCCGACCTGACGGCGAACCCGTCCATCGCCGAGTTCGCCCACTGAGGCACGTCGTGGGAGGCGACGACGGGGGCGGCCAAGACCCGCCCGACCGCATCGGCGAGCGGGACGGTCTCCGACTCGAGCCTCCTCGCCGCCGCCAGGATCTCGGTCTGGACCTTTTCGAGCGGCCTCATCCGAGCACGTCCTCACCGTACCGGTGACGGCCCAGCTCCACGGATGCGCGCAGCATGCTCTCGGGAGTGCCGACGTCGAACATCTCCCCCTCGGCCACGAGCCCGCGAAGGCGACGGCGCAACCCCAGCTCGTGTATGGCGTCGGTCAACTGATACTCCCCGCCGAGCCCGACCGGGACCCGGTCGAGCGCGTCGAAGACCTCGGGGGTGAAGAGGTAACGGCCGACCAGGCCGTGTCGGGAGGGGGCGTTCTCCGGGCCGGGCTTCTCGACGGCGCCCCCTATCTCGAGGTAGCCGCCGCCGACCTCGGACTCGGGGATCACCACCCCGTACTTGGAGAGGTACTCGTCGGTCAACTCCCGCAAACACACGACCGACACGTTCCCGTCGTCGCTCCCGGAGGCGAGATGGGGCAGCACGTCGTAGCCGGGACGAACGATGTTGTCGGCGAGAAGGCAGAAGAAGGGACGATCCCCGACCATGTCGGCCGCCTGGTTGACCGCATGCCCGAGGCCGAGCGGCGCCTCTTGGACAACCGTGCGGATCAGGACGCCCTCGAGGCCCGGCAACGGCCCCTCGACGCTGAAGTGGCTGGCCGTCAGGTCGCCCGCGTCGGCGTCGACCACGAGGATCGCCTCCCGCGCCCCCGCACGCGCCGCCTCCTCAACGGCGTACTGGACCGCCGGCCGGTCGACCACCGTGAGCAGCGCCTTGGGGACCACCCGGCTGGCCGGCCGCATCCTCGTGCCGCGGCCCGCCGCCGGGACGACGGCCACATCGACGCTCACGTCGGCACCTTCGACTCCTGCCCCCTGATCATGCGGGCGATGTTGTCCTTGTGCCGCCCGACGACGATGACGATCGCCGCCGCCAACCACACCAGGGCCGCCCCGGACACATCTTCGAGCCAGACGGCGAGCGGCAAGGTGGCCGACACCGCGAGGAGCGATGCGATCGAGGCCGTCTTGGTGAGCTTGGCCGTCAAGGCCCAGACGGCCACGACGATGAGGGCCGTCAACGGGACGGTGAAGAGCAACATCCCCAGCCCGGTGGCCACGCCTCTCCCGCCCCGGAAGCGATGGAAGACCGGGAAGCAGTGACCGACGACGGCGGCCAGCCCGGCGGCGAAGACCCAGTGGGACAACTCGACGGCGGGCGCGGCCGCCCCGGGCGCGGCCGCCCCGGGCGCCGCCGCCATGTGCCCCAGGTAGGCGCCGAGCACACCCTTCAGCGTGTCGCCGACCAGGACCGCCGCGGCTGGGGCCTTCCCCACCGTCCTCAGGACATTGGACATCCCCGGGTTGCCGCTCCCCTCCTCGCGGATGTCCACGCCGTGCAGCTTGGCGATGAAGACGGCGAAGTTGACGCTCCCGATCAGGTAGGCGGCCAACAGGGCGAGAGCGACGAGCACGGGTCGATCTTATGGCGCCTCCCCGCCGGGAGGGCGGAGTTGGGGAGTGGAAGAAGGCGGCGCCCTTTTGTAGGGTTCGCGGGGCCCCGACTCCGAGCGGCCCGTCCCTCATGCCCACCTACGAATACGTCTGCAAGAAATGCGGCGAGAACTTCGAAGTCCTCCAGTCGTTCTCGGACAAGCCGCTGAAGAGGCACAAGGGCTGCGGCGGGACCCTCCAGAAGGTCTTCCACGCCCGCGGAATCGTCTTCAAGGGCTCGGGCTTCTACGCCACCGACAAGAAGGGCTCGAGCGGGTCGGGGAAGGCGAGCTCGCCTGCGCCGAAGAAGAGCGAGCCGAAGGCAAAGGCCGCCTCCTCCGGCTCGAAGGACTGACCGACGACACCCTTCCGCCCGGGGGCCGCCCCCCGTACCTTGGGGAACATGTTGTGGCTGCAGACCCCGCCATGGGGCCGATGGGCCGCCGCTCTGGCGTTGCTGGCGGCGGCGGCGTGGGTCGAGCTCCGGCCCGACACCCTCGTCGACCACCCGTTCGCCGCCGCGCCCATCGCGGCGGGCGACGAGGTCAACGAGGCGAACACCGAGATGCGTCGCGTCCCGGCGGGGTTGCTCGACGCGGTGAGCCTCGGGGCGACGGCGATTCGCTCGGTTGAGGAAGGATCGCCCGTGCTCGACGAGGACGTCGGCTCGCCAGGGTCGCGGTTCCCCGCCGGGTGGTGGGTCGTCTCGGCCGAGATCCCCCCGTGGGCCCTGGTCGGCGACCGGGTGCGGCTCGTCATGTTGGATTCGGGGGCCGTCGCCGAGGGCGTCGTAGCCTCCCGGCCGAGCGACGACCCGTTGGCCCCGGGCGAAGGCGGGGTGGCCGTCTCCCCCGAGTCGGCGGACGAGGCGGCGGCCGCCGCCGCCGAAGGCCGGCTGGCGGTCCTCGTGTCGACGGGGTGAGCGTCGCTACCGTGCCGGCGTGCTCGCCGCCGTCGTCTGGGGCCTGATCCAGGGCCTGACCGAGTTCCTTCCCATCTCGTCGTCGGGTCATCTCGTCGTGGTCCCCGCTTTCCTCGCCAAGCTCGGGGTGGGCGTCGCCCCGCCCGACCTCGCCGTCTCGGCGGTCCTCCACCTCGGGACGCTGGTCGCCGTGCTCGCCTACTTCAGGGCCGACGTGGCCAAGGTCCTGCGGCTCCGCACCGACGAGGAGGGCCGCCGCATCGCCCTGCTGGTCGGCGTCGGGACGATCCCGGCGGTCATCGGCCTGGCGGTCGAGGACAGCCTTGAGCTGTTCGGAGAGACGGCGAGCAACGTCGGCTGGGCCCTCGTCGCCACCGGGGTGATCCTCATCATCGGCGGACTCTTGGCGACGGGCGACCGGGAGTTGAGGGACGGGCGGGTCGCCGACGCGATCGCGGTGGGGGTCGCTCAGGCTTTCGCCCTTATCCCGGGGATCTCAAGGTCCGGCCTCACCATCAGCGCCGGGAACGGCCGGCGCTTGGCGCCGGCCGAGGCCGCCAGGTTCTCGTTCCTTCTCGGGATCCCTGCGATCGCGGGCGCCGGGGCGACCCAGGCGCCCGAGCTGATCGGCGCCGGCAGGCTCGGGCTCGACTTGGCGGTGGGCTTCGCCGTGGCTGCGGTCTCCGGGTACTTCGCCATCGCCTGGTTGCTGGCCGTCTTGAGGCGAACCGGCCTGGCGCCGTTCGCCGCCTACTGCATCCTGGCGGGGTTGTTGACGGTGCTGACGCTCTGAGCGAGCCCCGCCGCCTCTACAGGACCGCGTCAAGGCCCAAGTGGACCCCGCCGGGCAGGTCGCGGACGTGCCTCACGGCGTGGAGAGCGCCCGAGGCGAACGACTGATAGGACGTCGACAGGTGCTCGATCGACAGGACCTCGCCCTCGTTGGACAGGGCCACCTCCTGTTGGGAGATGAGACCGGGGAGGCGGATGGCGTGGACCCGCACCCCTTCGACGGCGGCCCCCCTCGCCCCGGCCACCAGCTCGTCGGAGGCTTGCGACGACGCCCCGCCTGCCGACGCCACCCCCATGGCCGACGCCAGTGCCGTGCCCGAGGGGGCGTCCGCTTTGTCGGCGTGGTGACGCTCGATTATCTCGACGGCCTCGAAGCGGGGAGCGGCCTCGGCGGCGAAACGCATCATCAACACGGCGCCGATGGAGAAGTTGGGGACCACCAGGGCAGGGATCTCGTCGCCCCAGAAGCTCTCCAGCTCCCTGAGGCGCTCGGGGGTGAAACCTGACGTGCCGACGACGGTGGGGAGGCCGATGTCGGACCAGGCGCGGAGGTTGCCCATGACGGCCGGCGCCGGGGCGGCCTCGACCAGCACGTCGGCTGCGACGGCCGAGGGGTCGGCGACGACGACACACCCGGCGATCGTCTCGCCGGCGAGCCGCGGGTTGAACATGGCCGCGGGCGTCATGTCCTCGGCGGCGACCGCAGCCGCGGCGACCGCGCTCGCCAGCTTGCCTCCGGCCCCGGAGACCGCCAACCGGATCATCAGTCCATGACGGCGGCGACGCCGGCGAAGCCGCCCGCGAACGCGCCGAACAGAACCCCGGGAAGGACGGCCGTGGCGAAGGCGTCGGCGAGGTCGAGGTCGGCGATCATCATCACGCCGGCCATGATGATCGCGATGGACGCGGGGATCCCGACCGCGGCGCCCACGACGACGGCCTTGGCCATTCGCGCTCCGGCCCCGACTCCGTTCTCGGCTGCTTGCTCCGACATGGGCGCCCATCATGGCAGATCCGCCTCGCCAGGGCGAAGCGCCGGCCGGCGGCGAGCCGAGGGCCGCCTCGACCGGTCCCGACGCCTGTGCCAGAGCGTCTACCCCTCCGGGGCGAACAGGCGCTGGAGCGGCCCGTACCCCCGGAACATGCCGAGGGTGATCCCGAACAGCAGGGCCTGATACACCCCCGACAGCGGCTCGGGCTCCGAATCGGCTTCCGACCCGGCGGCCCCCGCCCCGCCCACGGGCCCGACGGCGCCGCCCGTCCCGTCGGAAACGGTGGGTTGCAGGTCGGGCGCCACATCAGCGGAGGTCGGATGATCGACCCGGTCTTCCGATTCTGCGTTGTCGTTCACGACGGTAGTCTGATTGTCATCCTCCACGACGGCCCTGGATTCGGACTCGCCCGCAGCTATCAGATCCAAAACTCTCGGGTTGATCGTCGCCGGAGGGGAAGGAATAGTGGTTGTTGTCTCGGTCGTTGCGCCCGACGAGCCGCCCGCCGGGCCGGTACCGGTGCCGCTGGCCAGCCCGGACTGACCAGACGGCGACGAGGACGATTGGCCCAGCAGCCCGCGCATCTTCTCACGGTTCGAAGCCGTGCACCGATTCCGGTACTTGCCGCCCGTCCATTTCTCAGCAATGCAGTCTGCCAACGACTCGTTCTTGGCCAGATCAAAGCCGCCCCGATTCCAGAGATAATGGTGGGCCAACTCATGGGCGGCGATGAACCTACGACGGTTCCATGAGTCGTCCATGAGACCGCTACTGAAGCAGATCACCGGAGGACTCCCCCGTTGATAAGTGGCCGTCACATCTCCGCGTTTGCCTGCGGAGCATTTGCCGACGCGGAAGGCGACCTCTCTCCATCCGGGGAGACCCTCGACCATCTCCCGGACCCCGGCGGGGAACTGCGACGGCGGAGGGATGACGACGGTCGTCGTCGTGACGGGCGGGACCGTGGTTGTGGTCGTGACCGGTCGGGCGATTGTCGTCGTGGTCGTGCGAGAGACGGTCGTGGTCGTCGTCCACCGGTCGGGCGCCGTCGTCGTGGGAGAAGCTGCGGTTGTGGTGGTCGTGGGAGGGACGGTCGTGGTTGTGGTCGGAGTCGGCGGGGCGGCGGAGGTCGTCGTGGTGGTGGTTGGAGGAGCGGCGGGGGTCGTCGTCGTGGTAGTGGTTGAAGGAGCGGCGGGGTCGGTTGTTGTGGTGGTGTTTGGCGGCTCGGTTATTGTTGTCGAGCATGTGAGCGCCTGGAACGGAGAGTGGGGTGTCCCGGTCCCGTAATTGATGCCTTGACTGGGTAGATACCAAACGCGGACACCGACCCTTGCCTTGAGCCTGCCGTCGTTCAGGCACTGGAGCGAGACCGACAGGATCTCGGAGTGGGGGGCGCTGACATGGGCGCCGACGCCTTTGGCGCCGTACACGGTCTCCAACAACCCTTTGGTGGCGGAGCTGGTGACGACAAAGCTCGCTTCCTTGGCCACATAGTCCTCTCCGTTCACTGGAGCGGGTTGCGGTGAGCTCTTGTCAGCCGCCCAGATTTGGGTTGTCGCATAACTCACGGCACCGGCATCGTCCGCCAACGCCGCGCCGGTCGCTGTCGTCAAGAACAGAGGGATGACGACGAGAGCGACGATGGGCTTCAACGCCGTGTGACGGGAGGAGAAACAGGCAGTGTATCCTGTCGGATCGCTGGGGTTGCTCAGCGAGTGGGACCGAGACGACGAGCGAGGAGTCAGCCTCCCACGGTGTGATGCGAACATCTGAGCAACACATTATAGCACAAGTTCTCGAGAAATGCAAGGAGAAATTTTCCTCGCATCGCGGAGAGGGCGCTCGGGCGAGGCGGCGCCGGCGCCTCTCAGAGCCGGAAGGTCTCCCATGGATGGTCGCCCGGGATCCCCCAGACCGCCCTCATCCGCCGTTCCGTCGGCTCGATGATGACCGCGCCGCAGGTCCCCACCTCGGCCATGTCGTCGACCCGACGGGAGACCCGGGGGTCGGCGAGCAGAGCGTCGGCGTCGTTGGCGAGCCGGGCCCCCACCTCGAGGCGGATGTTGCTGCTGTCCACCAGCTCCCGTCTGCGCACACCCTCCTCGGCGGCCGTCCGCCCGCTGAGGCAGTGGTTGGTGTGGACGATGGGCTCGTCGCGGCTCCGAGTGATCTTGTGCTCCTTCGGCATCGCCTCGATGTTCACACCCTCCCCGTCGGGTCCCATGATCTGGTAGTTGTGCCCGCCTGCGAGATCGGCGCTCACCACCGCGTCGACCGCCGATTCGAGGTCCGTCTGCTCCAGCACCTTGCGGACGACAAACGGCCAGGTGACGCCGGGTTTGCCCATCGAGGTGAGGTTGTTGATGCCGACGGAGATACCCGCCTCGTTCATCCCCATCTGGCCCAAGCAGCCGGTGGTCGTCTGCACCACCGCGGCCGGGCCGACCAGCGGGTCGAGCTTCAAGATCATGATGAACTCCCCCGCCGACGCGTGCATGTCCCAGGTGGCGGCGTAGAACCTCAGGCCGGGGTTGAGGACCGCCGTGCAGTTGTGCTCCTCGGGGGCCGCGCCGACCTTGGCCCTGACCGCGTCGACGAGGTCGGTGAACCCGCCCACGACCACGGCCTCGGCGGGTGTGATCCCGGCTGCGCCGGCCATGGCGACCATCTCGGCGTAGAGCTCGGAGGCGTAACGCTCATGATGCTCCAGGGTCTCCTCGGCCGACTCGAGGATCAGGTCTCTGTCGGCGACCCCTCCGCTCCAGCCCTCCTGCGAGCTGAGCCTGACACGCTCTTCGAGATACTTGCGGATCATCGGCCCGCAGGACTCGCCGTGGCCCCTGCCGAGGTCGGCCGAGTCGCCGAAGATCTCCAGCACTCGCAACGATCCGCCGTACATGGCGCACAGGGTAGACGGCTTGGCCGGCATGTTGACGCGGGTCGCGCCCTGGCGCTGATTTGGTGTGCCGGTCGGGGCGGGACGGCCGCCTGCGGGCGGTTTCTTAATGCACAAACCACGGGATAGGCGAGCCCGGGGCATTGGGAAGCCGGTGTTCAGCGGATGTGGGCTTTGAGGGCGCCGCTCACCGACTCCGACACGGCCGCCGTGCCCCCGGCGATGATGACCCGCTCGGGCTTGAGGCGGCGCAGCTCCCTCGCCGTCGCCTCGGGCACCGCCCCGCTTGACACGAGCAGCAGCGGCCCGTCCAAAGCGGCCGCGGCCGCGCCTGCGGCGAGGGCGTCGGGGAAGTCGCCGCCCGACGCCACGTAGACGAGGGGGACCTCGACGCCGTAGGCGCTCATCGACAGCTTCACGGCGGTGCCGTGCCGGTCGCCGCCCGCCTCGCGGGTCACCGGCCCCGACGTGTACTGGGCCAAGGCCGACTCGACCTCGGTTGACACCGCGCCGGTCCCGCCGACGACGACGACCTGTCTCGGGGCCAGCCGCCTCAACTCGGTAGCCGTTGCCGACGGCAGCCTGTCCCTCGTCGTCAGCAGGATCGGGGAGTCGGTCTTG
>Ga0209788_1000439_pt1 | contig 11009 bp, 9 predicted proteins | sample WorMetLIZISLAND1_2_FD_187415 | JGI IMG/M metagenome (GOLD analysis project Ga0209788, IMG submission 187415) | Marine gutless worms symbiont microbial communities from Max Planck institute for Marine Microbiology, Germany - Olavius clavatus LIZARD... ...
CGGTAATACTGTGTAACAGGCAGTGCGACGTCCAGCTGCATTAGGTTTGACAAAACATCGCCGCACATCAAATGTCACATGTCATGAAAAACTCATAATGCACTAGTTCACCCAAATCTGTAAGTGACAGTGGACAAGGAACCTATCATTATTAACACATACGTGCACAGGTGGTAGACGAAATGTCAGACGAAATACAAAAATACACAGTCACCGAGATCTCTACGAAGCACAGCTAATACCGACATGCAGTGGGGTATTCAGGATTTGCACAATGGGGGAGGGACGGAAATGGGGTCCAGAGGCAAAGATCCAGTACAGGATCTGGGAGATGAAGTCCCCCCAGAATCCGAAGCCTTTTTGCAAACTGATACGCAAATTCTGATGTTCTAGAAAATGAAAATGCACAAGATACAAACACTTTAGTCAATCTAGCTTGTGCAGTAATGCTACCACTATTTGCCAGGCATTGCATATTGCATTAGGATAACCTAGAAAAAATTTGCCAGCGCAGAGGGGCTAACTACCGGCTAAATGGCTGGTTACTAAAAGGGCCACATGTGACAGTGGGATACACTATTGCTAGGACGGTTCATGCTGTTTCATGACAGGCTGCCTCCCCCTTTAAATATGCCACTGCCTACATGAGCTGCCACCAGATTTCTTTTCCTTTCCTAACTACCGGCTAAATGGTTGGTTACTAAAAGGGCCACATGTGGGGTACACTATTGCTAGGACGGTTCATGCTGTTTCATGTTCACGTCTGGTTGTACACACACAAGAGCCGTGAGTGAGTCGGTGTCAGCACCATGTGCAGGTGCAGCTGCCGCAGTCTCTGAGTTACAGCTGCTGATAAACATCTGTAGACGTTGATAAATGTCTTCAGGTCCACTGTGAGGTCCCAGAGCCGCTACTGTCGACGCTAAAGTCACCGACGCTGCGGATGATACAGCAATGCCGGCTTCAATCAATGCCTGCTCATCTGAAAGCACAACATCCAGGCTTAGACCACAGACTGGCAGTACGCAAGCAACAGGAATAATATCACATAATCTTATCATATCACTGACCTTAAACGACAGAACCATCTCAAAACTGAAACAGACAAGTCTAAGCTAAAAGTCAAAATGCAGTCAGTAGGCTATCAGATGATAATGTCTGGAAAAGACTTGCTGAAAAGGCACTTTTTGAACTGGCAGCGAAAACTGTAATCACACTGGGAAGTGAGTGTCAGTGATTAGCAGAAAAATGGTGCTAGTGTATACAGGTTTTATGTAACAACCTAACTTATGCCTTTTCCTCGCATATGGAACAGTCTGTCACTCACCGTTCGGTCAGAGCCATCTATCACCACTTAGGGATGACATCTGAAAACTTACTTGTTCTCCAACAACACTAACTGCGACCACCCGTGCCTATGATTCAAACCTATTTCGACATATTGTTTTTCACTCCCAGTGGAACACAGGCCACAGACCACTTGTCTCCATCCAGCTCTGACTTGTGCTGCTACCTCCATCTTCCTCGAGCTGTACTTGAATCCTGCTGTCCCCCATTTCTTTCTAGAGATCTCCCTAGGCCTCCCTATTTCTCTGTAGCCCTCTGGTGAACCTAAGGTGCCGAAAGCTGCATTTGAAGTGCCCAGCCAAGTGACTTTCATTCCCTATTGCATACCAGCCGTTCATAGGCCCAAACTTGTAACCAAAACCGGTTTGATAGTTAGCCATGCCAGTAGTTTATGAACACCTGGTTCCATACCTGGTTTTACTCTTATAACATCCTGTGTAAAATACACAAGTAAAACAATGCACAATGCACGACTGAGTTGTAAAGAGTCTGAAGTGTAGGTTAAGCTCTGTTAGAAGTATAGACCTATACCTTGTGGCTGGATGACGGAAGGCACAGTGAGATGGATGGGATGCAGTGCAAGCTGTGTTGGTTGCTGAGGCTGAGGCGGAGTTGATGGAGTTATACACAGCGGCGGTGTCCTACAGTGCATGTCCGTTACATTCTGTATAAAGTGCTCGACTTGCCGGAGTGTCAGTGCATTGTGAAGAGTCTCCAGTGGCTGAATGCTCGGCACATGAAAGCCATCTGAACACATAAGATCAAACAAATGATAGAAGAAGAAGATAAACCAAGATATAGTGCAAGGGAGCTCATCTCCTATAGACGCTTTGAGCTGGCAAAGGTGAACCCCAATTAAGCTAGCATACACAAATTGGCAGATGGCCAGCTCAGTTAACAGCCAGCGCCTTTAACTTTAACCAACTAGTTCAGTATACCAAGAGTCCTGGCAACAGGGCCTACTGATTCCACAGCTTTAGCTAGTAATCTCTGCACCCACCCATGGAGGGATAGCCAGGCTGAGTTGACCTGGGTGACTGGTAACATGCCAGGATTGTTCACCCGCCCACAGAAGGACATCTAACACACTACTAATCGGACCCTATGTAGAGTAACTTTGTTGATCAAGATCAACGCGTTACCAATAAGCCAAACTGCCACCAACCAAGAGTATTATTTAATTACAAATTTCAAGGAGTATTATCAAGGCTATTATAATTAATTTGGCAAACTATTGGCACATTTCATGCATGCAATCTCCGTTCGGCCCCAGAACTTTGGGGTCCACAAGGCTTGGAGGAAGGCAAAGGAAAGGGATACTTGGCATCAAGTCGTCAGTATGGCAACTCTCTGCTAGGAGTTCGCTACCAAGAAGAAGAAGGAATCTCCGTCAACAGTAATATATCTAGAACCATCCACAATCACGAAAAACCACATAGCAAAATTTACTACAGAAAAACAGAAGAACGGCTCTGAAACTGAATGCTTAACGCAATGAATACACAGAAAATGTGGTGAGAAATATAACGAACAAACCCATGGGGTCGAAGGTGTTTGAGCTGCCGAACAGTGACATGAATGAGCTGCGCTTGTGAGAGTGTCTACTACAGTGATCTACAGCAGCAAACGACAGTAGAATCATCCAATGATGTGATGCAATATATAACAGTTTCTGTATGTGACAAAGATAAAAATATTAAAATAAAGTTCTATGGTGACAATGTAAAATAAACAAGACAAATCAATTAACCAAATCAAACAATTTATCAGTGTGCAGGCACAGTCTGGGCCTCAGAGTGGGCGGTTCTCTGGCTGATATTGTGAGCTTAACAAATTTACTTTACTTTATTACTTACTGTTTGGTCACACTCATCAATTCCCAGTCTAAACCACCTGACTACCATGCACTGCAATTCAGCTCTGCCACTGGAGAAGGAATATCGCCAGATGCCAACTGGAAGCATGCTTATCGGACAACCCCCAATAACAGGGTCACACTTAACAATGCATCGGACTACCAGGCTAATTGACTACTAACCCTAACCCTAACCTTAGTCCGTTAGCCTGTTAATCCGGTCCAATAGTAGTTCATTAGCCAGATAGTCCAATGCATTGTTAAGTGTGACCGCCGATAACATTGTTCCATACAATCTGTAAAGCCACGGATCTTACTGGCATATGATGCAGCTCAAGGCTCTGCATAATTAGTATGGTTGCAGAGCTTGGTATATACACTGTGTCTCAGAAAAAATGCACCAAGTTTGAAACGGTATAGTTCAAAATTATAAGGATCGATTTTAATGACATTTGGCAAAAATATTCAAAATACTCTAGAATAGAGTTTGCATGCTTCAGTTTTCGTGTAAGTTTGCTTTTGTCAACTTTTCAATCTTTCAAACCAGACATCGAAAAATAACGCAAATTTTGAAAGTTACGCCTCACACTGCATGTCAACATGGCACCATTCAGTAAAGAATACAAAATTTTGATCAAAAGTCTGTATGATTGTAAATTTTAAAGTGCCTGGCAGTTTATAAGAGAGCTTAGAGATAAAGGTTGGACGAACAACAGCATTAACAGGCTGCTGGTGACGTTGAGAATGTTCGGAACAGTGTGATGCCTAATTTTCGTAACTTCCGGTGATGCAATTTAGGACGAATACTAAATAAGTAAAACTGCATTAACAGTACTTTATTGATGAGTATGTTATGCCTAAATGTCTGCAGATTCCGTGTGCCAAATATTATGAGCTTAGGTGCATGTTATATAAAAAAAACTGTACTCGTCAAAGTTGGCGCGTTGCTTGATACAGCGTCAAAATTCGCGTTATTTTCGGTGTCCGGTTTGAAAGACAAAAAGTTAATAAAAAAGCAAGCCTACACAAAAACTGAAACATGCAAACTCTATTCTAGTGTCTTTTGAATATTTCTGCCAAATTTCATCAAAATCGATCGTTACAATTTTGAGCTATACCGTTTCTTACAATTTTGAGCTATACCGTTTCAAAGTTGGCGCGTTTTTTTGAGACACAGTGTATTAGTGATGAGGGTCATGAGATAATCATCACTCAATTAATTTATCCGATACTTACAACATACTTAATTCGACGTGAACACCACGTCGAAGGAAAGATATCACATTGACAAATCAGGTGCTTGATTACAAAGATAGCCGATATATCCCGAGTAGACACCCAAGCCAATTTATGAGTCCCCTTGTCAGCTGGCTTAGAAAGTTGGTGGCTGGCTAGCCGGCGAAATTTGCCTTAAATCAGCTGGCTTGCATCACAAAAAGCATGGCTGGCTAGCCGGCTTAAGGCGGCTTTTTCATGACCTCTGTTTGCAGGTTCCGGGTGCAGGTGACAAGTGTGGCACAAGAACTGTAATAAATTTACTAAGTAATACCGTTTATTGTTTGACCTTGTTGTTTGTTTGTTTGTTTTGATCTGTGATCAGTGGGTCTGACAGTCACAATAACTGTAGTCCTATTTCATCTGATCACATTACTCCCCTCACGAGGCCTATGTAACGCAAGTTTATGTTAGTTAAATGCTCAGATCGATAGCGTTGAGCTGCGGCTGGGATGTCTTTCGGCTGGCGATGGCTTGCAAATTTTTCGGAAGCTTAACCAATGTGTGTCGGCTGGTGACGGCTTAGCACTGAATCGGCAGGCAATGGCGAGAAACGGCAGAAGCTTGCAGGTCTAATCCTGAGGTTAGTTATTCCGAGGTTAGAAAACGTTGACAAAATGCAAAAACAACCCGTGAATAAATCTTAGGATATCCTGTAATGAACAGCTATTCCGAGGTTTATCTAGAGTTCATAAAAACGGGCATAAGACAGTGCCTGACCTCTGTGATGGTGGTGATGATGATGGTGATGATGATGATGATGTTCTGCTCGTGTCTCCCTATTGTGCAGCGCCTCCAGCGACCGACTGCGAGCCTCTTTGACCGTCTTACCACCGACCGTTGGCAGTCGCGAGTCTCGTTCGTCCAAACCCGACGGTTGACCGGCCTCGGTTTTGTCCACAGTGACACTCTCTTTAACCTTCTGACGTTCTGTACAACATGCAGTTAGACCACCGACTGTTCACTTACATTCCACTTTGGCGATACATGGCTTGACGTGATAACCTAGTGGTTAGCGTGGTCGACTAACGATCGCGAGGTCAGGGTTCGAGTCCTGCTGGCCACAAGCAGTCCCGTAGCAACCGTGGGCCAGTTGCTCTTTGCACCCTGGGTGCTTACTCAACCATTCATCAGCCTCTTTGGGTTGGTAAATGAGTACCGGCTATGGCTGGGAAGGTTTAAGGCAGGTATGTGCGATGCCGCTAAGTGCGCGCCATGTGCCTGAGCACCTCTGTGGTGGCTTTGTCAACTTGAGTGCCCTATAACAAGTGTTTGACCTTTACCTTTAGGCCCGAAACTGTGGAACAACCTTCTAGTTCATATGAGGCAAACTGACGTCAGCTTCAAACAGTTCAAGTGGCTCCCTGACCACGACATAATGGTGCATCGAGTCAAAATGTGCCTTTTCAAATTTTTCAACTCATTTACTGACTTACTTAATTACACAATGATGTCGTGACACACCCTCTAGACATATGGCATTTGTGATAGCTTTGCTATAAGATAGCTTTGCTATAAGAATGGGCAAACATAAATTATCTTATACTCACTCACTCACCCACAGCAGAATTGATTGTAGATAGACAAAGGGAGACCAAGAAAACAGTCGCTGGATGGCAGCATGGAATGGGCAATGACATCAACAGCCATGGCTAGGAACAGGAAAGCTGTGGATCAACGATCTACAGCCTTTAGCAATGACTACATTCCGCCTCATCAATGTCTCTGGACGATCGACGCACTCGTCTGTCCACTGTCAGCAACAGAGCATTGGCTTGCCTGTGGAACGGTCTTCCATCACACATAACTGCTGTCCCCTCTCTCTCCATCTTCTGCTGTCGCCTTAAACCACATCTCTTCTCACTTTCTTATCATGCTTTCTGACTCCTCTCATTTGTACAGTGCTCGCACAGTGACCCATCATTTGGACACTATCATTGTTATTACATTTAACATTTAGCAATGATGATGGGAGTAGGAAAGGCAAGAAATATATACACAGTACAACAGAGCTGCTTCAAGCTATTAATTCTTTGTTATCAACATTTACATCACATCGACTGACCAATGCTGCTACTTGACTGATGTCGCCTGCGGTTAGATGCATCAGCGGTTGCCATAGCAACGAGCATTGATGGCTGCATCCAGTGCTGTCTCTCCAGTGGACACATATCATCACTGCTCAAGTCCTGCATATCAAACGTTTTACTAAAAATACTTAATTAATATTTACAGATTAGTTGAAAATGGCAGATGTCTCCGCCTATACAAATGCAATACGTAGACACAGGTACAAACATTTTAATGGGCAGTGCCAGGCAGAAGATTCAGAATATAAAAAAGGTAAAAAGGTACTGAATAGCCGTTAATGGAAGTATTCCATGACACAGCTACGGAGTGTCACTTGCCATATGGGATCACACAGTGTTACCTGCTACCCGACACAAGTGAACACACCCCACCTCAACCCCAGCCATACAGGCCAGTACTCGATTTACCTACCCCAGAGGGATGGAAGGCTGAGTTGACCTAGGTGACTTGTTACATACCGAGATGGTTTACCCGCCCGCAGGCGGTCACCCATCCAAGTACTAATGGGGCCCAGTGTCGATTAACTACGTTGATCGAAGCCAATGCGCTAAACACTACACTACGCCGCCACTCAGAATATGCACCAAAGTTTCAAGAGTTTCCCAGTTAGTTAATTTATGGCAGAACTTCCACAGACCAGACACCCTTACAGATGATCGACCAACGGCGTCAAAGCACTGAAAGATATTCATCAGAAACTTACAAATGCAAGTCACAAGTTATGCAGCTTTACTAAAAGTGTGTACTGCAAAACTGCTTCTTTTTAGCGATCTGCATCTGCTCTGCTGATACATTAGTCTACTTTAGTTCTAATTGTGAGAGGTGTGATAGCGATGATCCTGTAATTATTATTCCTGTATATTGGTTGGATAACACAAATGACAAATAGTTGGGGTTGGTGGTCAATGTAAGTTGGTGGAGTGTACTCTGTGGCAACACCTTCTGTCTACTTCGAGGATGCTCAAGGTAAGAATGACTGGAGGTTGAGAATCAAAGGGCAACCGGCTAAGCCAGGTTTACCTGTAAAATGGCCGTGAGAATGGTGTGCGCGTGCATACACTTGTTGATTTATTCCATTTGTCTAACTGTGAAATTACAGTATGCCACATCAGATGAAATAATTATAACATAAACAAGAACTGCTTACAAGGGGAATGCCATCCATGGTGCAGCGACTGTCATCATTGCTGGAACAGTCATAAACTGCACTGCTGCAGGACAATGTTCTGTCACCTACATCTTCCACTGTGGCCAACAGCTGGCCAAGTTCATCATCCATTGTGACCGATATGTTGCTCCCTTCATCCACGGCAACAACCATGGGCTGAGTGGTTGACTCAGGATGACAGAGCAGCGCATCGGACATATCAACGGACTCATCAACGACCGCCAGCTGCACAGCACCAAACACAGTACGATGTCCCGTTTCTCCACCGTCAGTTTCACTCAGCAACGACATACGCGAATCCTGGTCGACAAGCATCGTATTACAAGCCGTCAGTTTTGATGGAGAGCCCATGAGATCTGCTTCAGGTTCGGCAACCACTGGGACACCGGATGATACGTTACCGATCGTTTTGTCACTGCATTCGGTCACTTCATGGCACGCAAAGTTAGTTTCAACGTCAGTCAAAGCTGCACTTTCAGCGGCTTCATCGTGCGGACGTTTCAAACACAAACGGGCAGCAGCTGCAGCTGCATTGGCGTCCGCATCTGCAGTAACTGTACCAGCATCTGAATTAGCTAGAGACTGCGGAAGCTGCGTGACTGTTTCAGTAACATGGCCAACAGGCGGCTGTATGACAGCGTCTGACAGTGGCTGTGGCCGAGCACTCACAACTGTGCCTGTTGCCGAAACATCTTGACAGCTAACCCCACCACATGCACCATTCCTATTACCACCGGTATTAACAGCATCACGGTAGCACTGAACTGGCTGGCCAGGACTGGCAACAGTAAAGGTTACATGAGCTCTGCCGACACCGGGAACAGACACCGACGCCGACAGTTGACATTTGTCACTCCTATTCTCTGCCGGATGAGGCACCGGAAGCATTGCCGGTGCACTATCAGTACGTCCCTCAATATTTGACGACAACGGTTTTGACTGATTGTCTGAGTCCTTGGGCGCATGTAGACATTCGTATGATAATTCCGGACATGTTGCTACATCCCTCACTGATGACTGCTGGTCAACCTATCCACACAGTTCATACATTAAACTTGAATTAAATAATTAAACTTACCATACCGTTACACAATGATTTACTGCAGCAAGACTGACATATAATATTCCTGAAAGGGGAGTTGCCCAGGTAATGTGCCCCTGTAATATCTGGCATACCCTTGACTATATCCCCAAGACCATTAAAGGCAGAGACTTCAAATTTTGTACATGCCTTCAGCTTGGGCCTTCCGACAAGACTGGTGTAATATATTTCTGAAACAGGGCGTGGCCTAAGTCACGTGACACCTGCAATATTGGGCATATCCTCGATAGCTTGGCTGGCATCATTTCAGTGCCAACAGTCCCCAGATCGGCTTCTTCACTGCTAACTAGTTTGACTGCTGACGTATAACATATGCATAATAATTTGCTAACAGTTTACAGTTTTGGTCACATTGCCAGGCTTTCTGAAGACACGCCAGCCCACCAAGCACTCTGGTGTCATGTCGATCTGACTCTCGGCCATCTCCCTGACCAAAGCTGGAAGCATCGCCCAGGCCGTCCCAACAACCGGTGGATTGACCAGCTATGCAGGGACAACAACACGCCACCAGCTGACCTGTGGAGAAGATCCACCACACGTGGTCATTCGGGAGTGACGCTACGGTCCTCAATGACTATGCATTGACGACGAGTTTACAATATAATCAACTATTAACAAGCTGACAGGCCACACTAATAATGCAATCACCATAAATGGAGAATGGATGAGAAATGACAACAATGTTGTTTACACTGTACAGATGAGTTGATTACGGCAAAAATTTGCTTGGAGTGGAAAATGTATTCCGCAGTTCACAGGGTATCAAATCAACATTGTCTAAGTTGAAGTTACAACCATATAGCGCTTTATAAATTAGATTATTATTATTACTATTATTATTATTATTATGGATAAGTATGACACCCGGGGAAAATATTCCATTCGGCTTTGCCATGTTGAATATTTGTTGATTATGAATATTTGTCATACACCTTTGAAAGTGACAAAGTTACTCGTCACACTGGGCATCAGACATTTTCATATCATCAAACAATCTTACAAACAACCAATATGTAAACATTTAGACACCAGACTTATGCTAAGACTGATCAAACTCACTTATACAGTTATTCGCACAAGTTACTACTTGGAGTATTATTTCTTGTTGCTGTAGTTTAGCTGCTTTTACACAGCAGAGTTATTTGGTACAGACAAATCTTGTGATATTCTTTCTTTTGCAAGAGATATTCTTTTGGACCACTCTATATAATTTTGTCTTTTGTATTGTAGGTCGATTTAAATACATTTTCTGTGAATTTTCTACTCTTCTTCCACCTTTAACTGTATGGCAATAAACAGCCTACACTGTGTTGAAGTGCCGTTAAGAAACTGCTCACACACACACTCCCTCACACAACTGAATGCAGCATTGTTGTACCTGTTTCTTTTCACCATGCTGCGGCCGGTAGCCACGGCCTGCAAGGTATTCTTTATTCTGCCCAACACTATAAACACCAGGACTAAAGTGAAGCTCCACATGAAAACGTTCGTCCGACTTTGAATCCTAAAAACAGCAAACAGGATACCAGTATGTAACATTGATCTGCAGACAAAAAAAAACAAAATACATATGCCTTTGAAAAGCATAAAAAACGAAAGATAAAATCAGAATACAGCCGACACATGTACAGTTATACTACTCCAGGTCTCCTGCCAATACACACATAACATTAATCTGCAGACAAAAAACAAGAAAAACGGACACAAAGAGACTGAAATTAGAGCTAGAGCATTCTATATTCAACATAAACGACATCTAATGTAGCGAATGAGTTAAAAACCAAATTACATAAGAGACATAAAAGCAAATGCATTTTTGTCATGGACTCAACTTCACTTTTAACACTATCATCAGATAATGGCATAAGCATATATAGGTAATCCATCCACATTCACAAAAACATGCTTCATACAAACGACTTAAGGACTTTCAGGACTGCAAAATCATTACAGATATAACCTAATGAAGAACACCATTTACAGTAAAAAGTGTCAGATTACCTTTCTCATTAATCAGTTGATTAGTTGAACGAAATATAAAAATAATTTTTGTCTATTCAGTCTTCAGCAAATATAAATGCTGAAATTCAAGTACTCATGGTTTGAATTCCAGCACATTTCCAGGCGATTCCAGGATTTAGGTCATTTTGCAGGACTTTTTCCAGGCCCGG
>Ga0209788_1000440_pt1 | contig 10986 bp, 8 predicted proteins | sample WorMetLIZISLAND1_2_FD_187415 | JGI IMG/M metagenome (GOLD analysis project Ga0209788, IMG submission 187415) | Marine gutless worms symbiont microbial communities from Max Planck institute for Marine Microbiology, Germany - Olavius clavatus LIZARD... ...
TAATAAAGTAGTGTAATAACTCAGAGAACCGTACATATTATCAGATCCGACGACAGAAGTTACTCAAACACGCTTTCTATCGTTATCCGACATCTTACTTAATATATGCGTACTGACCTAGTTTCTTGTCAGCCAATGACAACGGAGGATCAAGGCCGCTACTAAGACAATAGAAAGTGAGGCTTAGATTAATAGTTTACGGTATCGAAATTTGGTGAAGCGCTGTTCATCACACTGGATCTGCCCCTGCATTCACATTGTAAGTAAACACTAAAATTACGAAATACCTTGAATTTCTTGCAAAAAGTTTACTCAACTATCACCAGTAATGCTATATATAGCTGTTGATGTTAAAACTGCATAATATCTTTACTAGTGTATAAATAAGTAACCCTACACGACATACGTTATCCTGGTAATGTACGCTTACTCTTATCGGTTTCCTAGAAAAAAGACCCGCACAGAAACGACCTGTACAAGTGAAAATCAAACTCTTAATGTACCTGTATTAGTGTGAATGGCTGCCATTGGAATATGTGCAAATTTGTATTTATTAGAACCCACAACCAGTACACGAACCACTGTGAATGCAGCCTTACTCCTGGGATTTTCATAACAGTCAAAAAATGTCATAGCTGACGTATACTGACTCACAAAGAAATGTTGTGTTCATTTATTTAATGTGCCAACAAAAAATGCAGCATTCATTTCAGCGGGCGTTGCAAAAGCATGCGCCAAATCAGCCAGACAAGTGTGCAACCACACACGCGCGCGCACACACACTGCACAAGTCTGCCTTGACTGAAGTCCACGTGTCCAACTTTTCATCGACTCCGATGACGCAGGACTTAAATTAGCCGAACGATGATAATCCAAAAGATATGTCTCCAATATACATACACATACAAAGAATAATATAATCTATATTACATATGCATACACACCTCACTTAATGTGATCGAGTGTGTGTATATATACACATACATACATACATATATATATTTTCAGCAGACAGGAGACAAAAAATTACTGGTACTGTCGAACGCTGCGTAGCATCCAAAAAGCAATGCTATCTGACAGTTGGACGGGATTGGTCTCGGTGAACTGCTAGCTCGAATCTGTAACAGCGAAGCACCACGGAGCCTGCCACCGAACCAATGTTTACTTACTTACCTCAACAGATGTCTCAAAGAATATCTGACAACATGAAATAAATGCACGAGAAATAAACGATTCACTGCAAAACGTGTAAACTTACAGCAAACTGAAAACAAGAAAAACGTACGCAACATATATACCGTGAGCCACGAAAAGGTGCCACTTTCACTTTTACAATAAATTTGGAATATGTGGACCAATTTCAGTTACTCTTTCAAGTTTACATTTTAAGATAAGCTGTAGAATTAACACACTGTCATGCTGGATAAGTCACCGTGGAGACTATTGGTAGCAAGCAGAGCTACTCACTGACATGATGCATGCCGAATGATAATGATGATGATGTAGAATTAGCTGGAATAAAATTTAGCACCTGTGATTAATACATTGCTGAAAAACCTTGCGAAATGTGAAAGTTCATCATACAAGTGGTAATTCATATTATCCAGTAATCTGGAAATCAGATGTTATTTCATTTTATGGTGATAAACTGAAAATACTTATTTCTGGATGATTGACAGTAAACTAACTATTTTGTATCATTTTGAGTACAATAACTTAGCTCTGAAGCTGTATACTTCAACGTTTCACAAAGTAGTGTGTTAACAGATTTAAGGTGAAGTGGTACCTTTTATTCCCACTTCTTCCACGGATCATCAATGAATGCAACAGTGAAAATAAAAGAACGTCGAGTGCCAAAATTACAGCAAAAATAAGTGTCACCTTTACTCTCTGGCTCACAGTTAGTTCAGCAAAAATCACATGCTTCCAATTACAGCCACCAAGCTGTCGTCTTCTTTACGATATTGCTTAGACACACACTCAAAAAACTTGTACAAGACACTTGTGCAAGTTTATTGCATCAAAACCGATGTAAGTTATTGTACAAAAAATTTGCACTTTGCGCAGAATATGGCCGCTTTCTATTCGGCGCAAGAAATGTGTTCAAGAAAAAACTTGCGCAAGAAAGCATGTCAGCAAGTTTCGTGCACAAGTCGACTTATGCAAGTTTCTCGAGTGGGTGTCACCTTCAATATCCCATTGTCTGTCAGTAACTGGCCAGCAGTGTAGGCTGGTTAAACAAAAAATAATAATCTCAGTAAAAGAAATGGCAGTAACTGTCCCAGCTAGTGGGTAGCCTTGTATCCTGGCTGGAAAGAATTAGCACTCCACACTAAGCAACAGGACTCTAAACCAAGTAGTCAATGAATATTGTCATTAAAAAACAAGCAAACACAACACATTTATATTTCGTAGATGCACAAAATGGAACAAACTTTGGTAAGCTGCAAATGAAAAATTGGAAGAAATTAACCAACCACATCACACAAACAATACATAACAATTGCATTTGTCGATTTCACATCACAACTTCACTACGCAGAAGCGTTCTCGTTCCAGTACCGCAGTACCCGATAGACTGCGGTCATGGAGAAATCATATTACGTCTGCTGCCACTGTAACTACCGGCCAGATGCAAAATAATACTGTAACAATGAAAAAGAAACTGAAAGTAAACGCGATAACGCAACCGGGTTTTTCGGCGGAGACGAAAGACAACAAATCAGCCGACATGCCACCGCTGACATCTTGGACCCTCGCAGTGACGGAGTCGGCGACGGCCAACCCATCGGAGTGGACGTCGACGAACCTCAACACGGAGGCACTGTATGCACGCCTAACATACACGCGTAAAAAACCGACGGCGGAAAAATGAGCACTCTGGTGTCTGGCGTTCCGATGGTTAGTCGGAAAGATGGAAAGCAGCCCGTCAACAAAAACTGGCGTGTATGATCAGCGGCCGCTGCTTATAACTACGGAAGTCTGCCTGTCGACAGACCGTGACGAGTTCAAGTGACTGATTTACGACGAACAAATGAACGATCGTTGACATCATTATCATCATCAACAACAACTGGCAAACGTCTGCAGACTTGACAGTCAACAACCAGCTTGTGCCATTGCACGAGACCGTTGACTAACATGTCTACAATAAAACACACATGCCCTATTTATCGATTTATTATCATAAGAAAGAATCATACACAAAGTCTACACAAAAGACAATAAAACAAAACACAAACAAAAAATACACAAAATGGATCATGCAAAGCAAGTGAAAGGTAAAATTTGTTTAAGCTTGCACTGCGAGATGGTAATACTAATAATTATAATAAAAGGGCACTTGTAGTGTGCCAGTATACAGAAATGTACAGTAGCGCAGTACAACGAATTATTAACATGCAATAAAACAATGAAATCTAAAATGCAAAGAGTGAGGGCTAACAATGTGCATTCAATGCAGTACAAAAATAAAATCTGCATTTGATACTAACAGTCTTTCTTTTCAACCCAACTATTATTAGCTAATTTTTGCTGAAGGAACGCGTTTTTGTAGACCATTTCCACAAAAATAGGCAACAGAATAAATTTTGCCTAGATCTTTTACGTGATTTCAGGTAACAAATGCTAAAAGTTTAGGTTTTTAAACTGGAGTACTTTTCCACATATAGTCAGACTGAGCATACTAGTCTCACAAGATGCTATGATTCTAACAAATGACTCGCAACAACAATAAATCACAAGCGAGCTATAACCAACAAAAATGCATCGTACCATTTGTTGCCTTTCACACATTGTAGCACCAAGTCCTGCACAACATAAATTACTATCATCATAATGTCAAGACCAGCTTAATTAAACTATCACCATGCTCTCAACATACTGGCATAATCACAGAATTATATTTATACTGCTCAGAAGAGACAGTGTCTTCATAGGCATATCGGACAAATTTTTCTATGGGGAGCTGAGCCATCTTTGCCCGAAAAATATTCTCACGGCACCTGAAAAACTGTTCATCTAACCTGATCAAATAGCATGCTATCAACGAACTGAAACTGTTTACCATTAGATTCATTCAAAATTGCTTTGCCCGACTCATCTCACCCAATAATTAGTAAAAAAACTCAGATTCTGGACATTTCATATCACAGTCACTAGACTCAATAAATTCCTTTTTTGTTTAACAAATACAATTTTCCATTTTTGGCTGCTGGCTACATCCTGAAAAATTTAGCGATTGCCCGACTCAAATGCCTGTAGCCCTCCCAGCCCCTACATATGTATTATGAAAATCGTACAGGAGGTACACAAAAGAAGTGCAAAAAATAAACAGTGCAAAATAGAAATAAAAATGCAAAAAAGTGCAACTAACTACTAACAAGTGCATAAGCTGTCAACCAGCACCTTAACATCACTAGCTGAGAAATTATCCAACTGATACACTCCAGACCTTATTTCCAGGCTTGTATGCCTATGGGTATCTTGGACCGATTCCTTGTTACCTGGCTGCCAAAAATACAGCGAATCAGAGAGTGTGTTTTGTCTACGAAGTAGCACCGCACAATACCAACGCACCTGAAGCATCTTGTTCTGCTGACGCCAGATTTCACGTTTCTGCAGGTACTGCTGAACAAACGTCATAGTTTCGCTGCTGTTGCCCAGGTATGTACGGACGTACTGAGTTACCTGTATTCACAACAGAGGATTAGACGATATATGATACAGTCACATGTGGTATGCTAATTACATCAACATTACACTAGCATCTACATAAGAGCACAGCTGTTGCTGCAGAAATAGCCGATGTGCCAGTCATCACAACCGTGATTCAGTCGCCTCTTACGACACTCAGCCAGGAAACAAGGTGGGCTTATTCTACAATGGCCCCGAACACCACACGGATTTGCGTAAAATCGACCGAATCCGACATTAAAATTTGGATTTGAATCCTTGTTGCATCACTACTCCAGATTTGGTCACAACTCAAAAATAAACTTCTGTGAACTGCTGGAGTCCCCGACTTTTTGGATGGTGTTCCCGTATCCAAAACAGCAGGATCAAAGTACTGAATCAAACACGCTGGTGGATTTATGGACTATGTTAAAACTATACACAGCAATAACGTACGTCGACTGGCGAATCCACTTCAGCCAGATGTCGTAGGAATGTTGGAACTGCAACATCATAGCATTAATGCTTATATCCAATGCTAATAACAATAACTACAACAACAACAACAATAATAAAACATCTGTAGAGGGCCATAATGCCGCAGCTTCAGAGGCACCAATATAGAAAATCTGACTCATTAGACATCTGAGTTTGCCAGCATTAAGATGCAATATTGAAATTACTGAATTAAGCCACAAATACAGCCATTAGTCCTATTCAATGTTATTCAGCTGATATATCTCTGGGTATCTAATTCACTGAAGAAATCAATAATTAACATACTATGAAACCTTCATCAATTGTCCATGTACTACAGATAACTTAGCCTCCTTCCCTTAGTGGGATGTGAAATGAGTAACAGCTCATGCAGCGAAGGCCCAGTGACTGTGGCTGATCGAGGGGGTTCTAATTCTGCATACTGCATCAATGGTTCAAATGTCCATCTGCATTGGAAGCGGGATGGCCTCAAATCTCACCTGTACTTTGACATGTATCATAAGTCCACCAAAACCACCATAGCATCTTCCATCAACAATGGCATACCACTCAAATCCTTCAATAACTAACTTCGGCCATGTTGTCTTTGGCCCACGGGTGTTGTAAATTAGGGTGTATGAATATTTCCCTTTAAGACAGATCTCAAAGCAGCTTGGTTGCTACAGTCCTAAAATGCAACAAAGTTCTGAGAATCTCTCGTCAACTGAATTTAGTGAGGCTTCAAACTTTGACAAAATTCCCAGTTGCGTCGAACTCAGTGCACCATGCCATAACAGAACGGAGCCATATTACTCTACTTGTAATCCACAATCGACATTTTATCATAGTGAACAAATCAGAAAGAGAAAGCTATCAATGCACTACACAGACCGTTGATATTAGTGTGGAGTGATTTGACGGTGGCATCACACCATCGAGCAAACTCCTCCTTGTATGCCGCGACCTGAACCAGCCTCTGCAACCCCTAGCAAGTGACAACACAATATTACACACACAGTGTCACATAGATATGTAGACAAAACGTGCTTAAAATTTAAAAAGAAAATAAATTAAAAAAAGTGCTTAACTTTAAAAACTACACTGCTTAATCATTCAGTGCTCTGAAGCTGTTAATGATAACGATGAATGAATTTATTTTATCGCGATGTAGTCCTAAGACTGCGACTGCGAGGACAAGAGAAGAGAAGTGATGCAGTAATTAGTGCAGTGCTGTGGTAATGTTCATTTAGTCAGAATGAGCTATAACAGAAAGTAAGTAAGTAAGTAAGTAAAACGTACATTTATATAGCATAACTCATTATAAAAATAACCTCTAATGTGCTGGTCACACTAGTAGTGGCTAAAGAGATTTTTTTCAGAAACCGTTTAAAACTATCAAGACTGTCAGAATTTCCAAGTTCATAAGGCAGTATTAACTACCTTGCTCTACACTGAAAATGGAAACAGAAACAGCAGATAAGATATACAACAAAAAGAACACAAGTTCAACTACAGATCTCAATAGAATTTCTGAAGGATTCAACCGTTAAATGTTAATATGTTAAATGTAATAATGATTATAGTGTCCAAAATGACGAGTCACTGCGCGGGCACTGTACAAATGAGAGAAGAGTCAGAAAGTGGGATAAGAAAGTGAGAAGAGATGTGATTTAAGATGACAGCAGAAGATGGAGAGAGAGGGGGCACGGCAGCAGTGACATGTGATGGAAAACTGTTTCACAGATATATGTTTGTGTCCAATTCATCACGCACGTGCCACACGTAATGTATCCATATGTATACAAAGGATCAAAAACCGCTAGTCTACCTCATCCTTGAGCAACTTGGCTGTAGAATGTGAAGATGGGGCCGATCGCTGCGACAACAGCTGTGCTGCATTTACGTTGCCTCTAAAACAGTTTCATAAGACATCTTTACAACTAGTTTTGTGCGAATAGTGTTTTTTTCACTTCAAACTGAATCAAATATTGGGCCATTATTTGAAATTTCGAATCGAACAGAACAGTTTTGCCATTCTCAAAAGTCACCATCAGTTTTGTGGCACCCTGTCTGTGGTTTGTGTTGTAGGCAAGATGTTGTGTTCTTCCAGTACTTGGCAGGCCCCAGTGGCCCAATATAGACTTCAAGAAGAGTCAAAAGTTAATACAACAGAACTCCAGACAGTCGCATTTTCTTACTGAGACACAGTCCCTACCTTGTATACACGGTGGGCCATAAAAAGGTGCCACTTTTATTTTTACGATGACTTTGGCAAATGTGGACCGATTTCAAAAATTTTTCACTTTTGGATTCGTAGATAAACTGCAGAATATGATAAAATAAAATCTTCCACACCGCACCCGAATTCTGTTGCTGCACTACCTTGTGAAATTTAAATGTTCAACTGTACAACGTTTCATTCATACAACCAAAACATACTACAAGCAGCTGACAAGTGTGACTAACTTTCCAGCGCCTTTAACTGCAGCAGCGAGATCTTCCCATGATGATGACTCCACTGCCATCTTTGAATGACCGAGGGGAAAACCCGCTGATGTCGGTAAATTTTGCCACTGCTGCGGCTGCTGTTGTGGTAGGCCAGTGACTTTCCCAGATGCCGCATCCTGCAGACACAATTCAACCAAACGTAACAAATCCTTTCCAGACTATCACTTGCACTAACACTGACAACTAAAACAAACAACAGAAAATACACCAAAAACACAAAATAAACAAACTGGCCCTAGGTAAGAAAAACACACAAAGCACACAAAAATTCTAAACTAAACATTTAAACCTAAATCAGCAGGCCCTAGTACACCTATCAGAACTGCTCATATGTGTGTGCTTATAACTGTGTACAACTGTGCTACACAATACAGCACTGAACAGTTCTGATAATCTTCACTTTTATCCCCCAGACAATCACATTCACAGATCAGAGGACATCTACTGCACAGACCAGTGAAAAGCTGCCAGTAAAGCCACAATGACTTAACACTGAACAATTACCTTGCTCATCCAGTATTGGCCCAGAGATGTCATCTGCTGAGTGTCTGCAGGTTGACTGAAGTCACGTCTTCCCTGGTCGACACCCCCACTGACTCCATTAGCTGTCGATAATGCCAACTGTAATAATACATAACACACTGTCAGTTGTTATCCAGTATACGCCTTTTATTTCAGCAGACTGTAATTTGTTGGCTGTCCCACGTGTCCGCACATGCATCAGCTCACTTCGTCTTCACATTCGTAACAGTTCCTCCATATCTGGTTTCTGCCATCAACTCAAAACTTTTCTCTATAAATTAGCCTTCGACCCTGTCTAGTGCCCTACCCACCCACTCCAGCGCCTCAGATTCGGTGGTTTTCCTCCGACATTGTGCACTCTATAAATTTACTTACTTACTTATCATCATCATCACATTATTATAACTATATGTTATATATTTTACTACTTTCACAATCCCGCATGGGCAACAGGAAGGGCCTGCTGCCTGTAAGAAATACAGCCAAATGACAAGAAAGTATACTTTCAGATGACCAGTCTAATCCAGAAAGAGAGGATATTTAAACACAGTTTGCATAGCTCTGAAACCACTAGTTTGCCACTGGAAAGGTATTTAGCTTAGAACAGCGATTTTTCCAAGGTTTTCATGGTGACCTCTGTGGAACTAGTGGCTAACTAAGGTAAACTTGGAAAATGGTTATTACAACAGGTCTGAAAATGGTTGTTTGTTGTGTCAGTATAAATATAATCAGTATGCAGTTGGTACTCATTTCCACCATTTGTTCTGCAGTTTTACAATGTGAATTAAAGATAACAAGTACCACTATCACCACCAAAAAACACCTTTCGGCTTATATTAAATCACCCTATTACTCCTTAGATGTGCTGTCTCGGCCCAAGTTTATTCCACAGCCTCCAGTTGATATTTCCTGCCACTAACACCATGCACCCCAGTGGTAACGGGCTGAGTACCCTAGTTTTTCGAGTTACTCGATGTCAGGCGGGTCCACATAAATCAATGATTAATGCACGAATAAGATTTTTATTGCGCCATTAGGTTGTAACTTCAGAGGCACTGTGCTGCGTATGAGTCAAGATATAATGCTAGAGACAAGGCCTCATGTTTCATGTTTGCTGTAGGCAATGTCAAATGGCTACATATTTAATGAAGTTAGTGAGAAGTGTCAGAGGACACAGTCTAGTCTAGCAGACACACTGACACAGACCTGCAGAGCTTGTTGATCTGAAAGACCTCGCAGCATCTCCAGCTGTTGCTGACGACGTAACTCATCCGACCGCTCCTACACGACATTAACCAAATCACCAGCTAGCACTTGAAGACTACATTATTCATCACTTCAGATTTAAATGAGTCAGCGAGTGAGTAGTTTCCTAGCGGTACATCAGCAAATAAAAGGCCACTCAGTGTCACAAATGTTTTGAGTTATTGCAACTACACCATGTCCGGAAAAAAGAAGCCAATAGTTTTCTATTGTGCTGACAGGTCCTTCAAATAATACAGGATGTCATGTCATGTGCCGTCGCTAGTAGAGGCAACATATGGAGTCGAATGTCAGAGTTTGTGTGGCTCTGAAGTGACCTGAAAAATTAATCAGTTGGAAGTCGAGGCATGTGCCCCCAGCACTCCATAGCTGGCGACGCCAATGAATATAGCCAATGAGGACCACAGATAAGGACGATGTTGCAGGCGTGTGCATTGCCGCAGCCAATGTCAGTTTGAGGCCGTTGTTGGCCATCGTGTGGCCATCACTGACTAACCTAAAAACACCAATGCTGACTATACAGTGTGCTTACCTGTCGCCGTCGTATTTCCTCCTGTCGTTGTCTTTCTCGAAGATCAAACTCTGTTGGCAATCTGTCGGCTGGAAGACGTCTGTCATCATGTATCACATCACGCCTCGGCTGCTGTTGCTGCTGAACTTGCTGCACCAACGCAGCTTTCAGCTGTTCCAGTAGTCTACTATCCACCGGAGCACTGCTACCTGCATCAACTGCCTGGCGCTTCTGAGCCTCCTGTAAGACACCATCATTCATACTAGGAATTAGCTCTGTTCACTGCATTGTAATTCACCAAAAATAATTTTGAATTCATTCAAATCAAATCATCTAATCAATTCGATTTTTAGGCCTACATTCTTCTACACTGACAGTTGTGCTATAAGCTACACGGCTGTCAGCAAAAAACCCAGCTTATCATATCCACAATAAGCAATAAATAAATCGTTATTTTGGGGTTGGTGAGTTAGAGGGGACGGGATGGTGTAGTGGGTTGAAAGTTGTAATACTGTTCCCAGAAGCACTTCCTTTTCACTTGTTCAGTCACTTTTGCTGTAAGAGACAGACAGCATCACTCCAATAGCTGATCGTACTGCAGTATGCTTTGCAATCAAGTTAAGACATATTCAGATAATTAACAAACATGCCCGTGAAAGACAATGACATATTCTCTCACCTGTCGTGCTTTCTCAGCCGCAAGGAACTGTAGCTTCTCCAATTCATCTACAGTCATCCGAGCCTGGTTCCACGATGATGTACCTGCCACGTTAAACAAATAAACAAATTAATAAGCAAATAAATGCATCCATCAATCAACCAATCAGTAAAAGGGCTGTCATGACCCTCTGGACATAGGTGGGATGCACATCTCCCTTTGTAGACCACCAGTAAGTCTATAAGGCATGGCCAGTGTCACATCACTGACATCAGACATACCTTACCTCCCCAGCTACAGAGCATGTGCACTAGAGACCTGCGCGGGAACACATATTTGTTCCCATTCCCATCCCTCCTGGCAATTTTATTTC
>Ga0209788_1000441_pt1 | contig 10969 bp, 5 predicted proteins | sample WorMetLIZISLAND1_2_FD_187415 | JGI IMG/M metagenome (GOLD analysis project Ga0209788, IMG submission 187415) | Marine gutless worms symbiont microbial communities from Max Planck institute for Marine Microbiology, Germany - Olavius clavatus LIZARD... ...
TTTTAATAGTTAAACTATTGGTGTAACTAAAAAAATTAGTTAAACTATTAGTTGCCAACTTTTTAGTTAACTTTTGCCCATCACTGGAAACCCTGACCAGCAGCGGTGTACAATTCGAAGTGGCATACAGACCGGCAATGACACTAGGTGCCGCAGCGCAAGTAGCGGCAGCTCACTGCCCGAATGAACGGACTTTGGAGTTTGGACACCGCAGTCTGCAGCTATAACAGACCCACATACCGACACACGCGCATGCGACTAACTATTAGTCTGTCATAGTAACCTTGGTCCTATCGTGCACCGTTTCCTGCTATACGGCGACTTATTGGTTGAAAACTGCTAATTTTCCTACCCCGTCATCTGGCGCCCCTCACAGGATGTTCCCTTTGGAAATTCGAGGTGGACTTTTTAATGAGTAAACTAGAGTCATTGGGCTATTCTCCAGTAAACATAGCACGATCGTAGCATGAGTCATTTTGACATAGTACCAGCGTGAAAAAGACAGACAGACAGTCGGATTTACTATAGCTAGTAGCCTTGTATAAATACAGCGCTCTGCATAGCAAGCTAGGCTGACGCGCTGTAAAAATTACACACGAAGCGTAGTTCTTACGGGAAATCCATATAAAACGCAACATCGATAACGTTGTGCAAGCGACCAATATATATTTGGCGATGATTTCAATAATATTATAAAGCAAACTTAAATACAACACACGCAAACATAAATAACACCGCTAAGTAAATTTCGAAATATAGAGATCGAACTGCTGTTCAAAAAGGATATTAAGACTGTAATTTCTTGCAAGCAAACTGCAAATGCATGGCGTGAAGACCTCGATCCACGAATAAGCAATAAATTCGTGACTTAACTGCGCCAGCTCTTTAGGGATGCGTTGACTAACACAAATACTAGCAATCGATTCGATATATGCAGTTCAGAATATAGTCGTTTCGGTCACTCACTAGTACGAAGTTATCACAATAACGTATACGTCCGTTACGTGCAGTTATACTTAAATGCTATCAAGGTTCATCATCCAACTGAGCAAAGTAGCCTAAATGAAAATGACAGAGAAGGGAAAACTCGCTACAAAATCAACTAACAGAACCATAAAATTAGCATCAACGGAACACAAGCACCCCGAATGCTGTAAAATAAAAAAAAAACATTTTATGTATTTCATCACAGTCGAGTTAAATCTCCACTTTTAACTTCCTTCCGTTGAAGTAAGATTGAAGTTCTACTAAACCACATGGTGCAGGCCTTAGGGCCTCGTTTCTACGTATTGTGCTGTCGACAATTCCATAAATACAACAAAACTGATACCGGGACCCTTCACAAGTTTATGCGTCGTAATTAGCTGCCGTATATGGCGAATTTCTGAGAGATTTTCGCAATACCTGCTACAAAAATGGCAGTTACATGAAAAGCCCGTGGACGACACGAAAATTTGGCTGCGTGGACTACCGAGGATCGAAACTACATAATTAAATATTTCATGTTGTCTGCCGTGCAACAATTTGGACCCCGCAGTCTGCAGCTATAACAGACCCACCTACCGACAGACCCGCACGCGACTTCCTATTAGTCTGTCATAGTAACCTTGGTTCTATCTTGCACCGTTTGCTGATATACGGCGACTTACTGGATGAAAACTGCTAATTTTCCTACCCTCTCTCATCTGGCGCCCCCCCTCACAGGATGTTCCCTTTGGCAGCAATCTGCTACAAACACAGCAATTACTGCAAGTGAAACAAACGATTTGGTTTTCTCCCATCGCTGCAGCGTGATACTGAGGCCAGTCTCTTCATAGAATTCCAATTCCAGTGTAGTGTCAGTAACTCGGTGTACTGTCTGCATGCGGGACGCAAATGTTACTCTCCGTTTTGAAATACAACATGGGTGGCTGGCTGTAATCCAGTAAATTGTAGCCTAATAGGCCTACACAGCATGGTTGACTACAGGATGGTCCGAAAAGGTAAGCCAGTGCACTTCTGACATACCGGTAAGCAATGCTCGTTTTTTAAATACTGAATGTTACATACTTAGTCTAGTATTCATACTGTAGGCCTGTTTGCTATGTTATTCTATCGTTAAGATATTCTATCTGCAGTTGTATACGTTTTACACTGGCTATAGTACAACAAAAAAGAGCTGACAAGTGACAAACCGCTTAGTAAGATGACAAAATATAATATCTAATTTTAAAAGGCACGAGAAGCCCCCAAACATGATAACATACGATAAGCAGTTTTGCGAATGGTACTCGATGCTTAGAAAAAATGTTTTCTTACACTTATGTACTGTTTTCTTGCACAGTTACACGTAATTGTGATTACTTAACACAAAAGTTCAGTTGCCAAGACCGTGGTTTACTTTTGTGGACCCAACCTGTGTAGAAACACCAATCCTGAACGCTGTAATGTTACGGCACATTTGCAATGTCTCTGGGTTTATAATTTGCAGTCTACTATGGTTTGAGAAATCGAGTCACGAGAAGCCATTATCGGCCCAAAGTAACTGCACCCTGTGTGACAGCATTTGTAAGTTGTAAGTCGAAGCAAACGGAGCCAAAATTACGAGTTCCTTCCCAAAGTATACAAATTCTTGAACGAAACGTGAACCTGGAAAATGTACAACGAAAATGCAAAATAGATAGCGTTCGTACAAACATGATGACTTTCAACGGAAAGCCAAGTTAATTACGTCGACCAGCCGTATGTTAATCGTTAATTTATTCAGTTTCTTTACACAAGTGGCAAGCATTCGTTTTACCGAGACTAGCATTGGGAAAAAAACATCGACGGCACGGTGACAACGAGTTGTGCAAGGATTGCTTAAGTGCTTTTGGCAGTACCGTTCGCTCGATCACGAAGCGTCAGTTCAAGACAGACGCGCAGAATATTGTCTGTGATGATGTGCCAATCAGCCTTCCACAACTGCCGCCACTGCATCCGCTGCCGGTAGATCAACGGCTTCTGAATCTTCTCCAGTCTTGTCTTTCAACGTCATCTCATCGACATCCTTCTGTATCTGTATACAACAAGTTCACATCACGATACGATAAGATCCGATAGGCCTACTGCATGCTTTAAAAAGGTTAAAAAAGGTTAAAGGTTATGCTTTGTTCACGGTGTCTGGTGTTTAATACTCGTGTTAACATGTATTTTTAGGGCAACCTTAAGTGCAGTTTTCTGCCTGGTTGTGACTGCCTTTATTTGAATAACTGACTTACTCATTTCATGTGCTTTAAAATTAAATGATGATGATGATGATACATAACGTAGACGTATCTTATCGTACATGTATCTACCTCTCTAAACAACGCAGAGACAATGTGGAAATTGACGGGAGGTTTGGGGGTTCGGCCCGCACTAGATGTCTTCAACCCCTACTTATTTTTTTATCTTGGAGGTCAGATGTTATTGTGTACTATGTACTGTTTTTAGACGATCGTACTGCACGCAGTACCGGCTATTGGCATGTACTATGTCTGTCTGTCTGTCTGTCTGTGACGCTGTGCATTTTGGCTAACCTATACATGATACATCCTACAGCAAAAATTGTCTGAACAAGTGAATAGGGAGTACCCCCCTAGGAACACGACTTTAACCTCCTACACCGAATCCGAGCCCTCAAACTCCTCTCCCCGAAAAAACGCAGTACGATCGGCTATCTCAGCAACAGCTGGGCTTGCAACATCAACTGTTCATAGTTTTAGTCAACACAGTGTACATGATGCTATTTACTATTTAATGCATTTTATTTTACGCACACAGCACTAAGTATCATCCTCTTAATCAGATTTTCGGCAACGGTAAAAGTACTATTTTCAGTGCGAGAAGGGAGAATTTCGACCCCCACAGCTCCTAATTAAATTTCTCATGATATGATAATAGCCTACCTCATCGATCGGACCGTTGGCGGTAGTGACAGCGGAAGTGTCCTCCGCCGTGGCGCTGACGTCATGTGGGTCTGATGTATGGGTGGCATCCGGTACCTCATTCTCTAGGTTAGCTGCTGGCTCCGGTTCCACGTTATCTTGCGAGGTTTTCGCCTCGTCTTCCGGTGCCTGATCGTTCGCAGCTTCCGCCGGTTCCATTTCCTGCTGCTGATCTCGTTTTTCGTCGACAGTTTCCGGTTCGTTTCCGGCGGGATTCTGCTCCTCTGTGCCGTGATGTTCCGGCTCCTTGGTTTCTGTGCCGGTGGCGGACTCCTGAGCCCGCTCGTCAGGCTGCGTCACGGAATCGTTGCTTGGTGACGGCTCAGAGACTTGTACTTCCGGTTCAGAGACCTGTACTTCCGGTACGTTGGCAGGTGGTTCAGTCTTGGCCGGCTGTTCAGCTGTGTCTCCACTGCCAGGTTTGGCCGGTTCAACCTCCTTCGTTCCAGCGTCCTCTTTGTTCTACCACACCATCGCATTAGAGGTTATTTTTATAATGAGATGCACTATATAAATCTACGTTTTAATTACTTACTTACTTACATCAGCGACATCTAACTCGAAGCAGTACAATAGAAACAACAAAAACGCGTGACCTTTGGATGGGTGGGTCGAAAGGCGAAACTCCGTTTGGGAATCAAAACTCACCAAATGTTAACTATGCACCTGAAGAACAATCCTGCCAAATTTCATCCCTATCTGGTGAGTAAGTAAGTAAGTAAGTATCATAGATTTGTAGAGCGCATCAACAATGTCCCTAATGCGCTAAAGTAGTGCTGGGACTAGTGTTAATATTTACAAAATAAAATGTTTTAACTGCTGCCTAAAACAATCAAAAAAAAGGTCAGATGACTTCAGATAGTCCGGTAAAGAGTTCCAGCAGACTGGACCAGCGACACTAAAGGCACGGGTGCCGTAGGTTGACAGTCTGCAGCGTGGTATGACCAGGTTGCTGGTTGTGGCGGACCGAAGCCCACCACGACGACTTGCTGACATGAAACGACGCAGCCTTGAACGTTTTTGAAGAGCGTCACCCCAACAAGACGAGTACAGTAGCGATATTGGATCAGTTCCTGATCCAAAAATAAACTTGGTTTCAGTGAGCCGATAGGCCTAATACAACCAAGTACAGTAGTCAACTCGCTTACAAATCAGCCACGCACGTTGACGTTTAGTTAGCGTGCTTCCACGCTCATTATTTGCGTTATTCAAGTGAACATGGGGACATTTTGAGGAGACTAGAGGTGGGGTGGGGAAAAATGGCGAAATTTTTTGAGTACCCCCTATTATCTCTACGAACTTCAAATTTTGTACGCACATTCATAGGATCGATCGGAACAAAAGCCCATTAAAAATTTCGGCAAAAGTAGCCGTGGGCGTACTCAGGGACTCTCGAAAATTTTCAGGGCACTCATATACGGCGCATCGTGCGGTCATCTTTGTGGTACCTCAGCTTTCTTATACCACTCATTTTTACCTATTTTGTTATTTCCTGTACGTAGTTGTTTTTACTCAAAAGCCTTAATGTGCTGATGTACCGTTAAGAAATACTCAATTTCACGCAGGGGAGTGAAATTTTCGTACATGGTTTAGAACCTTCCTTTCTAATAAGGGTTGCTTTGAATCTGCAATAAGTTTCTAAATGACATCGCTAGAGGCGCCAAAGTTTGCACGTCAACTCGAAATCGGCAACAACAAAGTCTGTTTTCCCGCATCTCAGTCCAGCAGCAGAAACCGCGGAAAAAATTTTTTTACACAGGCAAAGAACATCCTAAAGGAAGTTCGTATACAAAAATTCGGTAAGTTTGTCCCCGAGTTCTACTTTTACAACACAAGTTCCGATTTCAGGATAAGTAAATACGAAACGTACCCCGGCGGTTTCTGCGGTTTCAGGCTTCGGCTCATCGGACGGTCCAGCGGCAGCGGCCTGCTGTTGAGCGTCCCCGGTATCCTTCTTTGCCGACGACTTGTTAAGCAGAGCACCCATCGTGTGTTAGTTCACAAAATTATAATGTGGACTCGACCGATGACTTGTTGCTGCTGACGCTGATAATTATCAGTATCTGATAATTATTATCACGGGACTTGTCGACCTTCCCTTAGTACTCGGGTCACCTGAAAAACACGCACAGTAACAATGAATACCATTACGCGGGGACAGCACCATCGTATCTCGCCGATGAGCTCCAGCACACGGCTGATTTCGAGGCCCGGAGACGCCTTCGATCTGCTTCCTCACGGTCGCTGAATGTCCGTCGTATACGGCTGTACAACGTCGGCGATCGGGCCTTCCCTGTTGCTGCTGCCCGTACCTGGAACAGTCTGCCCCAACATGTCACGTCCGCACCTTCTATGGCTGTTTTCCAAGGCACTCCTCTTCAAGCATTTCTTCCCAAGACTTTTACCCCAACTTCTGTAGTGCCTGCGCAGTGACAGTTGCCATTTTCGGACACTTAAGTCGTTCATTTTACTTACTTAGTTACTTACTTACTTAAGCTGACCATACAGAGCCGTCGCGGATGAGTTTAACTGTTGCACCTATAATCAAATGCAGCTTTTTTAAAATATGATGTGCGTAAATATGTTTTACTCGAGAATCATAAATATTTGGAATAGCTTGACATCGCACGTTGTCATATAGGCTACACGTTTTGCGTATACCACTTGCAGTGTGTCCTATACAGTCTACCCATATCACTTTACACAGGCGCAGCGCTCGCCGTTATTAACAGTTTAGGCCAAAGCGCGCGACACACGCACAAAATGCACACAATTTGCAAGCCGTCACGTAAATAACTGCTCAGGCCTAACCGTAACGTTTGCCAGCGATAACGAAACCAAAGTTATTTCTATAGTTTTGTAACAGAAACTCATCCCATATCACTCTACTTATCTTGCTCTTCTTCGGGAGACTCTCTTCAGAAAAGCCTAAGCCCTGTCCACACTGTCGCAGAAAAGTGCGACTGTCGCAGAAAACGCCGAGACAACGGCGACAGTCACCGAATTCGGCGACAGTCGCACTTTTCTGCGACAAATTGTCGCACTTTTCTGCGACAATATGGACAGGCTTTAAGGCTCCGTCTTTTTAAATCGGATCGGGAATCGGGATGAAATTTGGCAGGACTTATCTTCCAGAAAATACGAATAGTGCCATACTTTCAGTTAAAAATACATGAACAAGTACAGACACAATTTCACTTAATCATAAGTTCGCATCAATGATAAACGTCTGAGTACAGAACCAGAAATAGATAGGCCTATTCTAGTTATTCACAACCATATACTCGCAAAACGAAAACTTTGTTTAGAACTGCGTGTAATTGATTCTAGTTCTCCAGTATGGTGATTCGACGATTCGATTTATAGGGCCTGCCCTATTCCACTGAACTCGCAGCTGCGCTGTTGCCGAGTGGTAAAAGTATTATAGATCGGAGTCGCGTGGCGAGAACTATCGACACGAGAGCTTTAATACAATAACAGTCAAAAATCAATGCGGTCAATCGCCTATTTTATTGCGGTCATAGATACTTTTACTGCGGTAAATATTGCCCGTACGGTCAAACTATTTCAGGGCCTGTTTGAGCAGGTGCAAAAACGGGCAATAACTTGTACACGGTGTCACAATTATAAGATTTCTACAGGGTGTGCCAATAAACCCGCGGCGGACACTCTCAGCAAGTTTTTATCTGTCAACAACTTGCAGATGGTAAATAAAAACGTGCCTTTCTGAACGCCAATTCTGTGTCGTACTAATTAAGAAGAAACTCAGACAATTGCCTGGCCGTCGATCTCTTCGCTCTGCAAGCACGGATGGTGCTTTCCCAGTTGTCGGCCCACGAATCTGGAAAGGCCTATGCATATCGGTCGGTGTGACGTTGTCTATAGAGTCGCCGTCTGTCTATGTTCCGCCAGCGGCTGGCAGTTCGGGCTAGGGGTTATGGAAAGCTGTAAGCTCCCCCACCGCCAAACGGTTTTGCTACGTTTTACTTAGGCCTATGGCCTCGAAAAAAAGCAATTCGTGGGCCTAATTTATCTTATTTATCTTGGTCATTGACAACCACAGCCGATAAATGTGTAAATAAATAATAATTCACTTACTACCACTCAGGGGCCCTTTCAGTTTCGTCACCCCCGTCCGATCGGAGGGTTCGGGGGTGGTCTACCAGCACGGCATCCATCTGGCCTGTCGCGACGACTTGTTCGGCAGAGAGAACGCATCTAGGTCGACTCAGCCTTCTACCCTCTGTGGGATGACAAAATGAGTATCAGCTTTCGGGTTGAGTAATAATGATGGCGATGGTGGATGTAGTCTCATCCTAAAGGCGGGCCAATGGGCTTGGTCCAAGGGTCGGCGGCCGTCTGGCGCTGTTCTACATTCATCGCGTGAACCGGGTATACAGCGCCCTTGTAGTGACTTCATGGACATGTTACAGCGCCTTATAAATTATTATTATTATTTAACAACAAGCATAATCTGCCCATGTTCGTTAATTTTTCGTCTTATTTTTTGCAATCGCTAAGAACGAACATATGGCACACCGTTTGTTTCAATTTAATCAATTCCACCTTCGGCGTTGTAGACGCTCGTGAAGCAGCAGTTACGCTAACAACACACGAAAACACTGACCCACTTACCGGTCTTCTCACAGGAGGTCCCGCTCTACATCCGTAAACAAACGCTGCACCTCTTTTGCTCCTGTCTGGGCGCACTAGGCCTATACAGACTGTTTAATTTATGCCCACAGTGCAGGCCGGAGCCCTCGATATAGCAGCCAGCAGCGAGTAAACAGGTCTGTTTGAAATGTCGCTAGCAGCTATAAATTGTGATGCACACCTTGACGAACGAGTGAGTACCTGGTCAATAACCGTCACGTGACAAAGGTTCCGATGTCCACACGTTCAACACACACGTGCAATGTATAGAGACAGGCAAATATCGCGATTCGAATTCGAATATATTTGTTTTCCATCTATCTATTCGATTTGCACACGAGCTTAAAATAGCCTACAGTTCTATTCTGCATTACCGTTTCATTTAACATGTTGACTGTTTTCAGACAAGCAATTTTTCTCGTCCATGTACAACATCAGTAGAATGTAGTTTTTACAGATCGCTTTATGACTTATTGACTTCGCAAAGAAACACAAAAATGGCAGATAGTTGATGCCATGACCAGGCTGAGTTGCCCTGGTTTTGCTTAAATACCTGCGAATAGTCAACCACTTCAATAGCAACCCGGCTGCAGGAGTAGCAACATCCTTGACATCCGCAACGCCGTTACCATAGTAACTGTTACCATAGTAACTGCCGGTTACCGAATAGACTACACGACCCGCTCGTACAGTTTCGTGCACGATCCAACATAACCATGCAGTGGACTGGACTGGACTACAGCTAATATGGAGCAAATATAGACGGATTTTTTTCTGCTCAATAAAGTTTTGTTCTGTTTTGTGTCTTCCATATTTGTAGGCCTATGAATGAAACGTTGTACAATTGAACATTTAAATTTCACAAGGTAGTGCGGCAACAGAAATCAGGTGCGGTGGAAGATTTTATTTTACCGTATTCCACAGTTTATCTACGAATCAAAAGGTGAAAGACTTACTGAAATCGGTCCACATTTGCCACAGTTATCGCAAAAATAAAAGTGGCACCGTTTTTATGGCCCACTGTGTATGTTTCCTCCAAAATTGTTTCCTCCGTGCGCTCACGCAACTTCCCAATATTCAAGAGGAACATTTTCTTCCTATTCACACCCTAAACGTCTTCTACAACTCTTTTTCGTGGCCCTTGTATGCCTAAGCATCGGATTTTATTTCTGGAAACACCATTTAACATAACGTAGGCGCCAAAGTTACAAGCGCAAGCAGAGTTTATGGTTGAAGAATAATAATTATTCTTTTATTATTAACGACAAGATCAGCATGGCGTTTAGTCAAAAAACTGCAAGGACACGTAACACACAAAAAGACGACATGTTCGGTAGACAGAGTATAAGAAACAAGAGGGTCAGCAGCGCCATCAGTACGAGGTCGCAAACAAGTACACGTATACGTCACGCATTAAAGCTTGTTTTAGCTAACCTTAATTTAATGTTTCAAAAATTCTCCATTCATCTGACTCCGATTTCCAAATTCCGCATTTTTCCCCAAACCGTCCGTCATTCGTTCGACATATTTTTGAATACGTTCGAACATCACGCGGCATAAAAGCGAATCGTTTTGTTTAAACCCAACGACCCAGCTCCGACAGAAGCAGGTGTATCTACAGTATCTACAAGCTAGGCGGCCTACAACACGTGTATGACTGACTGTCAGATCAATGTCGAATGACATGCAGCAGCCGACTGAATGGTCTTTAATAACAGCGGCCGAACATCAATATTCACTACGCGCCCTATACTGTCGATTCCTAACCACGCACTCTATACATAAATTTGCACACACCTTACGATAAGACAAACGGGATGCTAACGTTCCAGAGAGGAAGGAGATAAACTAAGCACGAATTCAATGTTGTTGTATGTAGCATTTAGAGCCGGAAATTGCTATTAGTCGTTTAAAACGCAACGCTGTTGCGTGCTGGCGGCCGATATTGTGAGCCTGATGATTCCGGGAGACGTTTTCGGGTGCATCCGTGGGCGCCCACACACATTGCTCCCCATTGGCAAAAAGCAACAAGAGCTTAGCTATCGCTAAGAAGGCCGATCGTACTGTGTACGATGTACGGTATAGCTGCTGAACAGAACCGCCGACTTGAAGCTGTGACTGCATCTCTACGGTGACGCTGAGGTGACGCTTTGTTTAGAGCTCATGCCGGCGGCGTCCTTGCCGAATTGTCGTCGGTACGTTTTTTTCCCGCTGCGTTTTGTGGCTAAATGATACATCTTACAGCATAAGTGTCTGAAGAAGCTGCCTGTTAGGAACCCGAAGGTACAACGTTTCTAGAGCTTTGCGATCCACTAACTCTCACCTTCTTGCTGTTCCTTCCTGTTCTAAGTCTAATTTTGCATCTCGAG
>Ga0209788_1000443_pt1 | contig 10965 bp, 4 predicted proteins | sample WorMetLIZISLAND1_2_FD_187415 | JGI IMG/M metagenome (GOLD analysis project Ga0209788, IMG submission 187415) | Marine gutless worms symbiont microbial communities from Max Planck institute for Marine Microbiology, Germany - Olavius clavatus LIZARD... ...
TTCTCAGGCAGCCTACCATACACGCACGTAACACACACCATTTATCTTTACACCATCCTACCAGTACCACGCTGTATTTCAACCACAGAACAGATTATCATTAACATACATACAGCCAGTTGCCGAAAACAGTACGATGAATTGTACTAATCACTAATGCTTCAACTGACAAGACAGGAGATGCTGATTTCCTTTTGGGCAGAATACACCACCAGCCGGTCAGCCCTCTTCCTTCAAGTGCAACAGAGGGTTGGTGTGGGGATGGCATTTCCTCTTCCCACTCGGAGGAGGGCTTGAAAGAAATTTGGTTAACTTATAGCAGTTACAAATCATCAAATCATTTCAGTGTGCAAAGTATATATACAAGATGAGACATACAAGATATACGTATTAAAAAAATCAGAGAACGACATAGTCATTTCGCCTGATCATAACAATTCAATTTTCATCAACTTTTCGTCTTCAGAAAAAAATTATGTAGTATTATTTTGCAAAATTTATTCCCAGCCGTGTCTCAAGCATGCTTTTACCTCATCATTCACAAGCATGGTCCAATGTATTTAACGCACACACAACTAACGGCCTAACATTACATCTGAAGATGCGCCGACAACAATGTACATTACAGCGGTTATTCTTACCCTCCATCAGCCGCTCTCCTCATCCTTGTCAAGCTGTCTTCCTGTAAAACAAAATGCTAACATATCAATCACTGGTACAATCCTCTGCAGAAACAAATAAGAGATAACAGCGAACGTCCGTCCAGTTTCGGTCCATTAGCGAAGTAATTACATCAAAATGTGACGAACGCACACATTATCAGACAACTGCATAAAAAGAAAACAAAGAAAAACGCACAGCTGATTGAAACACAGAAGATGAAAAGTTGAAAAAGACTGAAAGTTTATCATAATTCTCCAGCTGCAATAGATGGAAAACACACAACAACGTGTGCTAATGATCCAAATAAGTAACGGTTATGCTGTATGCCTGGCAAAGATTTCTTCTTCATCATATTCTATATAGTATTTCTCTTTGAAACCAGACTCTTGCCGCTGTGACTGTGGCAGACTCGGTGCGTTCCGGCTCAAATGTACGTATTTTCAGTAATAGTTAGTTTCCCGACAACTGATTCATCTCTGCGACCTGTAATCTGTGTATCTATCTGTACAGTGCCTCTGTAACAGCTATAACTAAGCTAATGTCACTTTAATCTCTACTCTAATAATAATTACAGCAATAATAACGACCATCGACGTTACTTGATTTAGATGTGCACAGACGCGAGAAAATGCATCCATCCATCTGACGCGGGCAGGCGACGGCAGTTCGGGGTTGGTTTTGACGTCCAGTAGCGGCAGACCAGTGGCAGTAGTATTGGTCTCATTCGTTGTTGTCGTCGGTGGCTGTTCATCTGCTGCGGGTATTTCTATACCACTACCGGCACCAGCACTCGCAGCAGTAACCATATCAACGTCAGCAGCAGCAACAGGTGGCGGTGGCGGCCTGTACAACAAAGAGACATCAGCGCTTATTAACTTTTTAGACCAGGAACTGATTTCACATCGCTACTCATCTTGTTCTTTTTGATGTTCTTCTTGTTCATGGGGCAAACTCTTCAAGAAAAGTCTAAGGCACCCTCATTTCATATTTAACTGGGATGAAATTTGGCAGAATTGTTCTTCAATGAGGAGTAGGATTTTCGATTTGACGTCACACTTTCATGACGGCGGCCATGATGTCATTTCAGGCAGAAAAGCGATGCCATCTGATGAGTGCACATGCAGCGTCTGCCCGGCACATATGCAGCAGCGTCGGCCAGTTCTTGATCCATAGTCCATCCGTACTTGTTTGAAGAAGAACAACAGTTAAAGACTACACTGTGTAATTGGCGGCGTGGTAATTGTGCAGCGGTAGGCGTCGAACTCTCGATCATCTGACAGTGCCCGTCTGACTGCTACAGCTGCACTGCTGCGTAACAACCTTGGGCAAATTATTTACACACTTTTGCCTGGTCACCAAACTGTAGCACAAGGCAGGTTATAGAAAAAGTATGGTCTACTGCCGTCCGTAACACAGGGAGTAAGCTCCTACCCCACTCAAACCCTGAAAACGGAGAACAGTGCCACTGTGCCACATATAAATGTGAAGAACATCTACAAGAGAGCGAAGAGGACTGGGTAAGAGTTATCTTTCTTTAGCACCTTCATCGGACAGTAAAAACTGATAAAACAGCTTTATCATCACAAGGCAAATAACAGCTCGATGCAGTAACGACTACAAAGTAGTTGAAAGACAGTGATAGAATACAGCCAGAGAAACCTGGAGTTGTACTCTAGGATATCAGTGGAGCTGCTGTCGACAGTCGTTTGATGACTAAAACTTGGTTTTCTAGCGAAAGTTCCATTAGCACTGCACAGACACGCACGCACATAACCTCTATGGATCCGTTGATCTTTGACTAACGAACGATGATTATGACTATCAGAGTGAACAGTGTCCTCCGGTATTAAAAAAACATCACAAACTGATCGTCGTCGTAAACCGTTCACTATTATTTTGCTTGTACTACTTTTCAGTGTAATAATAAATGATGATGACGACGACGACGACGATGATGATGACAGGAACCGCGGTATTTACCTTTTTCGATATGCATCACCTCAAGATATCTTTTGTTTTGTATGACGCTGAATAAGTTATATGAGTCAATATAGGCCGCGAATCAAACAGATCATAGAATGAAATTAAAACATGTTTGTCATTGTCAAAGTATCAATGGGTCTACGCCTACGTAACATGTTGTAAAATCTCCAAATATGCCGACATAATACAGTTTATTCGCCACTTTGGCAATTACATGCACTCTGATACAACTTTGCTCTGAGCAGTCCAGGCAGGTTTCCTGAATATTTCGTTCCTGTCGATGTTTTTTCTAAGAAAATTCTCCGTCAGGCAAAAAAAATTTCGGGTGGGCAGTTGCCCGCCTCCTGAGACGACGCCACTGGCAGCAATAACAGCTCTGAAACTGAGATTGGGATCATAACCATGACAACTCCCTTCACTGCATATGAACGCCTCAAGCTACGGCACTATGGCGCCAAACAAATCTGTATATTATTACTATTAATTTATTGTACGCACCACGCGCATGCAACGTGTATTACAACAGAAATCTAACTTAGCCTACTACCAGCCACAAAACACAGCAAATGACAGACAGTTATAGCATCAGTACCCAATGCTTGTAGGTTCCACCGCCGACGTCGGTATAACTGTATCAGGGAAACCGGCCGGAACAGGTGCGTTCGACAGACCGCCAGTAAACGTCACTGGATGACTGCCGGGCCACCTTTGATCTACTGAAGGCGCGAAGGTGTTTTCAGCGGGATGGCTGAAGTGGAAAGACTGTCGCGGGGCTTGAGCATCTATTATAGTGACCGGTGAACGCAGCACGTCGCCGTTGACTGCGGCAGGCTGCCAACTGTTGACGTCGACGTGGTTGAAATATGGCGGCTCTGGTTCTGACGGCAGGGACTGTTGCTGGTTGAAGGTCTGATAACCGGAGTCTTTCATGGCGCTCGGGGCAGCACTGCCGTCGTAGGCGGTCGAGTCGCGGTCGTACGACTCGAAACTGTCGGGCTTGCTGTCGAAGTATCGGTCGTACCGGAGGGCGGCGGGTGTGGCGGAACTGTCAATGCTGGACCTAGCTGGTACAGACGACAGAACCTCCTCAGCCAGCTCGTCCACGTCGTACGCCGACTCACCTGCGTCCGACGGGATGCTGGCCACGTTATAGTACCGCTCGTTGTCATAGCGACGGTCGTCATAGTGACGGTAGACGCCATCGCGGTCGATGTATCCGTCGTCGTAGATGGCGTCATGCGGCGTGAGTCGATCGGCGTCACCGGCCGGTACTGCAGCAGCAGATAACGACGACGGTAGAGGTGGAAGCTGGTAGTCGACTGGCCGCTGATCTACATCACCAACCCTCTCTCCATCAACATAGTGACTCGACTGTAGAAAAGCCGGGTCGTACGGCTTATAGTCGTAGTACGCCGGCTGCGTCTCGCTGTCATGTAAAACGTACTTATAATCGTCAGCGTAGCCGTTAACAAGACTATCTCCATATTCGCCGTCAAAGCTCGCGTAGTATCGGTCGTCGTACATTTCCGACGTCCTGTCATATCCGTCCGAGCCGTCGTAATAGTCGTCACCCGCATCGTAGTAACCATTGTAGTCGGCGTAGTCGCGATGCACATCGTGCATGTAACCGTCGACTGGTGGTGCGGTGTCTACGGGCCGACTCTGCTGCGTGTTCGTCAAGCCGTCGCCAGTCGGCACTACGTAGTCGCCATCGGCTGTCGGGGTCGGAGTCGGCCAGCCGTAGTCGGTGGTCGGCGGCGGGGCAGGCAGCTTGCGACCAGTGCCGCGAGGTCGGTTGTCGTCGTACCGCCAGTCGTCGTCGTCGTCGTTGTAGTCGTAGTGGTAGTCGTAGTCGCTCGGGTAGTCGTCAACCATGTCGCCGGTGGGCGTGTACGCGTGGTCTGGAGGACTATACGACGGACTGTACCAGTCTTGAGAGATGTCGCTGTCATACAGGCTGCAACAGTCAACCAATCACAAACTGCACAACTTCTCTGACATAATCGTCCACGCTCTACACATCTATACTGGGCAAAATTAACTGATGCCAACACGGCTTTTGTGGCTTGGTGACACTTAATCACGAGACAGTTAATCACTGACACACAATGACTTGGACAATTAATCACGCACATATTATAATCGCTCGATAGTTGAACACTTGGACATTTAATAACGCCTCTCATCATCACGTAAGTGACAGTAGCGACAGTTACAACTGACAAAATTAAAAACATGCAGTCGGTAAGTCAGAGCAGGTGTTGGACCATTCAGATATTGTCAAACATTCACTGGTGCTACAGACATGTGACTGCAGTATTCAGGTTACTAATACAAGTAATAACAATTGTCGTCGTACCACGTGTCGTAGTCTTCGGCTGATGACGGCGAGTAGTCTAAAGTGCTCTGTCGACTATCATACTCCGGCGTCGCGGCACTGCCGTGCGGACTGCACAAACAACGCGCTCAGTTTTGTAAGGATGACAAGTCAACGGGAAACCTTAAAATCTGACCATACCTCAGGCCCATCAACCGATCGGCATCAAATTTTACACAGCTAATAGTATACCCATAACTATCTACTTCGCTCCAGTCAGATCAATGATTTCTTCGCCGATATAAGCGACTTCGCACATTCCGTGTTCATTCAGCTGTTTACTTCGTTTGGGGGAGGTTCTTCCAATAGCTTACACCCACACAGACTTCATCGCAAAATGTACCTTTCTGAGGTTACAAAAACAACATCTTATAATTTATTTTCCTGAAAATAAAATCTAATGTCACTCTTTCGTGGTAAATCACACTGACAACCACTTTTAACAAGACGTTAAAATTCAAGCGACGGTGGATATGCTCGACTACAAAACACCCTTAGCCGCCATTACACAGACAAACTGGGGTCGCGGATTCCAAATGTTGGTTTGGTTATTGTATTGCTAATTATATCTCGTTAAGGTTGTGAATATCAGAGGTGTGTAGGTCAACGAACGAAACAAAGACAGACCTGTAATCGAACGTCCGTTGTCGACGAAAATACGAAACACGACTAGCGGCAGGACTAAACACAATAAACAACACAGTCACAGTGTAATGTAATAGAAATAGACCGAAATTATTGCGTTTAATGGATATAACGTTTGCGTATGAGCAGAAGCGTCTGATCTCTCAGCATGGACTGGTTCTTAGACTAATGAATTCCAACTAAGAAAACGTCGAATTCTAGGTAGACGTCTCTGCATGCTTAATTGCTTACAGGCTGACCGGCGGTAGTATAAGATATCTGAAATATCAGCTGGGTGCCATGATCTGGTAGTACCAGAAAACATTATCCAGCCTGCCACTACCTAAGATAACAGAGTGACATTGGAACCGCGGTGCAGGTTGATGCAGATAACTTTCGTTACACCAGCATTGTTACAAATGAACAGAACGACGATCGCTTGTGACTGGTAAAAGACTGGTAAATTTGTGATGAAGACGCACCTGTCGGTATAGTAAGATTGAGGTCGACTGTTGTAAGATAGTGGCTCTGACTCGCTATCACTTCGCTCCGGCCTGTATCTCTGCTGTCGCCGGTACCCGCCGGCCTCGTAATAGCCGTGAAGTCGCGACGACCGATCATCGCCGTGTTCATAGTTGTAATAGTCGCTGTAACCAGACCGGTCGTCATGGTAACCGTCGATGTATCGGCCACGTGACTGTGGCGTCGGGTAGTTGCCGTAGTAACCGGCGTTGGCGTGGTAGTACGGCTGCTGATGCTGGGGGTGGTGGTGATGCCAGCTGACGTCATTGTCGATGACGTCATGATCCGCGCCGTACTGGTGCGCCGACATGTTATGTTGATGCTGCAGCGGAAAGTTGACGTCACTCGTGTAGTCGCTGTCCTCCGACATCATCGCTGCAACAAGATATGCCTACATTACCAGCTGAACGCTGATGATATGAACAAGTGTATAGGGTGGGCCAAAAAATGCATCCTTTTCTAATTGCATTAACTTTGTTGTCTCTCAGCCAATTTTCATAAGTTAGTGCAATAATAAAGGGATGCAGTGCAGTTTTTTGGTTCACCCTGTATATCGGACGACGGACAACTCCGGCCTGAAAGTTCGAATGGCCGTCAGTCCAAATAAACCTGGAGAAGGAATCCCGTAAGTTCGAGAAATTCGCCCAATCAGTTGGAATAATCTGGCGGATAGAACATAATTATCTTGCAATACACTGAGCGTACTGCAGCAGTGACTCGACAGTTCCTAATCCTTGAAACATGCTTGGTCAGGTGTCCAGTAGATATTAATCACATGACTATCTGTTTGATGTACTGATAATGTTACAGCAGATCCTCTACTTAGCAGCAATGAGCCAGAAAGCGTCGATGTATGTATAGGCGATTACTGAAACGGTTTTTATAGGCATATGTGAAACGTTAATTCTGAACAGTTATATGACAGCATCATCTGATATCAAACTTCACAAATCTAATAATGTGTAATGACTGCGGGCGAGAAGTTTGGGAAATTCGGATATCAGTAGTTCGAATGTCCGCAAAGATACATCCTTTTGAAAAAAATCGATTCCAAATCCGGGGAGAGGCGTGGTTAGAAGAAAAACTCGATGTAAATTATCACGGATAACGGTCGCTTTTTGCGACATAGGGCGACCACAATTAGCTGAATGGAGACTATAGCATCTGAAGACAACAAATCGGGCTGAATGTCCAGATGCGCTATGATAATTATGGCGGCACTATTTACTGGCGCTGTAGCAGCAGCAGCAGCAGCGTCTATGACGTCACGTGGAATATACGGTGCAGTATTATTGCTGCGCCAGGTAATCTACGCGCACCGGCGGAGATGGCCGACGTAGCAGAGATAATGCTGTATGTATGTACGCTGTGACGCAACAAATTACCGACCAAACTCATCCAGCTAGGGACTGCATGGCTACGGTCACTCGCACTTACTCTTCACCGGCGGGCCGCGGCAGTGGCGACATCAGTCTGATGGGTGTAAAGTAAACGACCTGAAAGCTGCGGCAGCTGACACAGACGTCTCGGTTCAGAAAATTTCACGCATGCGTGTACACAGGTCGCCGACTCATCACCAGACATGTCAGCGTATTAACCAGAACGTTGCATTCGAACAACGAAACAACCGGACAAATCACCAGAAATGTCATAAATTCGCCAAAATTGACGTCATTTTGCAAAACTTTGATCATAGTATCGATCGGAAGACAAGCCCGTTATAAATTTCGGGAAAAGTAGTCGTGAGCGTAGTTAAAGACTAACGAATAGCATGTAATTCAATGGCAAGTCGTGTATGGCTGGCTGAGTGTCAAGATGTTGAGGATTTGTTGTACTACTTTGTTGTGGATTTACAAGGAGTTTGGGCTTACATTTCGGGACATTTGACTTCAGCGGAGATTGCATGAGAAGTGGGTTTGTGGCCAATTTGTTGGGTCAGTTATACTCAACAAGAAAGCTGATCTCTTTGAGGCAGCACATATCTTTGCGCTGACTTCGCAGTAAATATTGCATTTTCTAGTGCCTTTCTGTTTTTCCTCAAAAGTTAAAATGACCGTCGGCTTAACTTTGGTCGAACTCTGTTGTAGCATTAGCTAATTTGCCTTGTTGCCCGAATCTCGGTCTTGGTATTACTTAACTGTGTTCAAAGACTGGAGCCTTGAATCCAAGCCTGCAGGAGCTGTGACCGGCTTGGAGCCGCCAGCGAGCTGCAATATGCCGACGAAATATCGCCGTATCCGTCTGCCGTAGCGCGCCCAGCGATCTAATAGCGCGCATTACACGCGGCTGAGCCGACCGGCTGCTTATCGTATCAGTGGTCAGCAGCCGCTGTAAAGTCATCCCATCTCATCCGATCCCGTCCCGTTGCAATCCGTCGACTGGCGCCAGCATCAGCGACAGCAGCCGGAAGTCGTCATGAGACGAATCAGTCACAATCAGTCCAACGTCGATTCATTCAGACGTTCACGTTCGTTCGGTCGTTCTCACGCGCTCGCCGTTTAATGAATGCCGCCGACATGCAGCATTAGACTTAACGGCACCGGCATCATTCACACACCGCACCACAATTCCACTGCACAGCTGTCTGTGGAGCATAGCACAAGCTAAATGAATCGTTAGCGTTCTTGTAAATTATCATCGCTGTTGACTGAACGACAGTCGGGACAAAGCATCTGGCCTGTAAAATGACTTGCTTCATTGATTCCTGGAAGTTCACTTTTGAGGGACTCGACCTGTAGCCTTGAGTAACTTCGGAGACAATGACATCATTATATGAATAGTCGGAATTGTATGCCACGTGGTTTATTTTGATTCCGCCCAGCAATGGTGCCGCGTAGTGGCAGACGGGCTGGCGACTGACGATCTTGACGTCACTGCGACATGTCGAATACTTATTGTAGAGCTGTAAATTGTCAAAAGTGGGGGAATAATTGTCTTTATAAGTCTTGTTTGTTTTTGTTTTTGGTTTGCGCTGCTACCGTAAACAACTGCAAACCAGCCCGGCCGCCGCTAGGAGGCCGTCGAAAAGTAAGTAAAATTGAGGAAATAGCACGCAGCCCACAATTTATACACCGTGTTCCATAAAATCGAGACCTCTTTGTTTTATTTCTATAACTTTTCAAACATTGGCCAATAAAAAATACATCTCTGTGTTCGCTACGAATTTTCCTTACCCGCTACGGCGTTTTTACTTACTGACCTATACACGATCTGGGGCACGCTACGGCTACAGCCTACAAGACCAAAATCAAGGTAGTCCACGAGCTGCACAACGCATTGTGGTCGAATGTCGATCAGCGCATCATCGACAAAGTCGTTGCAGAGTGGCGAAAGAGACTTCGAGCTTGTGTGGTTGTAGAAGGAGGACAGTTTGAACATAAGAAGATGTGAACATTTCTCATTGCTAACGTTTTGTCATGTGTTATTTTTTGAAGGATAGACTTGACAGTTTGCTGGTTGATTAAAACGTGCGTCATGTGCCACAATGCATAACTGCAGTTCAACTACACTTTACAAAAAATATTTTTTACAAACATACACGTGAGGATTTTATGGCAAGCGAGAATATTTTCTCCCTCCCCCAAAAAAACATTACAATACAATTTTTGTTAAAATCTATCCATGTCTGGAAAAGTCATAGCAAAAAAAACAAATGGGTCCGGGTTTTATGGAACACGGTGTACAATGGTGATAATAGCAGACTGACCACTGACCACGTTCTCGTCCATATTTAGACCTGCATGAAGCACAGCGCACTCAGCATACAACCAATCAACTGTACCATAAGACAGACTACGACCATCTATCTGGTCACGTCGCGTGTGTCATGACACTACGTGACAAGCGCTACAGAAATGCATAGGCAATATTGTTGGTTGCATTGTATAGTGCGCTACGATAATTGGTAGTAGGCTAGTTGATACACAGCCGCGCGCTGAGTTGCTGCATTTGGTACAGCAGGAGAATATACCAAACCAATCCACATGAACTGCTATATATATTACTCAATCAAATCTTGTAGTTGTAGGTTGTGAATTTCAAAAGATGATTAGATCAATATATCTCACTGAAATAAAAATATCGTGCTTCAAGTGGATATAAAGGTAATGATCCCGGTACTCGCTACTGTGCTTCTTACAGTACTCCCAACAGCAGCGCTTAACAATCTCAGGTGGCAGCTAATTGACAATGAGCTAGTGCATAACTGAATCCGTACGTACGTGTTTTATTTTTGAAACGTACGTTCGTATTTTAACGTACGCCATTTTGGCGTAAGTTTCGTACGTGAAACATACGCTGCCATTTGTCGTTGTCACTGTATTGTTAGTGCATTTTATTATCACTGCATTGTGAGACTGTGAGATAGTGAGCAATTACTACAGGTCTTGGAGACAGTCAGCCTTGACTGTCGAACATGAAACGTATGCGTATTTTATTTATGTAGCGTACGGATCGAACTATGAGCTAATGATACTATGATACCGCAAAGCACACATTTCCGTGCTAAACTAGTGGACCAGCGGTGCAGCACTGCAGACATACCACTGCCCCTAGCTACACTATCCAAAAATCCGTAAACCCGCAAATAAATTTCCAATACTTTCTGTGCCTTTGTTTATAATCATAATAATAATAATCATCATCATTACACTGCGTCGCTCGCAGATGCCGTACCTATTCATACCTATTCACAAATGACTGTCGGTGCATTAGTGGCACTGGCTGCAGCAGCCGATGAGGCAGAGCCAAGCCTCGCATGCATGAGCAGACTCCGAGGCATGCACACCAAACACCAC
>Ga0209788_1000446_pt1 | contig 10948 bp, 4 predicted proteins | sample WorMetLIZISLAND1_2_FD_187415 | JGI IMG/M metagenome (GOLD analysis project Ga0209788, IMG submission 187415) | Marine gutless worms symbiont microbial communities from Max Planck institute for Marine Microbiology, Germany - Olavius clavatus LIZARD... ...
GTCATGGGGCTACTCTGTGGTGAAGGTTGCGTAATCCTAACTGTAACCGTCTTTGACTGATCCACCCGTGTGACAGACAGCGGGACAGACAGAGGGACAGACAGACGGACGGACGGACGGACGGACGGGCGTTAGCAAAGAGCGCGCTATAGCATATATGCTGTCGCGCGCTAAAAATGCTGAAAGACTCGCTTTAATCCTCTAACTTACAGTGCGTATAATGACTACTATTCGCGCTATTATTATATTCGGGTCGTATTTGACGAAGTGTCGAATCCCGGCGTCCGTCTTCTTCTTGACAGAATTCAATAATTTCAATGTCCTATCCCCATCGCCACTATCATCGTGACGTCACCAGTCAGCACAGGAAGAGCGTTCAAACATTAGCTGTCGATTTGCAGCTTTGATTGTCAATATTGATCTCGATGACTGATACATCGTTGTTATGGACAATGATTGCGCACTGTGACTGGAAGTTCAATTCTTTCCCACTTCCTCGATCTTCGACAAAAGAACTCGCTGCTCTCTCGACTCCAACTTCAAGCCACCCGGAAGTAGCCCGACGACACGCGCATGCGTCGCGTAGCCGACTCAGTTCTTCTAAACGAACGCCGTAATTCAATTTCGCCGGCGCGCTAGATGGATTCGGCGCTAATTTGATGTGACGTGCAAAGCCCGGCGCCAATACTAGACCACCCACGCCGCAGGTTGCGGCCAGCCGACTTGCATCCAACTTATTCAGATGGATCGACGTAGAATGAGTCGAAGATGTGGGGAACCCGTTTCGGTGCCTGAACATAACGATACGGCAGAGTAAACTGGGCCAGACTTTTTCACGCAAGGACCGCTAAACCCACATTGTCTTCTTCTTCTTCGTCTTCTGGCAAGGGTCAACCTAGTTCAGCTCAGAGCGGTCGATCTCCAGCAGGTAGATCTATCCCGCAACGTCCTCAGGATTGTTGATCAGAACTGGTTTGTCAGCAAAGTCTGGTCGGAAGTGTTTTATACGCAGATTGTGTAGCGGCAGTGGCCAGTGGCCAGTGGCCAGTGCCAAGATCAGAGCGATAGCTATAGCTTGCATCGGCATGGGGCGGGGACAGTGGCAGGGGGCTCAGCTGCCCCCACGTGCCTTCGGCCCTGCCCCAACAGGCCCCCAGGTAGCTAGATGCCAAGGACATATGCCCTGTTACTGTCCCCCATGCCCTTGGCTCTGCCCCACGCTGCCCCACACAGCAAAAATCCTGGCGTCGCCCATGTGCATCGGCAGAATAAGTAGTTAAGCCTGTGTGTTTCAAGGCATAGCATTAAATCAAGTCGCCGTAACGTTACAGTCCGGGATGGGTGCTAGGTCTCACAACATCACACAATTCTTGTAAGGTGGACGACGTCCATCCACTTGCCGTCCACTCTGGGCGACCAGTAACTACGTGGCAGCTGTAGGGCACTTGCTATACGTCAGAGCGGTACTTGACAGGCGCGACTGCCACAAATTGCACAACGATGCACTGAAAGTCCGTCTTACAGAGTAAAACCTGCCTCTGACAAACAGGGTGTATGGAGTTGACCAAATGTCAAATGTTAAAAAAACATTTATAAGCGGCGCCGTATGTCGAGAGTTCGAATCGGAGGCGCCGGCGGGCGGCAGAAGAAATTTATATATACCGTGTCGTATGCAGCAGAGAACACAGTTCACTTTTCAGATGTGCCGTGAAGGTGATGGTGATGGTAGTTAAACGTTTTGTAACTGAAAACAGAGAGTTCCAGACATCTGGTGCCATGATGCTGAATACCTTGGATTGGAAACTGATCCTTGTCGCAGGCTGATAGAGTACGAGTGAACTCCGAAAGATCAAACCTCCGGTATATCCGGTATTCACGACAGTCAAGAGGTTATCGTAAACGGGCCGACCCGAGTGCTGTTCATAAACGCATAATTACGGGGTACGTCTAGGGCTATACTCCACTTTTGGAGTGGATGAAGTGCGCAGTTTTCGGCTTTTGGATAGCTTGTCAGCAATGCTCCACTGGCTTCCTATTCGCTGCAGTGTTCAAAATAGCTATCGTTCTGCATTATTTTTTCTCTCTGTAGTCTAGTCATCTTCATTGCGACTGACCCAGGAAGTAGCTGCCATGGTCGCCATCACAGTCCCGACATGAACCACACTTGGACGACGTGCATTTCTGTCTCTGGACCGCCAGGAACAATCTGCCATCTGAACTACGGTTGACTGATTCAATACATCGGAAGCTATACGCTCGACAAGTTACAGCGTCTCTTGAATTCGGCTGCACTTCTTGTCAGTGACATGAGGAAGTTTGATCGTAAACTGTCGCAGCTTATGCATGCCGACCTTCATTGGCTTCGCTATTTGCCTTACGTTTGTATTGCCTTACATTTGCGATTATGGCGAGAATACTGGTGATCAGTGATCATGGGTCGTTCCAGTAGAACTGGTGTGGAAATAAAGCTGCGTGATCGGTTGCCGTGAATTATTAAACATGCTGTTGATGCGGCCCTGCAGCTGGCTCGCGATCAGTACAGTACTGATTCCGGACACCGCTGTAACGCTCTGCATAACGATGCCGTTGCCCAACATCCGATACCCGCTAATGGAAAGCTGTAATAGTGGACCCTGTATCGACATGGACCGCATACGTAATGTATAGAAAAATGATGTTATGCATCGATGGACATGAGTCACACGACCATTTCACTCGATAGAATCGGGCATTGAGGGTCATTTAAGGTCATCCTTATTGGTTTCAGCAGAATTCCAAAAGGAGTGTTCTCGTAATGTACGGTACAAAAATGTCGACCTTATTTCTGAAACTGACGAAGATATAGCAGCGGGAAAACTGCAACTACCCCACTCCGGTTTGACGACAGTTCTCCGAGAAAAACTTTCGAATATCTACAGATAGCCTAATTTATATTGTCAGAAACTAGTCACTGACCTACACTGACGCAGCCAACGGTTTCGCAACGTTGTCGCAGTCTGTTTCTATTCAAATTTTTGCGGTGGGCTTCGAAAAAAGCATCGTTTCGGCAATAGAATGCGTGGCGGACGTTCAAGGTCATCCAAGGTCGATGATTTTGCTACCAATCGAAACCTTCTTATTAGTCATTCATAGTAACCTTGGTCCTCTTTTGCACTGTTTCTTAAAGCTGTCTTTGAAGCAGGTGTATAGTTGACATGCGGTACCGGGTAGGTGAAACCCGAACAGATGCGGGAAGACTGTTCGATGCCCGGCGACAGGAAATGCGTTGAGGGCGGTCATAGTTGATGTCAAAATGCGACACGTTCATGTTGGACGGAACAAGGAAGGAAGGAAGGCACTCTGCAATGAGCTAATATTCATGCGTTGCGTGCGTCATTCGCTGGTGCATTCATCAATTCACAACACACGGCCGTGATTCTTGGTCGCGTTGAGCGCTGTGACACTTTCGGAGATTTCTCCGATCACTATGTGACTCTTGACCGGTCGCTAGGGCTGCACCAACCAAGTAATATGTTGCTCAAATCTTGCCGATTTAACAAACGACTACTCGTGCCGGAACTCTCGTAGGAAAGCAAAAGTTACATTTAAAAATAAATAACTTGGTCTGTCTAGTGCAGACTGCGGGTCCGTTCGTTCGGTTCGGCAAAGGGCGGCCGTTAATTGCGCTGTACTGCCTACTGCTAATGCTGGTCAGGACGCCACTTCGCATTGTACATTGTTCTGGTTTCCCTGTAAGCAGCGGTATATGTCCGGACCTTTAACCTTTAACTCACTAACAAAAGACAATTTTATACAATGCACTGTATTGTCAAATGAGGGCCATAGCTGAGCTTCATCATAGCGAAATCTGATACATTAACACTTTTTACTTGTGTTCGTCATTTGTTTTGTGTATTTGTTCGTTTTTCTTGTATTTTAGAAACATTATATATAGTCTTGCAATTAATTAACCTGCTTTGGTCGACATATGACAAACAGAGTCAAGGAAAAAGCGTTAATCGTGTCACCGACCCTTCATAGGAGGATGACACTTAACTGTTGTCTTCTGGCCATGTTTACTATCCTCAAATCGTCACAAAACTGTGCAGAACACGGCTGCTGAAAATTACGTCGTCCGACATAGTGACCCCAGACGATCCCTGTTCACCATTTTCCGCCGGCTTCTATGCTCCGCATAATCTCAAATCCGCCGCGAAATTGCCTCGTCTTTTCCTTCCTAAATAATTCGTCTTCGCGTTCTGTTCTCATCTGCCATGTGTTGTCAGTGGGTTTGATGCCTGATGCTCTTTAGCGATGTTCGTTTCGGCCGCATAAAGCCGTGCATCGGTTGAATCGAGCACTTAATCCAGCGTAAGACGGATTATCTTCCTGTGTTCGTCCCATGTTGCAGTGACTGCGTGGAAAGCAGTGATCACTGGAGCTGTGATTACGATTATGATGATGATGACGATGATGATAGTGAGAATTAAGAGACTCCCGTCCAGATCAGTTCACTGAAGCACAGCCTTGTCCATACATCATGATACTTAAGATTAATTGACGTAAAAACGTTAAAAAAAACATTTTACTTCTATATACGATCGTTTTACGAACGGCCACTATCTAGATAGCCTTCATCGCTAGAATAGTCAGAAGCCGTTGAGTTGACAGTCATTGCTTCAGACAACTTTATTCACCATATTCACCATATCAATTGAGATAGAGAAAACCGTTTAGTTAGTTAGACAAACTGAACAACCTGATCTAAGAATAAGTGAGAATGTTGTACATGGACCCACTTTATTGATATTTTTACTTAACTTTGTCATTTCTTATTTGACAGCGGTTTGTCTGTTTGTTATTTTTAAACTTACATGAATCAGTAAATGAATGAAAAGCGTTCTCAAACAACTAGTAGTTTGTTTCACTTTGTTGTGCAGAGCTAAGATAGCACGGGGTAAGCGGTATGACCTCCATGGCACTCACTGTAGACAGTATTCAGAGTAGTTCTTCTTCTTATTATTATTAGTATTAAAATCGTACACAAGGTACAAACACACAAAAAAAGAAAAAAAAGAAACTTGAAAAAGTGAAATAAAAACCATACAATCAACTAAAATTCACGTTAACAATTGGCTAATACACCAAATACAGTCCTCAGTGGTCAGCTGCATACCAGGAATCGACAAAATATTCTCGCGTATCATTATCAACTCAAATGCACAGCGAACTTTGTGTACAAATTCTGTACCAAGACCAGTATAGAAATGCATTCGGTAGAATGAATGTGACAATGGCCGTGTGCATAAATCGTGAACAGAAACTCCATAACGTAAAGAACAGAACGTAACATTTCGACCAAGTGGGGAGTTCATGCGAGCCTCTATCCCACACTTCACAACAAATCTGACGAGGTCAGAATCACTATGATAACAAGACAACACAAAGTTCAACATCCGCTTACACAATTCATCAAATATCGGAATAACACCAGCTACTAAGTACACCGCATCATTTTTCGTATTAGCAGGCAACGACCATACCCTACGCATACCTTTACGCCATGTTGTACAAAAATCTTCAACTGATTTTATATTACACAAGTCCCAGATCTGACATCCATAGAAACTAGAGCAATAAACCTGAAACAACCGGTTTCTAGTCATTGAATCTACTTTAGAAAAATTGCAAATCAAACCATTAATCTGTCCGATTAACTGGCTTCTACGAGCTGCTATGTCGTCATCATCAGTCAGCTGAGTATTGATAACGTGTCCAAGATGGGACCATTTAGACACATATTCTATCTTATTACTTCCTATTACAAATGGCAATAACTTTTCATATACTACACGCGAGGTATGCCGAGCAGAAAAAATTAAACACTTTGATTTATTCGCATTAAACGACATACTGTAGTCAGAGCCATATTCATCACAAATCGACAACAGACGACGCATTGCATGGGCCGTTGGTGCTAACAATACAATGTCATCAGCATACGCCAGTGCCCCAACAAAAGACTCTCCAATGAAGCACCCGACCCCAGAATCGCGCAATGCTGGGGTCGTGTAACGGACTATCACACTAACGGGCTATCAAGCTAACGGACTAACAGACTAGAGTTAGGGTTAGGGTGAGATCAGCATGTGCACCTATTTAACCGCAGCATCCTAGGCCCTACATGTACATGTACCTAGCGGGAGGGGTATATACAAATCCACCAAAATTCACAACTTTATCAAATATTGTCCGATTTTCAGAATTCTTTCACTGATAGGCCTACCCTCACAGAAAATTTGCAATAAACTGATCAGTAAAGAACTCATCAACTCTGAAATATCTCACAACACTACCTTGCGAATATTAATTAGTATTCATCCGTTGACACCGACAACTGGCGACAAGGTAATGTAACGACGGGTACTACGTGTGATCGTTACTTCACTGCAAATTTACTACTAAGTGTGACAGTGAGATAATTTTGAAAATCGGTGAACATTTATTAAAGTTCTGACAAAACTTAATGGCTTACTTTTTGGATCATTGAAGCGTCGAAGTTCCACTTCCGGACGTTCATTTTCAGGTAACGATGAACACAACATGCGACGATCGCGGCGACGGTTGCAGTGATGACCGCATTATGTATTCCCCGTATATACATGTAATGACTGAGCGCTCGTACAGGCTGTGCGCTTGCACCACGCTAATCTGGTCGATTGATGATAGTGATGATGATACGACTCTGTCACCACCATGGTGAGCAAGCAGTATGTACTGCACGCTAGTATTATCGGCGCAGTAGACTATTATAAAGTGATTAAAGTCAAAGTGATTATAGGCCCCTAGTCATTATAAATCGACTCGACCAGGTTCCGGCGCCGATTAGAGCATTGTTCTACTCCAAGCCTTAAAGTGGCGTGCACGTAACTATTGAAATATTGCACTAAAGCACACAATAAACATAGTTCATAAACGAAACTAAATATAACACAATATAAAATTAGTTTGACGCGTTTATTATCGATGCCATAAATGGTCATCCCAGACGCATGTGGTACGAAAAACCGGCGCCGAAAGACGGCGCCAGAAAAATGGGGTCGATTTACGTCTCAGGTTTCTGCAGCGTGTGTCTTGGGTATAAGACTAGTTGACTACGCGTCGATTTTTAAGCGCGTATCAAGTGTTTCGAATTCGAAATGAATCGTATCGAATAACTGCCGAGTGACAGCAACTACAATCTGCCGCCTGATCCGGCTTTCCTCATTCTACGCTCCATGGCAACGATTGACAGTCAAGCAGTCTCAACGGCAGCTGCTGAAGCTGAAATGTCGCACCGTCTCCCATAGTCCGTGCGGTCAGCCACAACCGTCTGCCAATCAATTCATTCGCACGAAAATTAAAAGCTCCCTACTTTGAGTCACACTTCCATTATAAGCTAGCTATAGTTGAAATACGGACATAATAGCGATATAGGCCTAATGACTTTCATATAACCTGTGTTGCCTGGTCCCATTATTGTTACCGCGCGATGCTATGCAGACGCGGTTATGATACAGTATCAGTATGTCGTCCGTCCGTCCGGCTGTCCGTCTATACGTCTATCTGTCTGTGACGTTCAGGTACGTGATCATAGGTAATTGGAATAGTTCGAAAATAATTTCATGGCTGATTAGCTTAAGGTTTCTGCTCGGGCTGACCCCAACATCGGCGATCTGGTCCAACGGGAACACTCCAAAAGTAGGGTGGAATAGGCGTGCAATATCTCTGAAATGGTTCAAGATAGGTTACTGTGACGGACTAATACGAAGTCGCACACGCACTTTCGATTCGTACCAAAATCAATGATCTTAGGTCACCCTGATCGGCCCTTACGCACTCTTGCACAAAAGATGCGTCTCACGGAGCCCACCAGAAAAAAATGAATGAAGATAGACCCACAGTATCAGCGGCAAAAATGTAGGCTAATGATTCTAGTGTCTAGAAGTATAAGGTGTATGCGGACATTCGCTGGAGTTCCTCTGGGAGGGGGCGTCAAACGACAGTGGGGTTGTCGACGACGGCATTTTGGCTACTTCGGTGGCTACTTCATCGTAAACTTTAGAGAAAAGGCCTGCATTATGAAGTCTTGTTACTCGACAATATAAAGACTGCGTTGTGTGTTATCACTGATATGCCTGCGTTTTTTGTTCTCGTTCATGAGCACATGTTTATTTATAGGCCTTGTGTGCTGGGTCACATCATGATTATCATCATACTCGATGCGAGTTATACGAAACCAAAGTAGCGGACGTAGGCATGAACACTTATTATAACATTTATTAGCGCTGTAAGATAATCACGTATTCACGATCACCGTGACTTTCACTGTGATTTTGGTCATGTGACGTGATTTTCGCATGATTTTGCGTCACGGCCGTGAAAATCAGCGTACTGTGTGTAATTTTAGCATTTTGAACGATCGCTGATGTATACGAGAAAGCCGTGTTGTGGCAGAGAAACCGCACGACGACGTTGCAAAATTCGATATGTATGGACATTAACAGCGGCATCGCGCGGTTTTCCCTGTGACAGCGATTTCAATATTCAGCATACACAAAAAACTGTGCTGGGGTGTCTGCGATCCCCAGCTCAGTCGCACAAGCCTCGGTCTCTCTATACGGCTAGATAGAAACATGGGTATGCCATATCGCGGTGCATCGCGTTCTTAGAGCAGCAGCTATTCACAGCAGCTGCTGCAGCAGCCGATGCAGAGATGCCGCCAATAACCACACCATTAACTGACAACTGCAGGCAGTAATCACCTTGCAGCGACAGCTAAGCATCGCATGACACTAAAGACACTTTTAAACAGAGATGAACGAGAATGGCTTTATGCATTCCCGATCCTTCCCGTTCCCATTACACGAAGTTACTCCCATTTCAGTTTTGATTTGGGGTGTAGACCCTACCACTGAGAATATTTTTTGTCAGTGCAAAAATTATGTTTAAGTATATACAAGGCATGCACAGTTATCTGTCCTCATCCGGTTTTTTCGGTGCGTTGAATAAGTTATCCGTGTGTTATAAGGCTACGGTGATTCCATGAAAATGCGTTATATTTAAGTCAAAATGCATCAAAATGCGTTTAGCAGCCGGAATCAGCCCGAACATACTGGGGAGCTTACGACGCTCCCCAGCTTGATTGGTGGAAAACGAGGGAGGGTGACGGAAAGAGTAAAAGGAATGGTGATTGGAGGGAAGGAAAGAGAGGGGAGAAAGGAGAGGTGGAAATTTGAGCCCCCTTTGCGAAATCCTGCGTAAGCTATGTCACATAGGCTATTACGATTGCGACAGAAGGGCAAAATTAGTCATACGCGGAATTAACGTAGCGCATTTGTAAGCCTATGTAATACACATCTTTATTTCGCCAATGCCCTCCACGGTAGTCTTACATGTATACGTGAATCTTATTATTTTTTTCTATATTTTCCACTCAGCTCATACGTTAGCATTTTGCTCAGTCATATTCAAGGCTGCTTTACAGGTAATGCATCACTTCGCTTTTTCAAGATAAAAACTTCAACTTCGGTATTCATTTTATCAGCCTCATCAGTCCAATCAGTGTTCGCCTCTTTGTGGTCACGTCAGCTCCAAGTTCTCATCACTTTTGCCATTCATCACTACCGCACTTCAATCGTTTACTCCAACAGGTGATAAATAGTGAAATCGGTGGCGCCGATGCCTTAAAATGCCTTCCACAAAGTAATCTATTACATAATGCTGTCCATTCCAGACTGCTTTCGTGAATTTTAGAATTTTCAAGCCTTCTTGTATTTCTAGCTTCGGTATGTTGTATTTTTGGTAGTTATTTCATGGTGTATGGGGTGTTCTTCCTGGGTCGTAATTTTGTGTCCTGTCTTCTTTCTACACTAAAACCTAAACAAACTTTTGAAAAACCCGTAAAAAACCTTTAAAAAATTTCCCCAAATGAAAGACTTCAAAAGTTTGTGATGATGGGCTAAAATGCCACTTGACAATGCCACCCATCGACAACTTCCGGCTAATTGGGGTACACTAAAATGCTGAAAGATAGAAATGGCATTATTAATCAATGCAAGAATATGGTAAATGCAGCACGTCGATGTTATAAAGCTCCTTGATTTAGGTCTAGGCGCGGCAGATGGACAGGCCACGTCGTGGGCATATTTGGGCAATGCCCGATGGGCCAATGTTCCGTTCGGCTTATGGGCCGCTTCTGCGAAAATCGTGTGAAAAATGGCTCGACCCGCATGAAAATGGCCGCCCTGATTTTATGATCCAGTCCAGTCCATCGCTATTGGACACGATGAACTTCTGAGTTGTGAGCACATTCCAAGCACTGGCCTTCTACATCACTTATATACACCCGCAATGTCTGTTTCATGTAATGTCTCCCAGGTCGGTGTCACCAAGCAGTGCTGAGTGACAATACGTAAGCTAATGACATGTACATGTAGACCACATATTAAGACACGTCTACTCTTTCCTTCTCCGACTACAAAGATAAGCCGCATTCAAAGATTTATAATTCAGCTCTTTGCGCAAGATTACAAGAAGCCCAGCTGTTGCTGTGAGCGTACGACGTACGTCGGTGTAGCTGCAGACCGTTGTCTGGGATAGCAGTGGTCAGCATAAGTATATTTACTTATTTACAGTTTCAAACTGAAGTCTGCTTTTGACGCCTGTCAGCGTTTTAGCTGTTTTTGGCGAAACGATACATCTTACAGCAAAAGTGCCTGAAGAAGTAAATAGGAAGTGCGCTCCTATGGTAACATATTTGTTGAAACTGCGCCGCTTCAAATTTTCTTACTTACTTTCTTACTTACAAAAAGACAACAAGAAGCTCAGCTATTGCTGTGATAGCCGATCGTACTGCATGCAGAAGTACAATCGGCTAAAACAACTACTGCGTGATACGCTATCTATTTTAACGCCACGCCTAACGTAC
>Ga0209788_1000447_pt1 | contig 10946 bp, 11 predicted proteins | sample WorMetLIZISLAND1_2_FD_187415 | JGI IMG/M metagenome (GOLD analysis project Ga0209788, IMG submission 187415) | Marine gutless worms symbiont microbial communities from Max Planck institute for Marine Microbiology, Germany - Olavius clavatus LIZARD... ...
GTGACAAATCATGCCAAATGTAAATAAGAGACAAAATTTGTTTAAGTGTGACCCAGGCACACAGTGAACTGTCTTCTAATCATGCCATATGAATTTAGTGAGATTAACTGGAAAGAAATTTTGTTAAAATTAAAGCTAATGCTGCATGTAAAGTTGTATGACTGCTAAAAGTAAACCAAGAGGTTAAGTTAGACAGAACTGCAATGAGTATGATACAACAGCTACGCAGCTTTACATTTAAAGGAAGAAAGAAAAATGCAGAAAATTGCTGGGATTAGAGCAGTTCACTCGGTGATTAAGTTAGAACTTATAAGGTACCAGTTTGCCAACATAAAGTTGCTTTCACACATTCAGTGACTAGTACAGATCGCAATCCACTAACTGCGACTGAACAGGCTTTCTCTTCACAGCTTTCTACGAGGCTTTTATTGGCTGGATATCGTCCTTCACCTGCCCACATTCTGGCACAGGGGAGGAGACAGCCGAAAATTTACTTTTGTCATGACCAAGGAGGGAAGCAGAATCCACAGATGCTTCAGACATGTTCGAAGGTGAGTACTACTCAAGCCTGTTGGAATTTCTCATTTCTTTGCGGCATCTGCCCACCCATATAGGCACTGCCTGATGGGACTGTTACAACAACAACAAGGTACCAGTTTACCAGATGCAAATGTAGACCCAGAAGATGAATTAACAGCCTCAGAGACGGTACAGAGTTAAAGATCAGCACAAAGAGGAAGAGACAGATGACACTGCAGAGAACTGGTACATCATGTCCCCTATCATACCAATCTAGACAACTTGACAGAAAGTGTGTTCACTAACCACAAAGTTCTGGTGCAGAACTCTTGCAGCGAGCATCGACTGCACGACATTTGTGCGATCAAGAGAGTCGACACAGTTGGTTCTAAACACTCCGTTCTGCACCGACTTGACCGACGCATCCTGGCTCATGAAGAAGCTAAACAACACAGAATGTCCACCATCCGATATTCGGTCAACGGATACATTTTTCATCAACATGGCTAATGGCACAGTATATCGCTAACTTCCATAGGCATACGGGCCATTTATCTAGGAGAGGGGAGAATCTGAGCCAATTTGCCCCAAAATATATTTCGACAGTGCACAAACAACTGCTCATCAAACCTTAACAAATAGCATGCTATGAACCAACTGTTTACATAGTAGATAATAGATGCCGTGCTAACTTATATGGGTTACCTAAAAACAGGACACATGCAGAAATCACTCACACTGCTGCAGGAATACATGCAAACTCCTGTTTATTACATACATAATACATGGGTACCCAGACTTGTAATCGTGTCAATGTGAACGCAGCCTGAAAGTGGTGATGCCCATCAGGGGAATAATTTCAATCCAGGCACTGACCCAATCTGTTGTTCTTCAGCAGCAATGCGGTCCATCAGAATAGACAGTCGGTACCACTTCATATTTTTGCATTCTTTGTGAAAATCAAACGGTTCATACCTACATACAGCAGCCCACATGACCAGCAATGCTCACATTTTGATAATTCACAGATTTATGTGTAGCCACATAAAAACTGCCCCTAGCAAGATAGAAAAATAAAATATCCACAATAGCAATAAATTACCATTTTCTGCAAAACACATTTCTATGTAACGACATTAATACAGAGTTATATTACTTTATGAAATGACACTAAAAACGTACACATGCAATTCATCTATTTTTAATGTATCAGCTTTCTTTTCTTGACCATGCAAACACATATCTTCCAAGTACTATGCACATAATAGTGAAAATCAACATGTTACATGCATCAGAGACTAACAACTGTCTTTGTTCATTCACTCATTCACTTCTGGCATGCACCACTATAAGTGCATAGCACCAAACGTAGACACCAATCCCCAGCGTGGACGATTGCTCAGAAAGCCGCTCACACTGCATTGTCTGAAATAGCCATGCAGCATGCTGATGATGTGGAAATTTTGGCGGTTCACTTGTTCACAACCATGTTTTTAATGTATTAGCCAGATAGCACCAACATCAGTTGGTAAAGAGGTGGGAAGTATGAGGAGAGCCAGTGAAGGGTTGAAGAATGTAAAACTGTGTTCTTAGGGGGCACTTCCTATTCACCTGTTCAGATACTTTTGCAGTAGCATGTATTGTTTAGCTACAGTGCACAGCACCACAGACTGACGAATAGACAGACAGATGATAGTATGATGCCAAAAGCCGATACTGCATGCACTATGATCAGCTAATTAAACAGAAATGCACTATGGAGACATCAGTATAGAGAACACAACACTTGCCTAAGCTGACTCATAGCAGCACTGTTTACCATCTGACCGTAAATGTCAACAAGATGTTGTTCTGAACCCTTCTGATCCAGCTGATGTAAATTACATGCACACACAGATAAAAAATATTTGGTAATGAGCTACATTGTGTTAATGAAAATGTGTCATATAAACCGTTGTTTGTGTTATTATTCACTATTAATAGCTTTATTCGGCATCAGGCAACTAAACTATATACATAAAATGCACACAAAATAAACGATGCAACTATGTTAACAATGTTACTAGGGTCAACCCATGAATAAGTTACACAATGGCATCATTCTGTTCAGTATTTCTATGCCTGAAGCCCGGGCATAGCAAACAAAATTATGTGATGTACTTAATTACTTAATTGAATTAACTAAATATACTAATGACATTAGCTAACTAAATTAACTACTACTTACAAACAGAGTAAAAGTGACTAACGGCTTACCAGGTTGATAAGTACTTGTCGGCCATAATGATACAACTGTGTCGAGAAGTGTTGTCGGAATGCATCCAGCTAAATCCAAAAATCACACCATATCATCATCATAGCTGTACTGAAAATGTACCACGGCTGGCTGCATTGGACGCCATAAACGTCTAGCATATAAATAGCATGCCATGGGTGCTCAAAGTGCCATTAGCAACTTTGACGGTTATGCGCACATTGGACGCTCCTGCAGTAATGTAAACAAAGCTGCAAATGCACAGAGTTTGGAGTGAGGTTAGTATCTTTATTTCTCGGAACCACATAAAATGTGACCAGAGGTGTGCCAGATAACAAAGACAATCAAACTGTGGGCCATTTATAGGGACAGTAGAAAATCATGGCAAAAAATTGCAAAAAAACGCGGCACACTTTTGTGAAAATGGAAAAAATCACGGCAAAATCACGGCAGTTTATATAGCTGCTAATTTGCTAAAACTCATGGTTTATAACTCCAGAAAAATGTATATTCTAAGTAAAATATATACTATGATGACGTCACGGTCACATATTCTGCCAGTAAGGAAACAAGCACACGCACTTTGGTAGCAGAGGCAAAGGAAAGGTAAATATTTTTGCGTTAAATTTACACAATAAACTTCAAATTATGCTTATTGAAAACAAATATTCTTGTGAAAAAGTAAAAGGTCAGCATTTTGGCAAAAAACACTGTGAAAAAGTAAAAGTACAGCATTTTGGCAAAATCACGGCATTCACAGCATTTGACGAAAATCACGGTTTCCATGATTTCCGTGTTTCCGTGATTACCTACTGTCCCTAGCCATTTGCAGTCACAGAGATTGTCATGACCACAATAATACAGTGTCAATGAACAAAATTAATCACTGCAATCAGCAAAACAAACACCCACAATCAGTAAGAATGTGTACTTACGTGGTCTTTTGTTGCACTGATGACTGGCTTAGGTTTGTAGCTGAGGTCTGGAGCCTGACTCCAGAATACAGGAACTGAACCCCTTGTCTAACAACAAATAAATGACGTTACAATCTACTATCACTAAAAGTAACAAATTCTACATGCAGTAGGGACGAATTTAAAACAGAAATAAAGACATCCTAATGTGCAAACTGATGTCGCTTTGGAATTATGTTTAACCATCAAATTTTTGTCGAATTACTCCTGGTTATACTGGCTGCTATAAGAAAACTTCTGGGAGTTGTTGGAGCAGCTTTTTCCCAGCACTACGTTGTTCCCGCTGCCCAAACACCAGCATTAAAATACTGCACAATAATTGTAACTTACTGATTATTAAAATACTGCCCACTCATTATTATTTCAGATTAACAGGCAATTAATGTCATGTTCGGTCATATTGTGCCTATTCAGTGAGTGAATGAGTGAGTGAGTGAGTGACAGAGTGGTTTCTTAAAGGCACATTAACATGTGAAATGCCGTTTTGTGCCATAAATGTTTTAACTAAATAAAAGCAACAAATTGGCTCTGCTTTATTACAAAAACCTGGCTCCTAAGGCCTTGACGATGAATGACTCTGTATTGAGTATCATAAGGCCAAGTACTAGTGAAACAGACAGACATATGCTATGTAATAGAAGAAGTACCATACCTGAACGTACGAACAGCGTGAATTTCCACATTCAACGATCTGCTCCGTCTCCACAAAGTTGGCAACCTGTCCATCAGTGTCAATTCCGCGAATGTTGTAGCGAGTGCCGGCACGATAGCACGACCGACGAGATATGAGGGTATAGCGAAATGACCGACCTTTGACAGTGCAGTCAGTGACCGACACAACTGGCACTAAGTCAAGGTAATGACTACAACCTGCACGAGATGCACCTCTACTGCTGAACAGATACTGTACCCTAATAGCTCAGAATGTCAACAGAATTGCAGCTAATTTTTCGATGCTGACAAGAATTAAAGGTATCTAACATTTATTCAATGCAATACTCAGGGGTGTAGAAACGGCGGGTCTACCTCTCTACCAGTCTACCTCAAATTTTTTATGTGGTTGTTTTGTCTCCTTGACCCAGGACAATGACTAGTTAACATTTATACCCACCCAAATCAAATTCCTGGCTACGCCCCTGGCAATACTGTCCAGTTATTCCTGCCACACCACACCAAACAAATAAATAAACTGAAATTCAACAGATGTCATGTAAAACTGTCACATCTCCAGATCAGATTAAAGTTACAAGAAGACATACAATAGACACTTCTACGGCTGCTGCTGCTACTACTACTACTACTACTGCTACTCCTAAGAGTACCATTCACTGTATCATTTTGTTTTTGTGTTGTCATGTCTGACTTCTGCATTGTTGTGTGCGTTTTTTCCTCTATCATTATATACTTCATGTATGTATGATTCAATATTAAATAAATAAATATGTAAACTGGAATTCATTCACCAGATTCTTGATTGGTCTTCTCTTTTACAGAGAGACAAAATGACAGAGCAGATCTGAAATAACAATTCCAACATTAACTAAGAAATATTACAAGCAAGCAGAGGATACATCCATGCACAATGGGAAGACAGAAACGGTTGAGTTCTGCCTGCTGCACAAGTTCTCGCAAGACAAAGCCATTCCACATAAACCGCGAATCTGCCTACAATAAACACATTCATCTTCATGTTACTGATTACTTTCAGTTTTGTTTAAGCAGCTTACTTTTTAGCCGATCATATGATAAGTTATTGGCATGACACTCTCTGTCAATGTGTACTTTGGTGGTCATGGTCGGTGTAGGTGGGTGAAAGTTGTACCGTCGTGTTCCTATTCAGTTCTTCAGACACTTTTGCTGTAGAGTGTATCATATAGCCACAAAACACAGTGATGGGTTGACAGGCTTCAAAAGCAGACTTCAGTTTGAAACTGCAACAAGTGTTACTCCTGATGACCACGGCTAATCCAGACAAAAGCCTGAACTACACCGTACATCATACGTAGTATGATGGGCTATCAGAGCAACAGCTGAGCTTCTTGTCTAAAGTTATTCCAGGAGCCACATGGGTTAATGCCTAGTGGAAACTCTAGAACAGTGCCAGCAGATTCTCTACAGCACAGAAACATACCCGCTCATGAAGTGGAAGAGTTTTGAAGTCAGGACTGGTGTTGGAGAGTCGTTGCAAGGTGTGTGTCAGGTCAAAAGATGTTGAGAAGTAGTAGCTGTCCATACCAAGCACAGCATCGACCATCGACAGGTACTGACTGTTGTCTTGAGTCTACAGCATTAAGATTTGCACACACACTGTAAACAATCTCAACTCTGTCGATGGACTTACAACTTTATCAATGTCAATACAGCACACACGTTATTTCCTCTATTGTATGAACTTCTCGGTGCCCCACCCCTAGTGATGGTCTGGCTGGTTTGCAGTTGGTTAGCCAAACCAAACTTACACAGTAAAGTCGTTCTTCTGTTTGACAATTTACACCACACTGAAATAATTATTTGACACGCCAGAGTGACATCAACATCGTCTGCCACCAGCCCATCTGCCACTATGCAGCAAAATCAAAACAAACGCCACATGAGCATACTGGTCCCACAACTCATGCAATCTACTACAACTACTATTACACTATTATCTTATTCACTTACCTGCGCATCTTACTCACTTACCTGCTGCTGCTGCTGCTACTACCACTACTACTACTACTACTACTACTATGCTATTTTACTTACTTATAAGCTAGAACATACCTGTTGTTCATTGAGATGCAGTAAAGTACGCTGGTACGACATCACCTCCGTGCCGGTTACTTTCCAGATGGGTCGCTGATCCACCTCACCAACCTTCTCTCTCCGAGTAATCACAATAAGATAAGGCCCTGCAAGTCAGACATGGCACGAACATGCACCAGATTGAAACAAATCGTCTCCGGAATGATCTCTTATGTGTCGAGCGTGACGTAAAACTCTACTCACTCACTCACTCACTTGAAACAAATCACATCAACAGCAGAGACGATTAGCTTAAATGAAAAGCTGTCATGCTTCAGATACAGCCTTGGTCAGCAAGCACTGTCTATCACTTGCCATGGTGGACAATCCCAGATCTGCCATTGGACGACAATAGAATTTCGATGCTATCTGTCATAGTTCCAAAAATATTAGCATTTCACGTGTGGTTGCTACATGACCATCTCTGGTTGTCCATTAGTCATATTTATCTGAGCATAGGCGTAGACTTTCTGAGGCCCGAGGGGCTCTAGCCCTAATATTTTGGCCCTGGGGCTCATCCAGCCACAAGTCCCCTCTATAATTTGCATGCAACTGCCAGCTGCCTACTTCATGCATTTTTGTGTCGTAGAATATACGTTTCATTGTGCCACAAAAAAGCAAAAAACCGTGATCGGCTGATGGCAGCTTACAACACTCCACACCCTTTAGTTGGCTGGGGGCAAGCCTCCTCCCTAGATCCACTCCACTCAGAGCATTGATCATCACTCCCTCAGCACTCAAAGTGGACTAGCCCCCTCAATACCTTCTAGAAGTCACTGCCTATATATCTTGACAACACTTCCTTAGAGCTTGCTGTGGTCGAAACTTTGCTTTTACCACTAAAGTTACAATAATAGTTACTTTGAAGCCAGTTATAGAACATTAGTCAACAAAAATATAAAATTTCATTGGCTGTGAAATAATTTGCACTTCCAAACTGACAATGTAATAGTTGCACTTTCTATATATTCTGTGTTCAGGAAAAGACTCTAACACAAATCTTTTTAATAATGCAAAACCAAGCTGGGGGCTTTTTTTTACCCCAAAGTGCAATGAAAGACTTAGCAAATCATTTTCAATGCATCAACTTCAAGTATATTCGTCAAATACGTTCCAAGATAAGTCACAGTATTTAACTCAAATATAATGACTGACAGACAACGAATGGCAGTTACCTGCTAATAGTCTGATAACACCGATGATGCCATATATTAATCTCACCTCAGCATCCAGCGGAATGTGGTTTTCCTTGTCTGCAAATGCACAACAGCAACGCAAACCAAAACAACAAACTACTGCATGAATAAAGCAGAGACAACACTGTATTGTTCCTGGCAAGTAACCAAAATAAATACAGAAATGTATAATACTAAATTACTTGCAAAAAAAACTTTGCTGCAAAAACTCTGCAATCGACATGTTAACCATATCATATTATCAATACTGAAGACGCAATTTGAAGCCTCTCTAGAACATACTTCAACAAGATTGTAATCACTTTTTGATTACTCATATAAACTACTTACCGAACTTGAATTTACAGCATGTAATGGCAAGCTATTCCACATGTTTGTTATCCTTTGAATGAAAACATATTTATGCATTTCATATCTAGAGAAGTTCTTAACTAATTTCCAGGTATTTCCACTTGTAACAGAATCATGACACACACCCACATGCATTAATTCAATGGGAACTTTCCAGGTAAATCAGGTTTTACTTAGACTCTTTCTGTCACCAAATCATGTTTGCTGGGACATCACCTCACTAATTCTTCATATACGGTGCGACCGGTGCGGTGTTTAGTGACACCCATAATTGTCTAGTTCCATTTATCTCTGACAGTGGCGGGGTGTTTGGTGTAGTAGTTAACATGTTGTGTCGATCAATGAAGTTATGAAGTTGCTCTACACCAGGTATGGTTACTACTTGTCTGCTGATAGGTACACCATCTCATTATGTACCTAACCACCTAGGTCAACTCAGCCTTCCACCCTGCAGGACTATGTTAATTGAGTACTGGGCTGTCTGGCTGGGTTTAGGCAGAGCACGTTCACTTGTGTCAGATGGCAGTTAACACTGTGTGTGATTCCATATAGCAATTAGCAAGTGATCACGAAGAGCTACATCATTTAACCTTTAAGCGCATAGTAGCATCACTTCAGTAACTTCATGACCACAACATTGTAATCTACCTTTCTTAATCATTAAGTTGAACTTATCTTCCTATCTTTCAACAAAAACTTACACTGATCTGACTATACTTGCATTCCAGTGTATACACGATATCACGGTTTCGAAAAATAGGTCAAGTAAGTCCACTTGCCAGCGCTTGGACTTACTTGACCTATATTTTTTACATGGTAAGTAAATTCTTTTAAAATAGCAGTGCGACTTAAAAGCACTAAAGCAACCACAAACATATTAAACATGAGCAAACTTACAGGAAAATCAATTAATAACTAAAAACACACAATGTTTACACTATACATGATAGCACGGTCTGCTAAAAATAGTAACTGGGTAAATTTAAATGTCACCAATATAGGTCAAGTAAGTCCAAATTGACCTATATTTCGAAACCGTGATATCGTGTATTCCACAAAACGCTTCAAAAAAAGCCATACACACACTGCAATATACAAGATTACTGAAAACACCTATTCACATCATCAATATAGTGTACATACTTGTCAGAATGATTTCATGTGTCAGTCGATCAATAATAAGTAGATCACGAAAGGTGGAATCAACTGGCTCCACAAAGAAATTTGTAGCTGTAATATGTCTGTTATGCACGGCATACACAAAGCAGTATCCACAATCCACATCACATGCAATGTCCAAAAAGGTGTATTTAGTCTCAAATACCGCAGCAAAATTAACACACTACCCCACATACACAAATACTATTAAACTGCACATAACAGCCCGTAGTCATTTCAACATTTTCAGGGATGACAACAATTCATTTTGTCCTATTACACAGTTTTTTGACCAAATGCAGACATGGTGCATAAAAAATTTGGTTATGTAAAAAGGTGGCCAATTTCACAGTAGGTACTTAAACGACTAAATCCCAATCTGCCACTACCATCCTATGCCCCATCATCCCTGGCACAGCAAGTAGGTAGTGCAAAAGGCTATAGTGTTAGCACATGGTAGACTAAGTTAGCTAAGTGTCAGTGTCAATCACATGCTATTTTTCTGTATCATTTGACTAGACATTATTTTCCCTCCAAAGCTCTGACTCTTTCAACTTGTGTGACAGTTAGAGTATCCAACCTTTAAAAAGTTTTCTCTATGGAGAGCAAGAATACGAGTAAAGCTGAAAAAAGATAAATATGTTCGCATCGGCTACATTATTTTATGTCAGCCATAAAGATATACGGTGGACTATTTATATGGCAGCTATGTATGTGATTATTTTTGTAACAGCCATGAACAAAAATATTACAAAAAAACTCCTCACAACAATACGTCTGCGGTCATCAATCAACTCCGAGTCTCCCGATACTTGAGCAGTGAACCGATATTATTTGTAACGTACATCGATCGTAGTTTGCTATGGTGTAGGTTACAAGTGAGTACCAAATACTAAAATCGTACCATTAATTATCCCATCTGCAGTTATATCCAATCATGTTTTAGAAGTCCTGACTATAGGTGTGTCCAACGAGGTAGATATTGCGAGATTTCGGCTACAGAACACTACGATCTCATTTGACGGATATCTACATTTAAGTCGACTTCGAAACTACGGTGGGCATGTCCACATCAGTTTATTATTGGTCCAAATTTTGTCGAAAAAATTGCAGCGTCGAAAATAAATAGTAATCTCCAAAAATGGCTATTCCAAGTAGGTTCGATAATTACTAATGCTATTTGGTTATTCTCTGTCCTTACATCGATACCAATGTAAACAAAACTCATCATGGAAGCGGACATTATAGCGGTGTATTATGGGATGTCTGTGGATCGTAGCGCAGAAATTTTACGCTACACTCGGCTCGTAGTGCTTCGTAGATATCTACCATAGCATAGTGTCAAATAACGTAGACAATCGAAGCGGCTTGTAGCGGCTACCTTGTTGGACACATCTTCTGTCTTCACATTTTAGACAAGCCAGGTTAGGTGTGGGACTGTGGGTTTGGATTAGAGACAGGGACAGAAAATAGCGTAATTTCTACCTTGCTCTCCGTCCGTGTGGATGGAAAATAACACTAACCATATATTACAGCATTATGACTACCATAATAAACCGGTGTCACGAAACACCACACCGGCCCCAAATATTAGTCTTTCGTGTATAAAAAAGGATAGAATCGACGTGTTGCATTATGAAAACATGTATACTTGAAGGTAATGCAAATGATAGGCGTAATTATGATGTCACTTAATGGTAAATACCGCTG
>Ga0209788_1000448_pt1 | contig 10943 bp, 4 predicted proteins | sample WorMetLIZISLAND1_2_FD_187415 | JGI IMG/M metagenome (GOLD analysis project Ga0209788, IMG submission 187415) | Marine gutless worms symbiont microbial communities from Max Planck institute for Marine Microbiology, Germany - Olavius clavatus LIZARD... ...
AGTCTACCCTTTGTAGTTTGTATTAATTTTTTGCAAAATATGCCATTATAATAAAACACCGGCACGGGGGAAGCAGGGTGGGTAACCTCCCACCCTAGAAAAAATCAGGGTCGACAAGTCGGCATGGTACACCCTGGAAATTTTAGCTGTGGTCTGAAAACTCCCTGGCAATAGTTTGTAACTGAATGAAAGTACAGTGGTGAGCAATGTGCATGGTACAGTGGTACTTCAATGTTGTTAACTCAATCATAATGACACACTTTGAATTAATAGTTACTTACTTGGTCGATGCGAACGCGCGAATGGCAAAATTACTCAATGAATATACTTACTTATTTATTCCCTTTTCTGTTTAGTCTTGTTTTACACACTCGTATTATGACTGTTTCCGTTTCGTCTGCACTTTTGAATCATTCTGTCTAAATAAAGCAAACAGTACACTTTATTCGAGTTTGTCGCTTTTGCGAAAACGAAGAAATGGGAATTGGCACGAATACCGTCGTTGTTAGTGGTACGTATGTCAAATGTTGCTATTAGTGACGAAATGGCACCGGCACTGACGCTTTAGCGCTTCGGGATTATTAGGCAGCCGGGAACTCACTCTATGCCTGTATAAGTAGGCCTAATTGTAGGCCTAAGGCTAGGTCAGACGAGATATGATCGTATGAGATAAAGGGTTGGCAATTTTTCATAGCTTAAACAAACTAAATTGTCTCTACTCTCCACACACTCTATGTCGGTACCAGTGTACTACGGTGGGCAGGGTGGGCAACCGTTACGTATGGCAGGGTGGACAAACTGAAAACCAGGGTGGGCAAACGAAATTTTTTCTCAAACAAATGTTTGCTCACCCTGGCCATAAACCCTGCCGGCGCCCCTGCGTCAAACAAAATGTGTATTGCATCCGAGGTCTCAGTCCTGAAATCTGAAAAATGCCCCCTTCCACAGCCACACAGCTTCAGTTTGAGTGAGGACTGCAGAGGAGTGTATCGAAAGTTGTTGATCAGAGTTTTGGAGAATACACTTATACAAATTATCTGCACTGCAGTGCAGACTGTGCAGTCGCCACTCGCCAGTCATCGTGCGACTGTAATGTCGGACTGCGGATTGCCCAATGTCAGCTCTCAGCGGCAGATGCCATGGAAAACTCAGTCAGTGGTCAGTGTGCACGTGACGCATGACTCAGGCCGCACATTGCTAAATTATGCACGTCTGTCGGCTCTGCGAGGGTCGCTGCATGGTCGGTCTGTGGTGCGGATAAACTCATTTCGATCCGCCATCAAGCCGCAATTCTGACAACTCATCAGTTAAGTTCGAACTGGTTTACTGGTTATACTCCAACACGTCAATGTTTTTAGCACGGTGTTAGGTTCAGATCGGCGATCAGTGATGGAGTGACGTTGTTTTTATTTTTCCAAGTTTTTATCTCGATTTTAAGCGTTTTTAAAGCGTTTTTAGTTAGGTTTTTATCATATTAGTAGTAAATAATCGTCAGTGGAAGAGTTTGCAGCCACATATTCTGTTGAAGTTCTGTTTTGAAGTGAAATTGAGAAGTCGAAGCGACTTTCTTATGGATCTGCCATCTTGTTGTGTTTACACTTTGAAGCGGTGCGGGCTACGCCGTTACCTTAGCCCACGTCAGTTTTAATCACTTGCCTTACAACACCATCAGCCTAGCAACTCTTATATTCCCTGTGCATCAGAAGAGGTCAGTACAGTTTTCAGTCTATTTGCATCGTCGTCGCCGTCTCATCAGCGCTCGTCTGCACTCCATCAGCAACCAGACAATAATTCAAGTATGAGGGGCAAAAGTGTCGCTACGCCAAAGGGTTCTCAGAAAAAGTCAGGCTCGCCAGGACCGTCTAAGGCCAGAGATCGTCAGGGAAAAGGAGTACCACAGAAGGACCATGTAGTGGTGGATGCTAAAAAGAAACCTGATGCTAATCCGGACGGGGTCCCAGAGTGCGAGGACTGTGGTATACCAATTGGTGGAGACGTATCTGCATTGCAGTGTGAACTGTGACAACATACAGGCATGGAAATGTACAAGTTGCCTGGGAGTGTCCGATGAGTTGTATCAGGAACTAATGTCTAATAATGACCTCAAATGGTATTGCCGTGGATGCAGCATAAATACATCGTCAGGAAACTCAGCCTCCCAACCGACCAATCTAGACAAGGTCCTTGAGAGAATGAACCAGCTCGTGGAGTTATTCAGCAAATGGGAAATGCAGTTGGTGGATGTAGTGCGCAAAGAAGTGGGTGTGCAGATCGAATCAGAGTTCCAAAACTTGAAGGTTATAACTAACCAAATTGAAGATAGAATTGCACAATGTGAGGCAAAGATTGCCCTCAGAATTGAAGCAGATCACAACAGAGAAGATATCTGTGGATTGAATGACGAGGATTGGCCTCGTTTGGGCTGTAGTCACACTAGCAATCCTGTCGATCAAGGGAAAGTGAGAGAGATAATCCAGGAGGCAGTGAATCAGCAGCAGGAGGAAGAAAAAGAAGTCGAGGCACGTAGAAACAATCTGGTCTTGTACAACATTCCAGAGAATCAGTCTGAGAAACGCGATGAGAGACTAAAGGCTGATAAGGACTTCATTGTAACAATGTGTGATGATGTGGCTGGCATCCGAATTACTGATTCCGATATTCTTAAATGTGTCCGGCTCGGTGCATATTCTGACGACAAAGTGAGACCCCTTCTGATCACAATGTCTGCTGAAGATACCAGAGATGGCATGTTGAAAATGGGGAAGGACTTGGGACTGTCTGGAAGAAGATACAACAGAATTGGCATTGCCCCGGATTTTACACCAAAGCAGCGTGAGGAAAACAGAAAATTACTGGAGGAGGCTAAGGCAGCCATCATGGCAAATGGGGAGTCGCCGGAAAACTACAAGCTGTATGTCATCCGGAGAAGCACACAGCCAGAAGTGATAAAAAGGAAACGACACAAAGCGGCACAACGGATTCAACGACAAGAATTGATTCCAAGTCAGAGTGCAGAAGACCAGTCATCTCAACAAACAGACAACTAAATAGACACTCATTCAATTGCATTTACTTTAATGCTCGCAGTTTACGTCGCAAAATGGCTGACTTGTTAGCCATGGTTGAGGCGTTGCAACCTGATGTTATTGGTGTTACCGAGAGTTGGGGGGATGAGGAGATTTCAGATGGTGAATTCAGTCTTCCAGGGTTCACTATGTTCAGAAGAGATCGGGCTAGTGGGCATCGAGGAGGGGGAGTACTTTTGTATGTGAGGTGTGAGTTTAACCCCATAGAGGTGAGGTTGTCAAGTCAGTTCTGTGAGCAAGTGTGGTGCAGTGTCCAGATCAAAAATGGCCAAGATTTACTTATTGGTGTGTGCTATCGATCACCTAACGTCAGCATCACTGGACCAGATAATGATCAGATGTTGCTTGATACCTTGACTGAAGTTTACAACAGACCACTTCTGTTGATGGGTGATTTTAATTATCCAGATATCGATTGGTCAACATCCACTGGTGGTTCGGCGGCCAGTCAGAGGTTTGTGGATAGTGTAGAAGATGGTTTTCTAACACAGCATGTGTTGGATGGAACATGCAATGGTGCTATGTTGGATTTAGTTATATCCAGTGAACCAGAAATGATTGACAGCGTTTCAGTATTGGATGAGTTCAGCAGTAGTGATCATAATTTGCTCCAGTGGAAGGTTAACTTAAGTCCAAATGTATCAGCTTTCAACTGTTCTCGATTGGATTATACACGGGCCAACTTCGATGGGATACGTGAAGCATTACGAAGTATGGATTGGCAAAGTACTCTTTGCGGTGATGCCAACAGTCAGTGGAGCACATTCCTCAGTGTTTTGAAAGAGTTGGAAAACCAATTTGTTCCTCTACGTAAATCCAATAAACATCGTCATAAAGTACCGTGGATGACCTACAAGGCTATAAAACTGGTTAATCACAAACACAAGTTATACAAGAAATACAAATCAGCAAAACATCCAGCATATGCCAAGGCAGCCAGAGAAGCCAATAGAGAAGTGAGACGGGCCAAGAGGAATTTTGAGAAGAAATTATCGGAGAACATTGATACTGATCGGAAGTCGTTTTATGCTTATGTACGGAGTCGATCAAGAGCCAGGGAAGTGATTGGATCCTTAACTGATGACAGCGGTGTTACTACAGTCTTGCCGGATGATCTGGCCGAGAAATTCAATACCTACTTCAGCTCGGTTTTTACTACAGAGAATATGTCCAGCATACCCAGTGCCGATGATGTTTATACTGGCTGTGAGTCTGATAAGCTCCTGGAAATCCAGATCGAACTGGGAACTGTCAAGAAGGTGCTCGACAAGTTGAGATGTGATAAAGCTGGTGGTACCGACGAGTTGTCCTCCAGACTACTTATTGAGTTGAAGGAAGTCATATGCTACCCTGTCATGAAGATTATATCGGCGTCTTTGCACACTGGTGTTGTTCCTGATGATTGGAAAACTGCGAACGTGACACCGATTTTCAAGAAAGGTAATCGTCAAAGAGTTGAGAATTACCGCCCAGTGAGCTTGACTAGTCTACTTGGTAAGGCCTGTGAAACAGTTATCCGGGATGCAATCCTTGACCATTTAGACAGGCATCAGTTGATTGTAGACTCACAGCATGGCTTCAGAAGAGGTGGATCGTGTTTAAGCAACCTGTTACAGTTTCTCGATGCTGTAACTGGTAGTCTTGACAGGAATAATTGTATCGATGTGGTTTACTTGGACTTTTCAAAGGCCTTCGACAAGGTACCTCATGTGAGGCTTCTGGATAAGGTCAATAAGCATGGGATTGGTGGTAAGGTATGGTCGTGGATAAAAGAATGGTTACGTGATAGAAAGCAGAGAGTCTGTATAAGTGGTCACAGCTCCAGTTGGATATCAGTTACCAGTGGGGTACCGCAAGGTTCGGTTCTAGGCCCATTATTATTTTTAATTTTCATCAACGACTTGGAATCTGGATTACTGAGTTCCTTGCTGAAGTTTGCTGATGATACTAAAGTTTTTTGTCAGGTTAATGATGAGCATGACCGGGATCAGTTGCAGACAGACTTAAACTGTCTTACAGAATGGTCAGAGAAATGGCAAATGCCCTTTAATACCTCCAAGTGTCATGTAATGCATTTGGGTAGGGCCAACAGCAAGTTTAAATATACTATGGGAAATCAGACTTTGGAAGAGACAACAGAAGAAAAAGACTTGGGTGTTGTCGTATCAAGCAATCTGAAGCCATCCAAACAGTGTCAACAAGCCTACAGTAAAGCTAGCAGAGCACTTGGTTTGATTCACCGGTCAATATCTTTCAAAGCTCCGTACGTGTTACTGCGACTGTATAAATCACTAGTCAGACCACATTTGGAGTACTGTATCTCTGCTTGGGCACCTCACTATGTCAAGGACAAAGTCTTGTTGGAGCGTGTGCAACACCGGTTCACGCGCATGGTTCCAGGAATGAAGCATCTGCCATATCACACTCGTCTTGCACAGTTAGGTTTATGGACACTTGAAGAAAGACGACATCGTGCTGATTTGCTGGAAGTTTTCCGTATGTATAAAGGACTATCACTGACGCCATTCTGCCGATTTTTCACACTGAGTTCTGTTACTAATACTAGAGGTCATTCAGCCAAGGTTCTAAAGAATCGCTGTTCGTTGGATTTGAGACGATTCTTCTTCTCAGAGCGGGTTGTCGACAAATGGAACAGTTTACCACAACATGTGATTGACTCTGGAAGCATCAACGCGTTCAAGAATGGTCTCAGTACTATGAGAAGAGATTCGATGGGCTTCTTTATGGACTGACTTGGTCCGTCTGGCCCTACGGCCTCACATGTTTCTGAGGATCCTCTGGAACAGGTGCGGCCGCACCTGGTAAGAAACCTGGTAAGAAGGTACGATACTACCTTGTTGGACACATCTCATGTAACGTACGGGAAGTAATGTGATCATGTCATCACCACCACGTTATGTTATGTTGACGTTCTGTATTCAAGATGGCGGAGGTATATTTGATTATGGTTTTTGACTTTGAATTTGTGTCATATTGCCAGTGTATGAAATGAAACTATATTATCCACCACTTTCGCCTTTGTACACTGCAGATACTTGCCACCATTGCTGTATGCGATAGCCATCAAGATGTGGTCAGCAGGCAATGCTTAGACCACGAAGCCGATTATGAAGCCCTTCGTCGCCTGGCAAGTCTAGAGGCTGGCTAATGTAGTGGAATGTTAGCGACACCGTGTAAACTGCACTAAACACAGCTGACCAGACTTAAAATAACTGGCATGAAATTGAGTGCAAACTACAGTGTAGATTTATGTTAAAGTCACGCGGGGGTCATTCCATATGAAATCAACCAATTTTGAGAAAGTCCCCCCACCTGACCCACTCAGATTTGCCTGATTTTTTGCACGTGTGAAGTAAAATATATCTGATGAGGATACGCAAAGTTTCGGCTCTTAATTGTCAATATCTGACAAGTTATGGCCTACTGAACAACATAGGGGTACCCGAAGTTTGATGTAACTGCCATTTTCAGCCATTTTAAATGTTGAATAACTTCTGACTGAATAAAGATAGAAACGTGAAATTTTCAGCATTCACTCACCTAGTGTTGTTGTACAGAAAAATACAGAAATATCTTCATTTGTTACCGCGCAATGCTAGTGCAGAGCGCGGTGATGCGACAGTAAGTCGTCTGTCTCTCTGTCTGTCTGTCCATGACGATCAGGTATCATGATCACATAGGTTGGAATTCTTCGAAAATAATTTTACGGCCAAATAGCGTAAGGTCCATGTGCTCGTTGACGCCCAACATGGGCGATCTGGTGCAACGGGAACACCCCCATAATTAGGGTTGAATAGGGGTGGGGTCAGGAGCATATAAAACCTATCATATCTCCGAAATGGTGCAAGATAGGACCAAAGTTACTATTACGGACTAATAGGAAGTCGCATGCGCGCTTTCGATTGGCACCAAATTTATTGACCTTGGATGACCTTGAACGGTGGAAACGCCCCCTCGCCAAATTGAACAAAAATTCTGGCACCCACCAGTAAAATTTCAACGAAGATAGACCTATGTTGTCGGCTGCAAAATGTAGGCCTGGCGATTTATTTTCCAGAAACATGCGGATGTTCGTGGGGGTTCCATCATAGCGGGTGTCATGTAGGATTTAGCCACCTTTACCTGCGTCCAGATTGTGTTATTTGACCGCATAAACTGTTATGTAACTCTCTCTCTGTATTTCTATCTTGATTTGTGAGATGATCCCTGCATGTACCTGTAGTGACTGCTCGTATAGCCTACATGTAGTGATGGTCCATGTCCATTTTTAAATATAGGTGATACCGATAATATCTCCGACATTTTGTCTGCCTATAGTTTCACCATGCGGTGATGCCACAGTATATCGTCCATCTGTAACGTTGAGCTACTCTGATCACATTGGATGGGAACACTTCGAAAGTGACTTCACCGAATAGTGATAAGATTGTAATGTGGCGATTCTTGCGCAATCGTCGGCTGATTTTGCGCTTACATACAATTTTCAGGGCACTCATATATAGGGCACATCGCGCGGTTGTCCCTGCGATAGCGTGGCATCTTGTTATACTATCACATGCTCCATTAATGGCCAAAGTTGACCAAAAAACACTTGCAAACTTTTTAAATGCCATTTTTAAACATCAGTAGCTCAAAAACTGTTCACGAGAATCACTTGAAACTTTGCCTGCTATGTCTTGACTATGCAATGAATAGATACATTTAATATGAAGTCTCTACCCGTTTACCTTTCTGAGATATGGTCATCTAAAATCTGAACATTTGTGAAACAAGCTCAGATTCGGAGACAAATATGGGCACGTGGGATAGGTAGTAGGAAAAAACAATGGATCCATTTCTGTGTGGGGTTTATTTTACACAGTGTAAAAGTCTGACATTGTCCTCAAGTTACTGATAGAGGTTTGCTACGATAATGTGCTATATAAATTCACTTTTGAGTTTTGACATTGACATTTGACATTGATATAGCTCTAAATGAGGTTATTATATATTTGCAACTGTTCCTAATGACATGCCTGTATTATGTGATTGTTGCAGACTGCTGCAAGTGGATCAAGCAGTCCTGGAAATGGTACATAACAAACTTGTTATATGTGTGTTCTAGATGTTAAAGATCAAGTTAGTGGGTAGTAACTCAAAGAGAGGGCTACTTTGTGGTCAGTGTAATAAGATTCTCAATGAACTGTTAGTAGTAGAATACAGTGCTGACAAGCTGCTGTGCAGGCACAGGCACCAATGTCTGTTGATCAGTTGGTTCCTACATGGATATAGAGATGTCTTTATGGGTTCCTGCTATCCTTCTGCTGTTCCCCTACAGAATTAATGTCTATAAACTTAAAGCCAGTGCCTGGGATTATTTGAACCACTTTTTAACAGTGAGGCGACATTTCATCGGATCACACTTAATCACACGACAGTTAAACATTGACAGTTCACCAGGCAACAGTTAACCCGGGCGACAATTAACACAGTGACAGATAACCGGATGACACTTAATCGTGCGACATTTGATTGGGACTTGGGGTATAAATGAACATCTTGCCAATTATTGACAACCTGTTATTCAGAACAAACTCAACAAAAAATTAGTTATTGTATGCCGTTCACACAGTGTTTATTTAGTGTTAAGAGTTAGAATGAAAATTGAATAATAGCTAAAACATGTAGCACAAACACAGTGTATTTTTGTACTTTGTGTACAATTTTATATTAAATAAAATTAAAAATAAATAAATAATAGACAAATTATTGATACTGACAACTTATTATTGGCCACAAACTCGACTTAAAATTAGATAAATTAGTTTGTGTTGTGTTCATTTTTCATATAGTGCATATACTAAGAGTTGTCTTACTTAGAGAGTGCCTATGCTGGCAACAAGTACACAATCGAGCGAAAATAGTTGAGTACTTCTGCTCGCCCTCTGAAATGTCACCCAGTGAAATGGCACCCAGTTATGTGTCGCTGTGATTAATTGTCGCTCCGGTTAATCGTTGCCCGGTGAACTGTGGCCGTTTAACTATCATGCGATTAACTGTTGCCCAATGAAGTGGCACTAAACGTTTTCATCACTGTTTGTGACAGAGGAGATTAGATTAGAAAAATCATTTTGTTCAAGTCGTGTGATATTGTTGCTTCCTACTTGGCCTTTGAACTATTTGTCATGTATGCCAAGTTGTCAACACGAAATAAACAGCCTGTGTCTACCAATAAAACAGCGAGAGTTGAGAGCTTCGATAATCGGCATTCATTTAACCATCCTTTAGCTTCTTGCTAATTGTGGTCAGTGTAATCGGATACGTAGATCGGTTTGTGATGTTACAAGTTGTGCATTACAATTGCTAGTATTGGAACATTGCAGTGAGTTTGTGCGCTTAATCTGTATCTGGATCCATGCAGTATAATCTGCATTTGACAAATGTGGACTCAGCTGGCTCCATCACATTCCTATTTTCCATGTTTGGTAAAGTTCAGGTGACAGCTAACGGTGCTTGTCAAGCAATGCTCACTGCTTACTAATCATCCCGAATGACATGCCACTGTTTCATACCTGTGCTTTGCTAGAAGGATATAACTTATGTAATTACAGCGAAAACATTTGATGTACCATTATTTCTTATATAGAATTTCCACTGTTGTTTGCTGTCGGTTGGGCTTCAGGAAGGACCACAGGTCATTTAGAATCCTGTCTAGCACTTTTTCAGGTTTCTGTGATTCTGATTACATAGAAGACCTTTAAGCGATCTGGCCTGACTGGTGCCCACAACAGTTGATTCAGCAAAAAAACTAGTAGTATTACTGGTCATTATGTGAATGTTTCATTGATGCAGATGCCGATACAGATGTTGATTTTGATCCGTCAGCTGACATGCTAGTTCATGACTACGACGATGAACGAACTTTGGATGAAGAGGAGGCAATGAGCAATGAGGAGAGCGTTGCCAATGAACTAGATGACTTGCAGAAAGTGAGGATATTTTGCGTTTTACCATATGGTAACTGACTGTGTGCTGGTTACCAGTACATCAATGCACTCTTCGCATCTTTATATATATTTTTCTCCCTGAAGGACGTGATGTTTTTTGCCTTGTTTGATTGCCCATCATCTGAATTACTCAGAAGTTATGGATGTTGGAAAGAGAAGTTCTGAAAACAAGCAGCAGAATATTAGATTCTGGTGTGATCTGACATTCAGATCGAAGTCTAGGGATTTTTCAGCTTATTTAATATTGCAAAGGTGTCATGCATGTATGCAGGGGAATAAAGTCAATAAGCATGCATTACAGTGGCAAAGTTACCGTGGGAAATATTAGTATGAGAACAGCTGAAGTCATTATGCTTGCATGGTGAGCCTTGGTAGAGGTTTGCACTCTCTTGAGTGCTTTTTAACTTATTTCAGTATTCAAGGTAAACTACTGTCAGCTAAATCTAAATGAGGAATCAGTGAAGCATATTTGCCAGATGTCGCTAAAGCCAGTGCGGTTAAAAGTAATAATTTAGGGCTGGAAAATTGGTTTGAAAAACCTAGGTTTTTAGGTTTTTAGCCGATCGTACTGCTACACAGTATGATCGGCTATTGGCATAAGCCTGTTGTCCGTCCGTCCGTCTGTCCGTCCGTCTGTCTGTGACGCTGTGCATTGTGGCTCTCAGGGTCGGTGTAGAGGGCTGAAAGTTGTTCCAACGTGATCCTACATCCAAGTTCCTATTTGTCCCTTTTGACACTTTTGCTCTAGGATGTATCGTTTAGCCACAAAACGCGACCACAAAAAAACGAGAGAACGCGAGCGTGAGTTTTCCACGACCACGTGTATAGCGATTAATTTACTTACTGTGAC
>Ga0209788_1000449_pt1 | contig 10939 bp, 6 predicted proteins | sample WorMetLIZISLAND1_2_FD_187415 | JGI IMG/M metagenome (GOLD analysis project Ga0209788, IMG submission 187415) | Marine gutless worms symbiont microbial communities from Max Planck institute for Marine Microbiology, Germany - Olavius clavatus LIZARD... ...
CAATAATTACATATTACAATAATTTTTTATATACTTGGATCACAGATTGAGAATGCGAATAAAACAGCTAAAATTCACGAATTTTCGAGAAATTTTCGCGAAATTAAAAGTAGTCCACGATAGACTCAGAATAATCAACTGCACAGGTGAAATTGGTGCAAGTAAGAAAGCAAGTAAATAAAATCATTTACAGTACGCAATGCCTGCCAGAAGCCGAAGTTGAGACACTTGCGTGAGCCGCTAGGCGGAACTGAAAGCCTGGTGTTGCGTGATTTTGGAAAAGCTCTAGTTACTAAGATGTGCAAAAACGATTTTGCCGAATTCTAGCCAAGTTTAAAAATTTGGCAAAATTTGTAAATTTGTACGAATTATAAAATGGTAAGTCACGAATTATCAGTCTCTGACTTGGATTGCATGGATTTAGCAACATAATAATTCCGAATTCGGCTGTATACTCACTGTTTGGGGCCGTCACATGATGTATACTAGTCAGAACTACGAAAGCGGACAGACACGGCAACCAAGAATTCATCGTTTACGCTGTCCACCTAAATGAACACACAATGGAAGTACTTAGAACACGAACATTAGTAGCACTGAAAATAATTACGTTTCACCACAGTGCAACCTCCGTGCTTTTAAACGTTCTTTTATTAATTGGAGTCTTTTTTACGTTATAACATTGTAACCTGGGTTTTATGTATCACTTGTTCTCTCTCGTTTAATCATGCACATCTGTTGTGTGTTTTTCCAATAAAGTATGAGTATGAGTATGAGCCTACGAAAATGAGAAAGTTGAGCAAACGGAGCAAAAACGGAGAATTTGCTCCCGTTCTGTCTGTACAAGTGGGCTTTTACATATAGGCCGATGCTGCAAGCATGACTTCTTGGTAAGGCTAAATAAATAATGCGTCATTTCCCGGCGAAACAGATTTGTGCGTCCCGATGTCACCCGCAAAGCTGACAATAAGCAGTAGCACCCTCTTGGTGAAAGATGAACTCGGGTTTTCTTATCGTACGTTACGTTTAACACAAAACTCTCAAATTGCGGTTTTTGAGCATGCACAGTAAAAATCATTAAAAATTTAATCCCTCGTGATTTTACGACTTATCCTGATCTTAGCACATTGTTTTTATCGTACCCGTGTTCTATTTGCTGCTTTGTGCGTAACAAATAATGATCATTAATCATGAAAATTAGCGACACCCCTACAGATGAGTTAGTGTAAAATCGTTAGTACCTGACAGATTTTTTACAAAATTTGAAACATTCATGGATACGATCATCTTGAACTAATCTGCAAAGTTTACGCTCGAAGTCGCTACATTTGGCCTCGACACAAGCTCTTAGGCGGGTGCGTGTCCCGCCTACTGCACACGCGTTCATACTTCAGCCGTTCTGTTATGGTATCGGTTGGCGTTTCGGTACTTGGGGTAATAAAGCTGCACTTTGTAAATCCTGGGGTCAAAACTAATGGAAAATATTACAGGGAAACTCTTCTAAAGGAACTGGAAGCACGACATTTCCAGGGATGCGGTCTCGGTCTCGACGTCTTGTTCTCGAGACGGTCTCGAGACGTACCAACGTCTCGTCTCGGTCTCGTGTCGAAACGTCCTCGAGGTCGTCCCCGACAAACCTGGATCCGCCAGCTGGAGATCGATGTCGGGCTCACTGCAGATGCTGCTTGGGACATGGCTGGTGATCGCGACGTCTGGAGGGCGCAAAGACCCATCGCCGGTCAAATGTGAAGCGGTACATTCAACGCACACAATGTCATGTTGCTTTATTTAATTATTTTATTGAAAGACATGCTGATGACCATGCAAGCGAATGGAGTTCGTAAATCGGTCACAGTTAATAGCAAATCCTCGGTGGTTTACTTTTTGGGTCACCCTGATTAATATTCTGCCTCGTCACGGTTTACGCGGCTAAAGAATTACAGGCTGCCCGGCACGCAGTAGTGATGTATGAGGCGTAATGATGGCACTTTCGCTCAGTTTGCTAAACGTTTAAACGACTATTTTCGCATCCTAAATGTAAAGTCGTGTAACTTTAAACGAAAATGGCGGATGAACACGCCGTTTTCGGCGACAGTCGCCGAATTCGGCGACTATGTGGCCACTGTGGACAGGGCTTTAAGCAGTGGGCTATATTTAGCACTAATCAGACGTTTATCCGATATCCGTGTCTACAGCGATAAAGTGCGCCAGATACCCGGTCGTCGGCTGAAACATTTCTTTTTTAATGTTTCTTTTTCTTGACATTAGCATTGTTTTTTGTGTTTACTTTATTTTCCTGTGGACCTTGGAGTTTTTTTACTTAGGCCACGTTAAAAAATCTTTATACAATACAATACAATACAATGTGCCCTCCATTTGAAATTATGGCCTCCACAGCCCCTCTCCCCCATTCTAAAATCCTAGAAGCGTCCATGTATCTGAAGCATCTGGCATTTTCATTAGGCTATCATTATTACGCAAATCGTACACAAAGTGCACAATAACTAGAGGAAAAAGAAAAAAAAAACATTGCGTTAAAAGCACAAAACACCTAAAACATAATATAGGTTGAAAGGTTAAACGATTTAGCTCTCCTAAACAAGTCATCTCAGAGCTGCGAGACGTACGTCACTTGCCATACGGGATCACACAGTGACACCTGCCACCCGACAGAAGTAAACTCGTCCCGTCTAACCGTGGCCAGACAGGCTGGTACTCGATTCACCTAACCCGGACGGATGGAAGGCCGAGTTGACCTAGATGGTTGGATACATACCGACATGGTTTATCTGTCAGCAGACAGTAAGTAAGTAAGAGCATTTCTAAGGCGCTTATATAAAATGTCACAAAGCGCCGTCGCATAGTCAAACATATATGTCTTCAGTAGTGTTTTAAAATGTTTGTAGCTGATATCAAGTGTTCGCAGGCCACATGGCAGACTGTTCCAAATTCGCAGTCACCCATCCACGTAGTAACCGGGCCCCATGTAGAGCAACTGCGTTGATCGAGACCAACGTGTTTACCACTACACGTGCACTGACTTAGTTTCCGAACCACCTTGTAGCCTTTACGGCTAGCTCGTTGCGCTGTCCTTGACGCTTGACACTGTACACTGCCCGCGTGCTCATCATATGACCGACATACGCATCATGCAGTCTATACATGTCATGTTCTCATATTATTAATTATTACCGCGCGATGCTACGCAGAGCGCAGTTACGACACAGTATGTCGTCTGTCTGTCCGTCCGTCTGTTTGTCTGTCTGTTACGTTAAAGTACCGTGATCACATAGGTGGGATTACTTCGAAAATAATTTCACGGCCGAATAGCTTAAGGACCAACTCATCGGCGATCAGGTCCAACGGAAACACCCCCAAAAATAGGGTGGAATAGGCGTGTGTTCATGAGTACAAAAACCTGCAATATCTCAGAAATTGTGCGAAATAGGAGCACGGTTCCTATGACGGACTAATACAAAGTCCACATGTGCTTTCGATTGGTACCAAAATCAATGACCTTGGATGACCTTGAACGGCCGAAACGTCACTCTTGGAGAAAAAAGTCTTACGGCGCCCACTAGAAAAAAATTGAATAAAGATAGGCCACTACTATCAGCGGCAGAATGTAGGCCGATGATTCTATTTTCTAGAAATGTAAGATATATGCGGATATTCACTAGGGTTCCTCGGGAATGGGGCGTAAAACTACACTGCGTGAAACATTAATTATGTAACTGAACTGAACAGAACTGAACTGTGGTTGTCGAAGAGGGTAATTTACATCGTTTTAAGTGCTATTTGTTCGGGAATTTTAGACAGGATATACACAGAATACATATATACATGATATACAACCCCTCGGCGGCTTTTCGGTGATCCCAAATGCATGACTAATTGACTATAGACTAGCGTAATGAAATGTAAAAAAAATTGGTAACGCGTCAGAGTTTAATAAATAAAATCACAGGTGCGAATTTAAATCAGATGTGCGTATTTCTCAGAGAATATTTACCCAAACACATTGTAGGCCTACTGTAGACCACTACCGGGACCACCCCCATGCGTGCAGTGAGCAAATCGGTAAGCATCGTAAAGAATTTAGACGTCTGATAAAATGCATCGTCATGTGATAAAGGAGCACATTGCGCGTCGCTGCATGGTATAGGCCCTCGCATTTTTTATTGGCCCTAACTACTAGCATTCTTCAGTCAGTCACTCGACAGTTGGGCTGTAAGTAGCTGCCTATTCGGACAGCAGAGCATCAAAAACATTTCAGTATCTCTAACAAGATGCCGTGCTAACGCAAAGATGACCGTGCGATGCCACCTATAGGCCTATATAGGCTATTCAATCCTAATTTTGTTCACGCCTACGTCCACTACTTTGCGCGGATTTGACTCTGAACGAATTTGAAAATCGCATTCAGCCCAGTGATCGGATGTTGATTTTCAACGTAGCCAATAACTATGGCTAGCAGCTCGCAGCGACATGCGGCTAGTATAAATACGCCACGATCTATCATGTTCAATATCCGCATATACTTTATATTTCTAGCAACTATAATCATAGGCCTACATTTTGCCGCTGATAGCATGGATCTATCTTCGTTGAAATTTTTATGGCGAACTCTCTAAATTTTGTTTATTTCTGCAAGAGTGACGTTTCGGCCGGTCAAGGTCATCCAAGGTCATTTATTTTGGTGTCAATCGACCGTGATATTGACATTTAGTGACTCTTAGTCCAATTTGTGTATTCTGTTTTATTTTCAATTTTATGTATCAGTGTTTATATATCCAGCATCTGCTGCCAAACATAATAAACGAATGAAAAAGGCGCCTATGCGACTATTAGTCCGCCATAGTAACTTTGGCCCTATTTTGGTCCGTTTTGGATATATTCCACCCTAATTTTGGGTGTGATCCCGTTGCACCAGATCGCCCATATTGGGGTAAATGTGAACAGGGACCTTAAGCTCTTCGGCCGTAAATTATCTTCGAAGTATTCCAACCTATGTGATCACGGACTCACGGTACCTAAACGTTACAGACAGACAGACAGACGGACGGACGAATTTACTGTGGCATCACCGCGCTCTGCGTAGCATCGCGCGGTAATAAAAACACAATTATGACGAACTGAATAGGACGAATTTCTTTGGTCAAGACCTCTTCACCTGTCATGCCACAGAAACCACCGTATCATATGCTATTCCCATCAAACGGCACTTAACTGTCACTTAATTATGCATCTTCAGCCTTCGGCCGACTTGACCAGGGCCAGGTTCAGTAGGCTACTAATGGCCTACATTTATTGAATACGCCAGAGGCGGCAGCACATACAATAATAAAATACAGAATAAAATACAATGCTAAAAGAGCTGTCTAAATGTGAAGACAATCACAACTGCATCACAGTGGATAATGACTGCCACACTTTGATATCGTGCATGCCGATGTTACATCATACTAAGACCCTATACACTAAGAAAACGACCTCGCACAAACATGAAACTGCCCTAAGAATCACATTCGTAGACGAAAACATTTCTCCAAAACAAAAGTTTTCTTTCGTCAACGATGAGCATAGGAAGGCCTATAGGAACTCACCAACGCTCTTTCGAGCGGTACCACCCCGCTGCCCCTACGACCTCCCCTTCCCAAAGATTGGGGGTTCGCAACCCCAACCAAAAACTGCAATCGCTATTATCCCAGGAAGGGGTAAAGCTACGGACTGCAAATTTGGCCGACACGTTCACAGGGTCCATCCGAACAAAAGCCCATAAAATCGGGGAGAAAAGGGAGCGTTGATGTATCCAGGGACTACCCAAAGAACGGGTAAAGCTGCGAACTTCAAATTTTGTACGCACATTCACAGGATCGATCAGAACAAAACCCTATTAAAAATTTCTCGAAAAGTAGCCGTGGGCGTGCTCAAAGGCTCTCGAAAATTTTCAGGGCACCCATATATAGGGCGCATCGCGCGGTCGTCTTTGCGGTAGCTCAGCTTTCTTGTTTTCTAGGGGGCTGAGACATCTTTGCCTGAAAAATATTTCGAAAGCGCGCGAAAACTGTTCATCTAACCTTACCAAATACGACGAACTGAAAACGTTTACATTTCCATAATAGAGTTTCATTCTGAAGTGCTTTGCTCGACTCGCCCCAATCAATAAAATCGGATTTAGGATACTTCGTTTCACTGGACGAAGTGCATTCTATGTTTACGTTTAAAAAATAGATTTTTTTCATTTTCGGCTGCACGCACAGAACGTATGATTCGAAATGTCTAAATAAGCATTCTTTGTGTTTAGAAACTGTCGCTACATTTTACAGTAAATCTTTTCTGATCATTTTACCTGGCTATGGCATGCAGTGGAGAACAGAGCACTTCCCGAAATCACTACTGAAGGCATAGGCCTACATAGCCTACCTTTGCCGGTAATAAATTGCCAAGTTTATGACGACAAATGATGTCGGCGGTTGCCCAACGACATATGTGCAAGCGCGCTAGCGGTGGTCGCGCAAAGTTGCGCGGTCATGGTTATCTGCGTTATGTGGTCGTACGTTTATCACAGTAAGAAGAAGCTCAGCTATTGCTGCGATAGCCGATCGTACAGGCGAACTACCAAACCGGTTGCGGTTACAAGTTTAGGCCTACGTACGGGAGGCATGCAATCCGATTCCTCGGGTAGAGTTTATGAACTTACCCAAACTCAAGCCACTCAAGCGTGACTGACCAAAGTCCACGTACGATCTCAGTCAATAATAGAAGGTAACATGCTACAAACCAGTGAAAACGTGGTTGTCAGAACGGTCATGCTCATGCCTTTAATTGTATTATTACTCTTCTTATTACTAGGCTTAATTATAGCGGACAAAAGGTCGAGTTCTAAGTTCGTGGACTAGCTCAAGTCGTATCGACACTATCACTATAAGTAAGTGATCATATTAAAATTAACGGACGCAGAGCATGACCAATACTGTCGTTACTAGAATCATCGGCCTACATTTTGCCGCTGATAGTATAAATTTATCTTCGTTCAAATTTTTCTGTTGGGCTCAATAATTTTTTTTCATTTCTGCAAGAGTGACGTTTCGGCCGTTCAAGGTCATCCAAGGTCATTGATGTTGGCACCAACTGAAAGCGCGTATGTGACTTCCTATCAGTCCGTCTTAGTAACCTTGGTCCTATCTTGCACTGTTTCGGAGATATTGCAGGTTTTGTGCTCCTGACTCCAACCCTATTCCACCCTAATTTTGGGGTGTTTCGGTTGCACCAGTCGCCCATCTTGGGGACCATATGAGCAGGTAACTTAAGTTACTCGGCCGTGAAATTATTTTCGAAGTATTCCAACCTATGTGATCACGGTACCTAAACGTTACAGACAGACAGACGGACAGATAGACGGAGAGACGACACACTGTCGCATAACGGCGCTCTGTGTAGCATCGCGTGGTAAAAATTAGATATTATTATTCGAAGATTAACCAAAACGGTGATATGCGCCATTATGCGTTGAAATCGGTACAGCCGTTTTGCTTCAGTATACAAAGACATGGGAAAGGGAAGGTAAACAAGCGCCTTGCTATCGCAGGGACGACCGCGTGATGCGCAGCAAATTTCGAAGTCTATAGGAAGAAGACGAAGTATCAAAGTCTGGGTGGCATCGCGCGGTTTTCATCAGGAAAACACGGCTTTCGAATTAAATAATAGCATAAATCACGCAAAATAACGGTGTTAAATGCGTCTATTTATTGCCTTTAAATTCTCTATTTGACTCACATTCTCTGCACACGCTATTTGTAGATTTAACATGATAAATGATAAATTTCATTGTACAGTACTTGTAAGGTTACTGTTGAAAATCTGGCATTTGAGTGTATTTGGCAATAAAATAGCCTACAACACTAGTCTTTTCGCTTTTAACATGGTATGGTATGGTATAAATCCATAGCAACAGCCCGCGGAGGCACAGGTGGGCGTGTGCGCACTGCGCAGGCTTTGTTTACTGTACCCGCCGCCAGCCGGCAAGCTAGTGCTGCTGACGTGACGTCATAGGTAAGTAAGCAAAAAATAAGGAAAATCCGGCCTTCACGTCCGAATTGTCGTTTGACGGCCGATCCTTAAGAAACCCACACTAATAATCCGTATATACTTTATATTTTTAGAAACTAGATTCATAGGCCTACATTATGCCGCTGATAGCATCGATCTAGTTACATTTAAATTTTTATGACGGGCTCCGTAACAATATTTTGTTTCTGCAAGAGTGACGTTTCTGCCGTTCAAGGTCATCTAAGGTCATTCATTTAAATGATTTTGGTGCCAATTGAAAGCGCATATGTGAATTCCTATTAGTCCGTTATAGTAACCTTGGTCCACTTGCACCGTTTCGTAGACTACGCAACTTTTAATTTTTCACCTTTCCATCCTAATTTTGGGTGTGTTTCCGTTGAACGAGATCGCCCATGTTGGGGTCAGCAAGCGCATAGGCCTTAGGCTATTCGGACTTGAAATTATTTTCGAAGAATTCCAACCTACGTGATTACGGTACCTTAACGTCACAGACAGAGAGTCACAAACTGATAAAAAAAATCGTACCAAATAGAATGAAACCATGCAGTATATTGTAGCCTACTAATTAGAAATCGTTATCTCCAGTTCTGTTACTGTTACAGTTCTGTAAGTTACCGTTACTTTACTGTAAACGGATTGTGTGTGCAGCAGCATTTAATTTAATGTCTACTCGACTGCTTTGACTTTGTTCACGCGATCCCGCTGTGAAGAAATTGAGCAGCTTCACGCAGTAGGCCTATCTACAAAATGTCTACTCATGCAGTCGCCTGTTTCTTTGAGGTTGCTGTACACTGCCAGAATCGACTCATCGACGGCTTGTTCTTAGACAATGGAAAGCGCAAGTCTGGTGGTCTGGTTGTCTTGGTGGTTGCATTGGTTGAGCGTTGGACTCGTGATCGGAAGGTCGCTTGTTCGACTCACGGCCGGGGCGCTATCAAGTCAACTAGGTCAACTCAGCCTTCCATCCCTCCGGGGTAGGTAAATAAAGTACCGGCCTGCATGGCTGGGGTTAAGGCGGGGTGTGTTCACTTGTGTCGGGTAGCAGGTAACACTGTGTGATCCCATATGGCAAGTGACACTCCGTAGCTGTGCCATGGAATACTTCCATTAACGGCTATACAGTACGTACGTACCTGCTACTCGCGAATCATTGGCGGATGACTTCAAACGTATATGAGCAGTCAGGCAGACATCATAGCCTAACCGGCATGTATGCACCCCCTTGTTAACCAACACGACTTCAAAATACTGTCGACGGGGTGGTTGTGTAGGAAAAGGATTGAGGGAGGGTAATTAGTGCGTGCCGAGTCGGCGACTGGAATCTGTCGGCTTTTGCCCTACTCCTGTGGGCTTATGTCCTCGTGGGCTTCTGTCCTAGGAGATTTGTCCTAGGGGCTCTTGTCCGGTTACCATCTAGGCCATTACACCAGAATAATGTCGGTGTCACTGTGTTTCACAAAACGTATGAAAGACTTACACAATGGGATATAGGTAAATTACTCGAGTAAAGGATTTAGACATCAAGGACACTAGGGGACACTCACTAAAATGAGATGTGTGAGAGATATAAGAAAGTACGTCTTCCCACACAGAGGTGTAGGGCGCACTTTGCACGTGGATGCACCTAGTATCAATGCCTTCAAGGAGAGATTTTATAAATTGAGACAAACACGGGTGGGATTTTTATGCTTTAATCCGCTAAGATAAGCTCTCGGCCTCACGGAATTAATGGCTTTCCTGTGAGGCCACACAAGGCAAGATGCGGTTTGTACTTCGTACTTGTCATTGCGAACAATCGCCTGTGATGTTTATATACAAAACGCCTTTATCTTTCTGTAACTTCAATCACAAACTACCGGGGGTGGTCACAGGTAAAGGGTGCCATGCCCCTCCAGCGTACAGGCAGGCTGCTTATCTCCCTCTCAAGGCCACTGAGAACACTAAAGGCCAGTCCAAACCAAATTTTCGCCGTTTCCGGCGACTATAGTCGTCTTTTTCGGTGCGGCGACTATAATCGTCAGTGTGGACGAGGCTTAACTCAAGTCCGTAACGTATGATGCATGGTCCATTCGACGCCAAACCTACGGTTACCTTTCCAGCCGCATAGTGTGACTGCTTCTTAGCCGGTACCAAATTATACTGCTTAGTGACAGAGGCACATCAGTACGAACAACTTGCCTATAGAGTTGTTACTTGATATAGCAACCCGACCGACCAGGATTCGAACCCACGATCGTTTGATCGAAAGTTACGCCAGCAAACATGCCTATAGTCAATTAGCGAAATAATCGTGTAAACAAAATCTCATACGGCATTACAATGAGCAGTTAGAAGGCAGAAATGTTACGAAATGTTACGGATTATTTGTCCATCGAGTGTGTACGAATACAATGTGACAAACAATCGACGCGTTTAAACGTAAAGAGTCGTTCAAACGCTCACATACATGTATCCCAAATGATTAGTAATACACATACAGGAGCGTGCAAAAAGTTAGGGCCACTGATTTTCAACATAAACAATATGTAAACGATGGGCCGTAAACGTACCTATGGCTACGGAGTAACTGAGTCACGTGATGTTGATTCGTATGTAAGCGGGACGCCGCAAGCAGGGTCTCGTGATCAAGTTAGGCCTACTCCGCTGCATAGATGTAACGTTGAGATTAAAATTAAAAAAACGTTAAAAAACGTAAAAAAAAGTGACAAGAATAAAAAAAAAACGTTTGTAAACGTTGAATAAAAAACGTTAAACTTCATGTTCACACTATGGTCCCAAATACTGTCTAATTTCAAACTTTCACCAAAAAACAAGTGATCAAAAGTATGTGTAGACTTTACATGCCACTGAAATTGACATAAATTAA
>Ga0209788_1000450_pt1 | contig 10914 bp, 7 predicted proteins | sample WorMetLIZISLAND1_2_FD_187415 | JGI IMG/M metagenome (GOLD analysis project Ga0209788, IMG submission 187415) | Marine gutless worms symbiont microbial communities from Max Planck institute for Marine Microbiology, Germany - Olavius clavatus LIZARD... ...
GTGACGGGCGGGCGGGGTGCAGTAGTTAGGCATATGAACGGCGTCGTCGTTAGTGTCCAATGTGGAGTTTGTTAAAGTGGAAAGAACGCTATTGAAAAAGTTAAACTCTACTGTCGTCGTCTATAAAAGCAAAAGTAAACCCGGATATGTGTATCGATTAGCCGTAAGAATGGAGACGAGTATGTGTGTTGCCGATGCCGCGAACTGGGGAAATATCGAGCTCGCCGGCACGAATCCCACATATCCCACTTGTTACTTGTTACTTGATGTTGACGGGCGTAGAAGCAGTAGCTTTAATTGCCCCATCTGCTGCAGGCATCGAGACGGTTCTTGAACGTCATAACAGTATCAGCTTAAAATTTATTTTTACCCACTGGGATTCAAACCCCAGACCTCCATTAGGGTTTAGTTACGTATACAGGCCTTCAGTGTTGTAAACAAAACACAGGGCTCATAAGCCTGCAGTGTCAGCGAACCGGGCGGGGGGAAGAAATCCCCCCCCCCTGAGCAAAACTGGACGCAAGCTGCGTCCACTTCCCCCCTGTAGACGCCCCTGCTATGTATACACGTATCGTATACACATCACTGCACGCGCTCGGCATCTAAGACCCGACCACCACTACACCGTGTCCGGGAAAAAGAGGCCACAGTATTCTAGGCATAACTTTGACATATTTATTCACACTTTTGTAATTTTTGGCATGAATCATCCTGATACTCCAGTGTACTAAAATGTTAGAAAATTTAGCCCAGCGCTGCAACATCGTGACGTTCACAGACAAAGACGGGCATTTAACAAAAGCTTTCCCAAAAAGAAAAAAAACATGACATTGCAAGTCAATTCCTGAAAGAATGCGAACCGAAACTAGAGTTTTCGTTAATTAAATCTCTTTCGAAAAAAATTGATAAAATCGGTTCTGTTTGGCAGTAGACATCGCCCAACTTGATCATGTCGTCATTGTTCACTCTTCAGTTGAGTGGCGTCGCGCAGTGGTGGTGTATCAGCATGTGTTAAGGGCGGCGTTACACATGTAAACATTGATTTTGAGTTAAACTAGCATTAATATATACATTAATAACTTTTATATATATATAACTTTTTTTCTACTGCTGTAGACAACTCAACGTATGCACTAACAGATATCTGGCTTTTGTGGACTTTTGTCCCTTTTTGTTGTTGTTGTGTAACGGCTCGCACAGCGTTTCATTTTGCAAGGTAAAGTAGCAACATCAGTTAGTTGAGGTGGACTTTCGTTCCACTGTTAGTTTCTCATTTCTTCATTGATGTTGCTTGGCAAAAAATACGACAATGCGTTTTAATTTTCTACAGTTATTAGACGGAATATTGTTGTATCTTTTCCGTGGAGGCGGCACGTGATAACGTCGTTTCTAATGACGTACTGGTGTGATAATATTAGGAATAAATTTTCTATTTTCTTAGTAGAATGAGCCTCAGGATGGTTCACGCCAAAAATTACGCACTTATGTCTACATTGGTAAAAGTTATGGAGAAAAAACCATGGCCTCTTTTTCCGGACACTGTGTAGTGCTATTATGTTGCTGCTGATCTGCGGTGGTGATGTGACTATGTTGCGTGAGAGCCCGTTACGCCACAGCCATATGGTTACGCACGTGCCGCTGGGGGAAGTCTGAATGCGCGTGTAATGGAAACGGCGTGTAAACATCGAAGTATAGAAAGCGCGTGTAAGAAACCGAAAGTAAAGTTGGAGGTGATAAAGTCACAGTCGTTTAAGCGCAGAGCGAAAGTTGCTCATCTTGACATGTTTTGATTTCTTCAATTTTCTTGCGTCGTTTAAGTGGCATTACTACTGATTTGATGTGGTACGACTTGAATAGCACAGACGAATTAAACGGCGAACACGCGTAAAACAGCGAAAATCTGAAACTCCTCTTTAAAGTTGTAATGACAAATTTTGTCAAGGAGAATAACTCTTTCGACGATCTATTTGCTGTTAGTCATTCAACTGATAACATAACACAGGTACTTGATGATGGCGATGGTAGTTAATATTACAACCTTTTACTTATATGTATTTTATATCTGCTGCTTATGCGTAATAAATTGATGGATGGTCTCGAACTCTGGATGGATTATTTTACGAAGCTTTTCTCCGTCTCCGTCTGCACAAACTGTCTCCGACTCTGATAACCTAGGCCTATGCGACATTTGTTGGAGCACAGAGAGAGCTAAAGTAGTTTTTGTACCTTGTGGACACTCAAGATTCTGTCAGGCATGTACTGACAGATGTTTCGGTTCTGCCAACAAAAAAATGTGCAGTACGCAGATCAAATTGATATGGTCATTCCGATTTTTTTACTAGTTACCGCGCGATGCTAGCGCAGAGCGCGATGATGAGATTGCATGTCGTCTGTCTGTCCGTCCGTCCGTCCGTCTGTAACGATCAGGTACCGTGACCACATACTTTGGAATTCTTCGAAAATAATTTCACGGCCGAATAGCTTAAGGTCTCTGCTCTGGCTGACACCCAACATCGGCGATCTGGTGCAACGGGAACACCCCCAAAATTAGGGTTGAATAGGGGCACATAAAACGTGTTCTGGCTCGGAAACGGTGCAAGATAGGACTAAAGTTACTATTACGGACTAATAGGAAGTCGCATACGCGCTTTCGATTGGCACCAAATTTATCGACCTTGGATGACCTTGAACGGCCGAAACGAAATTAACAAAAATTCCGGCGCCCACCAGAAAAATTTCAACGAAGGTAGACCGATGTCAGTAGTGGCAAAATGTAGACTGATGCGTTTATTTGTTATATATAAAGTGTATGCGGATATCCGCAGGGGTTCAATCGGGGGAGGGGGCGTCAAGTACAATAAGTGCAAACAGCTTGCGGTCTTTCAGCGAGGCACTTTTATAAGCACGTGTCGCTGTCCTGCGGCCTGCTAGTGCTAGCCACACAGCCTGCCTGCCTGGCTGCATTCATAATCAACACCGATCATTCTCGATCAATGCGCGGAATGCGATCTGCTTAAATTCGTTCGGATTCAAATCCGCGTAAAGCAGTGGACGCAGGCGTGAACAAAATTAGGGAGAAATAGCCTGTATATGGCAAACGTCCATTTTAGGTACATAAATTATTTACGGCGAACAACGAAACGTCACTTTATCATTGCCAGCTGTCCGTAATAGTGGCTAACATGTCCATTATTGTAGGTTATGGACAGGGATAAGGTTAGTGGCAGGATTGGGGTTAGTACACTCGTTATATAGGGCGCATCGCGCGGTTGTCCCTGCGACAGCGTGGCATCTTGTTGTAATTTGTAAAGCAGCCATGCTAAGAGATTGAGCCAGTTGTAGGTTACCGTATTTTGGATGTAAAAATTACGACTTCGTTCTTATAAGCACTTCGGAGGCGATATGGCCGCCAGCCTGACTGAGGCAATGCCAATAGCGGCAATGGAGTCGACTCAACTCCGTAACAAGAAATCCACCACGTCCGATAAGCTGTTCCGGCCGCTCCAGCCGGAAGCCTCGTCGAGGACGGAATGTGCCAGCAGTGCGCGATCCTGCGTCAACCAGCTACCGATCCGCAAGAAGTTGACAACTCTCGAAGCACAGCGAGTCATGGCCGTGTTGACGACGGCGATCCGTCGTGTTGAACTGGCGTCCGTGTTGCCGCAGCTGGTGGCCGAACGTCGAGAAGATTTGGACGTCGGGTTCGGTGTCGAGTTAACGCGTCGGCTGGAGGAACACGGAGTTCTGCTGAGGAGTTTCGATGAGCTGAAAGAGACACAAATAAAACGACAGAGTCGTGCAAGCAGCGCAGTCAGCACTTTCAGTGTGGAACCACCAGACGAACACGTTCAGTCGGCATTGTCACAACACTCGACGTCAGATAAGGGCGATACCACACCGACAGCAAATACGCCAGATGATCGAGTGACATCTCCTATAATCACCAGGTTATCTATACACATGTGGGTGTTTCAGGGGACTTGCGACGAGGCGCCGTATAGGCGTCGAGGATATGGGAAATGGTGAGGGGTATCCCCATACCCACATCATCTGACTAAGTGTTCTGAGGGCGTGTTGAATTTGAGCTCCCCGTGAGGTCTAGGACGGGGCCTCGTCCGAAAATGAATTTGGGGCATTTTAGTTGTCATTGACCACTGTGAGCCCCCTACTTCGACGTCGCCGACCCCTTCTGTCAGACGGAAGCATGGCGGCACCAGTTTGGACGCAAGTTTTTGGAAGCTCCGATTGATGTATTTCCATCGCGAAAGGAGTCTATAACAACTAAAATGCGCCAAATTCATTTTCGGACGGAGCTCCGTCCGGAATCCACAGGGCGAGCTTATGAGTTATGACGCTCCCAGAACCCTTATTCGGATGGGGAGCGGATACCCCTCACCATTCCCCATGCACTCCCTATAGACCTATTCGGCTTCTTGACTGTCTATTTATACATGTATGACCCTGTTTTATGACAGAGCTAGGAATGCAAGCTCTAATTATGGTCCATATACCCGATATGTGGACCATTCATCGGGTAGGCCTATGGTTCTATAATTATTATTATTGGTCGACAGGAAATTCGAAGTGGTGGACGGAAGGGGAGATTTTGCGTATTAGTTGCAGTTAATTGACTCAGAATTTAATTTCCGACACAACAAGGACAGTACCACAACGTGTTATGAGATACTTCTGTAATTGCATAAGCCGATTGTATACTCAAAATAAGATACAGATTAAAAAGTTTAAAATTGTAGGCCACAGACACACATGAGAAGAAAAAGAACAAAGTATAAATAAGGCCTACAACCGCTGTAATAAGAAAACACTATGAAACATTAAGAAGCTGCAGAGATACCGCGCGGCGCTTCCTATTAAGTAGAAAAAAAAATAATAAAAGCTTCCAAAAGTCGGTCACTTGTCACTTTACAAACGTATAGACCTACACGTACATTACTTTAATTAGACTTACCGTACGCTTTGTATTAAAATTAAATTTCCCCTTGATTCTTATCGTCACCTCAATAAACCTTCAACTTATGTTAGAGGTCACACAGACTCTACATGAATTTCTGTTAGTGAATAGTTAACTTAAGAAATTAAGTTAAGAAGAGTAGAGCATTAATGAAACTCTATCTCAGTGGTTTCACTTGCCATATGAGATCACGCAGTGTTACCTTCCACCCGACACAAGTGAACACACCTCGGCTTAACCCCAGCCAGATGCTGGTAGCTGGTACTCGATTTACCTTCCCCGGAGGGAAGGAAGGCTGAGTTGACCTGGGTGACTGATTACATACCGAAATAATTTACCCGCCCGTAGACGGTGTCCGAGAAAAATGACTTGCAAGCTGTAAGCTGAGATGATGCTTGCATGCCTCGAATTTCCAGCAACGCAGTTGGATAACAAAATATTTTTCACCGCGCGATGCACTATAGTGCAAAGCGCGGTCTTGCGATTGCATGTCGTCCGTCCGTCCGTCCGTCCGTCCGTCCGTCCGTCCGTCCGTCTATAGCGTTGGTGGATCAGGACCACATTGGTTGAAAATCTTGGAAACTAGGCCTAATTGCAACGGACAATTAGCCCAACACCTTCGCTCTTCGTAGACCAAAGGCCATCCACCTACTCCCAGGGAACATGGGGAAACTTTGGAGAGATAGAGGTGGGTGGGAAAAAGTGGCGTGCTGGAGCACATAAGCGGCAATCTCAGGAACGGGTAGGCCTTAAGCTACGAACTTCAACGCGTAAAGATAGAGGCCATAGAGGAAAAGTTACTATATGGAGGGCCCATAGCAACTGACCAACGCTCTTTCGAATTGTACCATCCCCGACCTCCACGGCCTCATCTTCCCCAGATTGGGGGTTCGGAACCCCACCCAAACTTCAATCGTTATTATCTCAGGAACGGACTTAAACTCGAAAATTTTCAGGGCACCTATACATATAGGGCGCATCGCTCGGTCATCTTTGCGATAGCTCAGCTTTCTTGTTTCATTTAGCAGTTAGCAGTAGCACTTCTGTAGTGGTTGAGTTTTCTGGTGTGCTGTTTGGTGACAGCAACGAAGCGTTGTCAAGAAACGTGTCGCTCGTAGAAGAACGCATGTGCTATTCGCTGCGAGACTTACTTCGCGCGTTCACGTTGAACCCAGCTGCCTCTGACTCGGTCCTTCGCGATGATTCGTTGATACAAGAACGTTCCGAGTCCGCCAACGAAATCATACGACAGCTGAAGGTTCGTTTCTCTTCATCTTGATTCATCAAACAAAATTGTAGCAGAGCGAGAAAGAAAAAATAAAGAAAACTTAACTAAACTCAACTACAATAATTAATTTATAACACACATTTCAACACTATGAGTACTTTTAAACAGGGTCTGAAGTCTGTAATTTTGCTATAAATTTTGCAGTACGGTTAGGAATTAATTCACACAGTAATATAAAACCAACCCAACCGGTGGATATTCGGTCTGTCTGTAACGCTGTGCATTGTGGCTCTCAGAATCGATGTACAGGGCTGACAGTAACTGTTGTACTAGCGTGTTCCTAGCAGGCTGTTTTTATTTGTCCGTCAAGACACTTTTGCTGTAGGATGCATCGCGCCACAAAAAAGAGTTGAAGAAAACTCGAACATGCAGATGTTTCGGATATGATATGAGACAGACAATCAGGCGTGCACTGGTCGTGTTATTCACTGACTTCGTGAACTTTGGTCAGTCACAATTGAGCACTGTGATTGAGTTTGGGTGCGTTCACGGATGGGTAAGGTTAGTAAGCCATGTGGCAGTGGCGTAGCGAGAGGGGGCAGAAGGGGATTGCCCCGGGCGACAGTCAAGAGGAACGGCAAAAATGGGGGTGATAAGGGAGGCATCAGGCGTCTCACGACTTTTGGGGGCGGCAAAATTGCAGTCCGCCCCGTGCGCAGATAAGCCACGCTACGTGCGCCAGTCTGGTATGTGGGATAGTAAAGCCCTGTCCACACTGTCGCAGAAAAGTACAACTGTGTCTCACTTTTCTGCGACGGTATGGACAGGGCTTAACGTTTTGTTTTGTTGCATCTGAATTCTGAGACAGGCTATGCGTTCTGTGTCGTGTAGGGTCTGCGTGACTCGGTGATGTCTCGGCTGCTGACCACTCCGATCGAGAACGTGGAATGGTCGAGGTATCTGCGCGAGGTGTCGGAGAAGGAGAAATACAACTCGGCGGTGATCGTCAAACTCATGGCCGAACTGGAGACCGCCGAACAGCTCAAGGATGCCGACGTGAGTTGAACTATCAGTCACCCGTCTGTTTATTGAAAAGCCGAAACGGAACTGATCTCGCTTTTAGATTTAGTTTTTTAGCCGATCGTACTGCTGCACGCAGTATTTGATCGGCTCTTGGCGTGATACTCTCGTCTGTCCGTTCGTCCGTCCGTCTGTGACGCTGTGCATTATGACGCTCAGGTCGATGTAGGGAGTTGACAGCTGTTATGTCGTGTTCATAGCACGGCACTTCCTATTCACTTCTTCAGACACTTCTGCTATAGTGTGCAGGATGTATCATTTAGCCAAAAAACACAGCGATCGGCTGCTAACAAGCTGACAGGCATCAAAGGCAGGCTTCATTATGAAAGTTAATTTTTATGCTGACCATGACCCAGACAACGGTCTGTAGATGTGTCGTACGTGGTATGCAGTACGATCGGCTATCACAACAACAGCTGAGCTTCTTGTTTTGGTTTTTGATGACTACCGAGTCTAGATGTATCTGTGAAGCGTGGGCATAACTCCAAACAGTGGCAGTTACTTTGTTCATTGTTGGGAAGACTTGAAGATTCGTCTCTGGGTTTACATATTTAAATTACGTCTAAAGTTAAACTAATTAAAACTTGAATTCAAAGTTGAAGTGCGGTTCGAAATAGAGCGCGGTAGGTCACATTTCTGACATCCGTTTTAGCATTTACCTGACACCCGACATATCAAGTAAACACAGCCTGCCTTAACCTCAGCCAGACTCGATTTACCTATCCCGGAGGGATGGAAGGCTGACTTGACCAAGATGACCACATAGATGGTTTACCCGCCCACAGATGGTCACCCATCCAAGTACTAACCCAGCACTGCAAGGCTGGGAGTCGAACTCGCAAGCAACCCGACGCCCTAACCACTCCACTGCCAAGCCACGTCCGAATAAATTGCGCAGATATTATTTAGGACAACTTTGACAGGTGACGAAGCAAAACGACGTGATACGGCGCCTGCAGAGCGACATTCATCAGGTAGAACGAGCAGCGGACGAGTCACTGCGAAGAACACGTAACGAAGCAGAGAAACAGGAGGCTGCCGAGCAGAAGAACTGTGAGGGAAAGCTGGCGAAACAACAGCAGGAACTGGCGCAGGTGCGCGCTCAGTACGCCACCGTACTGGCAACACATCGCAGCGGAGAACAGGCACTACGCAAGGTCGGTTATCCCATATACAGAGTCCATAGACCAGTGTTCGAGAATACGTATTTTACGTTTTTTCAAATTTCAAAAGACATGACTTTTTACGTTTTTTTGAAATGACGTTTCAAAAAAAACGTAAAAAGTCACAAAAAGTATCAAGTTTGCTAAATGTCTAGAAATTTTGGCCTCAAAACTCCCGGATGTTATGGGTATTCATAGGCATTTATCACACACAGTTCTCAGTTGCATTGTTTTTTTGCGTACACACTTGTGAGCAAGATGTTTGATGTTGGTGACCGTGACTTACCAGTACTGACTTCCGGTAATTGAGTAATTAAAGGCTGCATGACTAATTGGTTGCGTTTTTTACGTTTTTAACTTTTTTTGAAAATCCAAAAACATGACTTTACGTTTTTTTGAGATGTTGCAGTTGTACACGTTTTCTCGAACACTGCCATAGTCCAAACCAGGTCGTGATACAGACGTAGAAACGTTTTTACGTCTTATGCTGCGTTAACGTTTTTTAAAAATATTTTCTCAACGGCTTTTTATTAGTAAATCGTTGACCAACAGTTCCAGCTAGAGAACTAAAAGAAAACGGTTTCTTTGATGTATGAGCAGAGCAATGGCTGAGAAAATACACATTTTTATTCAGTATGTCTGTTTTAGAGGCAAATAATGTCTACAGATACTTCTGGTCATTGTTTTTTTGGTGACCGTTAAAATATTGGGTGCATACTGTGGAGTTTAACGTTTTTTATTCAACATTTACAAACGTTTTTAATTCCTGCACACATTTTTAACGTTTTTTTAGCCTTTTTATTTGAATTTCAACGCTATCTCTCCATTTGTTTCAAATCAGATCGTGGTCAAATTTGGCAGGAATTGTACTTTGCGTAAATATGCATCGATTGACAGAGTCGGATCAAAGATACTTAATAGTATCTTTGGTCGGATTTTTGACATGACGTCACACTTTCACGTTGGCGGCTATGACGTCCGCACGCCGCTCGCTGCTGCATGTGCAGCAGCTCCGCCGGCTGCCCGCTAGCTTTCCGAGTGCGTATGACATCATTGGGTCGCTGTATGCGTTACAGTTCCTGATCCATAGTACACACGTACTTGTTATGATTCATAGTGTAGAGGTCAGTAGAAATCCAGACAAAGCGGATTAAGTCTTACACGACGTTGTTGACTAGAGTGAGTGAGCTGTCCCACGATCAGGCGTTGTCTTTTCATCTACTGTTTACGTGACTACAAGCGTATTTAGGCCCGTGTGAGACTAGCGACAAAATCGCCCCACTTTGTTGCGCAACTTTGTCGCACAACAAATTTACCTCTAGGCAGCTGTCAATTTTCAATCGGCAAACAATCGCGAAACATCAAACACGGCTTCTACAGACACAGACGACGACATATCAACAGTGCTTTGCTAATCGCTTCAGAGCTCTGTCAGAGGCAGCCAGCTTGACTGCACCTCTGACAGGACGGGTCAATAAAGTCATCCAATAAATGTTGGTATGCTTTAAGCACTACAGCTAGTGCCAGAGCGGATATCAACCAACCTTTCCGGTTGGTGACTTCCTTTTTACTCACTGTATATTATTCGTAGACCGCAGCTTTGCACATATGCCAGGTTTTTTTCCAGATCATCAATATCAAATACTCTAACAAAATATTGTGTTATGATTGTACATGGATAAGGACTCGGTTATTGAACTGTTTTTATCGTTCGTTTTATTGTTTTTTTAATCTCATTCACTTTTATCATTTGATTTGTTTTTATGTACTGTATTGTTTTAGCCATCCAGCTACCTTTTTCAATAAACTTGAGTTGAGTTGAGTTGAGCCGTTGTCTGAGCCTCTGAGGTGCTTTCTTGGAGGATCATCAAGTGTGAATGTTGCGTGTCTGACACGGGCCTTAGACATTTGCCTCTCTGGGGAAAATGCCGGCCGATATCCTACTCGACCATGACATGTCGGACTAGAAATTACAATCCCTCATCACCGTTGATCGTCGCCAGCAGAAGCCAGCCTACAGGGTGGGCCAAAAAAAAGTAAGCCTGATAATTTTTGCAATAACTTTATCTATTGCCAGCCAATTTTCATAATTTTTGGCACATATACACTGTATGAAATTTGCAACCCGACGATATATAGTTAGCCCACCTAACGTGGTTTGTGTAACTACACTACCTTGTTAAATCTTGACCACGACCTTTTTCACGTTAAATTCTATTCACTGTTGCCAAAAAAATCCAGTTTTTATTTTGGTAGTAATAATTGCCAATTTTTGTAGAATAATCTTTAAAACAATCATACGGGACGAATATTACTTATTTTAAAGTAACGGGTACGCCCTTGCGGCCGTGTGATCATTGCTATGGCAGCAGACTACGTCACTAACGTAAACTTCGGCTTGGAGCAATTCGCAACAGCAGCGGGCATTTATGCTGCCAAAAATCCTTTACGACCATGGATAATATTTCAAT
>Ga0209788_1000451_pt1 | contig 10905 bp, 6 predicted proteins | sample WorMetLIZISLAND1_2_FD_187415 | JGI IMG/M metagenome (GOLD analysis project Ga0209788, IMG submission 187415) | Marine gutless worms symbiont microbial communities from Max Planck institute for Marine Microbiology, Germany - Olavius clavatus LIZARD... ...
TCAACATTGTCAGGTAAGTTATTCCGATCACTAACAATTGGCTTGCTAAAGAATTTGGCTCGGACTGTGGCAGTAGAATGCTTTTTGATGTACTCAGTGTATACTGGCGTAGATTGATTTGTGCCGTAATACACGTTCAAGCGGCTGTATAAGTGTGTTATATGCCGTCCGAAATCATGCAAGATAACACGGAGATGCACAGGAAAACATCTGCGATAGTTACCTCTACCGTTAACAAGATGACAACCAATAAGAGAAAGCCGACTGACCGCCCGCCTGTGATTGGTGATACATGTTATAATATTACACGAGCTGTCGTCAGGTGGTATATAGCCGGAGCCGGTTACGGAGGCTGACCGAGGTACCTTAACGCAGCGATGGAGAATACATCGCTGCTGAATGATGTGTGGAACAACGTTACGACGCTTACCCCAGAAGATGACAGCCAGACGCGATATCTTGCCCACATCCGTGACCTCGCACTCAAGGAGACCGTGACCTTGCACTCAAGGTCATCTACATCATCATCGGAATCGTCGGAGTCGTTGACAATCTGTTTGTCATCATCGTCTTCATCTTGTTCATTAAAGTCACTGACAAGGTACTGAAACTGGTTGTTGCAATAGCAAGAAATTAGCTGTGTGCCTACCGTTAACATTCGAGATGCAAATTTGTTTCGTCTTGTATAGCATGCCGGCAGCGGGCAAGCTATCCCTGGGGGATAGCGTGCCGGCAGCCGCCAAGTTAGCCTAACGCTGTATAAAACGTATTGTTACTGTGACAATAAAGTACGTAATATATGGTAAAAAGTCGCTAATCCTAACCATAACCCTAACCCTAACCCTAAACCCTATTTATTGTCGAACTTAAACAAAATGTTGAAAAAAGTAAGTTCCAAAAGAGATTTGAACCCGGGACCTCTCGCAGTTCCAGCAAGCACGCTACCAATACAGCCACGGAGGCATCGCTGGCAATGACGTATTCGATGCCCCTTTTAACTCACTGTAGTTACTTGGTGGCTGCCGGCACGCTATCCTCCAGGGATAGTTTGCCGGCTGCCGGCATTCTATACACTACCAATTTGTTTCACCATCGCGTTGTTAACTGCTGGAACAAGCTACCATACAGACAATGTTGTTTTGGCCACTGACTCATTTATCTAATTTTTTAAATACCGTGGGGTCACCGTTCTATGACTCTGTGTATTAGTTTCAAGTTTGCTTCTATTATTGTATTGTGGTATTTTCCACTAGTGTGCATGTATTACTGTAGGTCTAGTTGTGTTTTTTTTGTCATGATTGATTAATTCGTATTTGAGTTCTGCTATGTTATAGGCCTATTGACCTGGGCACCTGTTAGTGCAGACCTTTTCTGCCTTTGTGTCCAGTAACATGGATGTGCTTATTTGATCACCACTGCAAATTCTCTGTAACTTTGTGCATGTTCATGTTAAATAAATAATCGATTGATTGATTGGTTGCTTTCCTTCACTGCCGTTATAAAGTTCGGTAAAGTTACAGGTTCTTTTCGTCTATTTTCTTTTTCCTGTACAAGTGTACATGGTTGCTTTTACTCAAAACGTTATTGGCACTAAATGGCCTTCTATGTTCTCGGCCTGATGTCCCATTAACAAACTACTTAAGCAGCGTGAGTAGTCTCTTAATGGTAATCACGCACTCTCGAACGTTTCCCGCAGATTGTACGTTTTGCACGTGTGGAGCAACTATGGTTCTCCGACCTTGAAGTTGTACACCAAATTATTCGTTCTCCGTAGCCTAGATAAATTGTGGAAATCAAAGATAACTGGAAGGGCAACATAAGCAAAGATATTCTATTCCAACTTAAAAACAGTTCTACTCTATGCATCTAAGTCATGGACCATCACACAGAAAATGACAGACAGGTTACAACTACACGTTTTTGAAGTTTTTGTCAATAAATGTTTGCGAAGGATTCTTATATACACTGACCAGACAAAAGACATAATTACCAACAAAGAATTATGGGGAAAAACTGGTCAGAAGCCAGTGCTGGACCAAACATGGAGAAGGAAATGGAACTGTCTTGGATACACGTTAAGAAGAAATAATGTCAGCGCCACCAAACCGGCGCTATACAGTGGAACCACAAGGCCACAGAGGCAGAGGACGACCAAGCAATATTTGGAGAAGATATCCGGAGAAAGAAACATGGACAGCAGGATACAAGTACAGCTGGACGAAGATGGAGGCGGCAGCACAAGACAGAGCTTGACGGGGACAAGTGGTCTGTGGCCTGTGTTCCACATGAGAGCGACAAGCCATAAGTCACGTGAAGCAAACTCATATAGAGGGTGCAGCTAAAATGACCCAATACCTAATAATGTGAGTACTCGATAACGCCTGAAAATCTTTGCTCGAAATTTTGTACGAATTGTTTAGCAGAATTCTGACCATTAATTTCCTGTTTTGCCTGAAATTAATTACTTTGCGTATACGAAATTGGCATAGTGTCAAGTCTGAATTTTGCTGTTGCACGTCGTTACGCGATATTATACTTTCCGAACAATTACTGTCAAATTTACTGCAAAAAACTGGAGGTTGAGCTCCATAAGACCATAAAATTAATTCGTAAATGTACTGATGTGTGTGGATCGGCATTGAAGGGTAAAAGCTATTATCAGTCCGCCGGACTGTCATCAGATTTTATTACCAGTCCGGGGCCATTTATGGTAAAGTGTTATCTATGGTGCGCGATTTATTTACTATGGTCACAATGGTGCCGCGCTTCTATTGTTTCCCAAATCACGTGAATTTCATTCACTTTATAGCGAAAAACGGAAGGATCTGCCGTATTTACACGAATGCACAGGTTAGCTTTTGTTGTATATGTGTTCGGTTCGCAGGTTTGCAGTTTTAGCGCTGTCCGGGGCCAGACTGATACTAGATTTTATTCCGGACTGATAATAAAGTTTACCCGCCGAATTCGGCGCAAACATCTGACGCATGCGTGACGAATTCGGCGACAGTCGCACTCTCAGCGACAGTGTGGACAGGGCTTTAGGCGTTAACCTGCGTTAACCTGTTAGTCGTTTGCGTCGCGTTCAACGTTCTCTGCTGTTCCCGACAACAAAGCAAACAGCGGCATCAACTGTCTAGAAATAAGTAGAATCTCGATCGGCTTCTTCCAGTCAACTTGCTATCCTGTCGTCCAACCTTTCCACTGTCGGAAAACGGGCTTTTCCAGTTTCCGGCGCCAACTTCTGAAACAGTCTTCCATCACACGTTACATGTGCACCGTCGCTCGCGATATTCCGGCAGCGTCTCAAGACATTTCTCTTCCACCTGTCATATCCGGACCGGATTCTCTGACTTTCCTCCTACCTCATTGTGGACCTTGCGATAATTTTGTTATTTGGGCCACGTTAAAAATTTAGTTGATGATGATGATGATGGTGAATTAAGTACAATTTGCTGTATCTGCAAATAAACTACAATTCGAGTATTTTATATTTGCTATTTCGGTTGAATGTTTCCAATTGTGTAACTCCAAATTACATGTATATTAAAACAAAAACCATTTACCAGGCCCTCATAGCAAAAGGACCACCACATAGGACTTTTAAAAATTGTATGTTTTAATTGTTTGCCATAATTTTATTGACACCCCGCTATATACGTGTTCAGACGATGAACATCCTGATCGTGAATCAGAGCATCACAGACGCTTGTGCATCTTTCTTCACGCTGGTGACCGCCGTTGTCGAGGTGGACAACACTCGTATGTCACGTGACAGCATCTACAGCAGGTGCTCGTAGTCACGTGACAGCAACTGGGATCAGTTCGTTTGTCGCTTCTGGCTAACAAGAACCTACCTCTGGAGCGTGCTGGATGCATCAACCTACGGAATCATACTCACGACGATTGACCGTTACGTTGCTGTCGTCTACCCAGTCTGGTACAGCACCAAAGTATGTATGTATGTAGGCTTATGTATGTATGTACTGGTGTATTTTATTACTGTCAATATCGCAGTAACATTACACAGGTTACAGACTACAGAGATATGAAGAATACACATTGAAGTTTGAACTGTAAGAACTGTGACAGTTGCGTTAATTTCAACACAGCTGCTGGAAGATATTTTAATGCTGCAACAAAAATAAAACAGCTCAAACATGTTATAGTCTATAAAGGGTGCACTTATAATTTCATGATAATTTTTACAATATTCATTCATTCATTCATTCATTCATTCCTGTCATGCATCACTATGAGTGCGTAGCGCCATACGTAAACACCATTCTCCAGAGTGGACGATTCTGAGCCACGTCAATTGCTTCGTATACGTTGAGGGAGAGGTTCACTGATTTCAGTATGGACAATATGGACCAATTTAATTACTTTTTCCTAGGCTTTCACCGATGAACTCCCGAGGAAGATGGAACAGTAGCGGCGCTATACAAGCTAGGCACGCCAGATAAAATGCTCTGGCTGAGTAAAATCTCCTTAAAATATGTCGTTAACACATGCTAGCGCATAAACAAATTAATTTACGTGCAACAAAATGTAAGTTGTGATTCACATTTTAAAACCATAGACAGATATTTACAAACACATGTACAGTAATTCGCGCCTGACACGGTGGCCCCAGATCCCTCAGAGGACAGGCCTTGGACCATTCCGGTCTTCGCACCTGCCTTACGACATATCTTATATCATCTACTACATGTATACAATGTTGTTGTCCTCGAGGAAAGTCCTTGTCCTCGAGGATCCTCGAGGACCAATTTCCAAGTCCTAGTCCTTGTCCTTGTCCTCGTACTGGGAAGTTCAAGTTCCTCGAAAATGTTTCAGGACTGAGTAGGCTATCTGTGTCAGCACTTTGTGCTGGGTGCTGGGGTAAGTGCTGGGGTATCTATGACGTAACTAGTGTGTGGCTGGTACTCTGACAACTCTGTATTTCTAGAAGACTCGGGCGTTTATTTGAGACCCGGTGTGTTGTCCCCGAGGAAAGTCTTTGTCCTTGAGGATCCTCGAGGACCAATTTTCAAGTCCTCGTCCTTGTCCTCGTCCTCGAGTCTCAAGTCCTTGACAACAACACTGCATGTATATAATCTTTGGCTAATAAAATTGTTGTTGTTGTTTATTGACCTGGAAATAAAACGGCTGTCCGGACGTCCTGGCACCGCCATTGGATGAATGCTATGGGGGTCCAAATTGTTTTTCACTTTGACGAGGAATATGGCTAGGCCTACGAAACGGTTGATATTGCACAAACCGTAACGAAAAAGACCGTAAAGTAGCTACAGTTGTATACAGTGAATAGATAAAGAAAATTAAAAAAGCAGTGAAAAAGAACTGTTGTTTCGAAGCAGACAAATGAATACGCATAATAACAATACAAATACAATTTATTATAGTAGACTAAATAACTACAATAATTTTTACTTACTAAATGTAACTAACCACGACAGGCTGCCAGAAAAAGTCATACGCCCACCGCAACTTGCCAGTTGCCACCTATGTTGATTACTGTAATAAAACAAAAATAGACACGGATCCTGCAATGGGAAGAATGTTTTGTAGCTCCAGCTGAAGAAGAGACTGGCGTACGGTGGAATCTTGGCAGTTTGGATCACGTTGCCGGCCATTGATACGTCCTTCGCCAGTGTGACCACTGACATCATTGATGGGGTGTGTATACCGCTTGGCGTGCACAGCAGCCGTGAAGCGCAAGCGGCCATTACCTCAATGCTGATGATGATCGGATACGTAATCCCAATGTTGGTTATGATTACCTGCTACTCGAGAATTGTCTACACAATAAAAAAGAAGGTAAGTTGTTTGCGACAGTGATTGTGACGAGTAATGGTTAGGGGTTGGACTTGTAATCAGCATGTTGCGAGTTCAACTCCCGGCTGTGTGCTACCGGGTTATACTGAGATAGATAACTGTCCGAGGGATCGAACCATCTCGGTATATAACCAGTCATTAAGGTCAACTCAGCCTTGGATCCCTCTGGGGAAGGTTAATCAAGTACCAGCCAGTACCAGCCAGTGTGACTGGAGTTCGGTGGGGTGTGTTCACTCGTGCCGGATGGCAGGTAACACTGTGTGATACCGTATGGCAAGTGACTCCTTATAGCTCTGAGATGACTTGTTTAGGAGAGCTGTATCGTTTAACCTTTAACCTATAACATATGACTTTTCGAAATCACAAACGATAGGCCTACAGACCCGAAACGACAAAATGGGGAGATCAACAGTGTTCCTTGCAGAGTTATCAATTCTACGATAAAAGATAAAGTTCTGCTGTTTATCAGCTATATTAATATATTAATATCGATTTGAAAAAAAACACGGAGAAACATTGGTATTTGACTTCTGCTTTTCTGAGTGATTTATTGACAAATTTTGTTATTTTTTTAAACTCTCTGGCTTTGCGCTACTGGGCAAAAAACAATACAATAACCAGTGGCAAAGTTAAGGGGCATATCGGTGTATGATCCCGTCGTAGCCATGGGATGCATTTTAGGAGTTGTGAATGCATCAAAATGCGTTTGCTGGGGGAGAGCTTCACAGGCGCTCCCCAGACCCCCTGTTGGATTTAGGGGAAAGAGTAGGAAAGGGAGGGGAGCCGGGCTATGGAAGGAAAAGGAAGGAGAGAGGAAAAAAGGAGAAGGAATAGTGGGACGGGAGGGGAGAGGAAGGAGGGAAAATTTGGGTTCATTAACCGTCGCCCAGACGACAAATGATGGCTACGTTCCCGACAATATGCTGTTTCATTTTAGGTGATTACCACTGGCAGTACTGGGATAAGTGCGGCAGCCCGCAACGCTACAGTCACGTCTCTGATAGTGTGCTGTGCACTAGTTCTGTGTTTGTCACCGAACAAATTGATCCTTATTGCCAATTCACTCGGCTACCCTCTCGACTGGTCAGGCTGGTTCTACCACTTTACCAACAGCGTTTCAGTAATAATACAAGTACCTGATATTACTATTTTACAAAAACCTAAGTCAACGAGTTGATCATCTTTCTATCATGATGTCGCTGTTATCAGTCAATCAAATCAAACTGGTTCTACCACTTCACCGTGGTCCTGGTGTTCATCAACAGCTTTATCAACCCTTTCGTCTACGCCGCCAAGTACCGCGAGTTCCAGCAAGGTGTGAGACGTATGATGTCGAAAGTGAGAGGGCAACATCAGCCTCAAGTTTCTGCAACCACTTGAAATGAAACAGCAGTTTTCAGAATGTTGAAATTATTCTTGAACTACTTGTTCAAGTCGAAGTAGTTGTTAACCAGTACTTTCTGTTGTGACGTATCACGTAGGCGCTATATGCACGAGCACGAAACTGAAGGAACGCAGTAAGCACAACACTGCACAGTTATTGATTATTGTATCGGCCTATAAAGTGATAGACTTGCCGCTTACGTTGATATAAAAATGAAGCATACTTCTGAACGTAGGCCTAATCTGCGACATTACTGGATCTACAAGACTCATGTGACGGCGAAGTTGGAATTTCGAAATACTGAAGATTGAACTCTGCCACTATGTTATCGGTACATCTTAGAGTGTTCATAAACGTACCAGTGTTTTATACAAATTGTACATTCAATTATAAAATATTCTCCATACAGATAGGCCCAGGTTTCAAAGGAGGGGTAAGGAGTAAAACGAAAGAAGGGTAGTGAACGGGACAGAGGAGAGACAGATTTGTTGTTAAGCAATTACATAGCCTTAAAGTATGTTAATGCACAGTTAATTGTTATCTTGCACGAGATAGAATCACATACTGTGAGTCGAATGTTTACGTGACCCTGAATGGTCAAGGACGCGACCTGGATACTTTTGAGGCTTAATATATCTAAAACTGTTCAGGACAGTGGGTCACTGTCAGTGAAGCCTCTCATAGGAAATTACATGATGCGAGTCGAATCACCACGTCACCGACGACATTACGCCAACCTGAAAGGTCAAGGTCGCACCTCAGTACTGGCGGATTAATATATTGAAAACAAATCACTTTTACAGTCAATCAAATCAAACTGGTTCTACCACTTCACCGTGGTCCTGGTGTTCATCAACAGCTGTATCAACCCTTTCGTCTACGCCGCGAAGTACCGCGAGTTCCAGCAAGGAGTGAGACGTATGATGTCGAAAGTGAGAGGTCAACCTCAGTTCCTAGTTTCTGCCGTCGTTTGGGGCGAAGTACTTGTCAACAATTTTTCACTAGTTGTGAAATACAGGGGCAGACTGGCTCATATGGTCCATACCATACCGCCACACTTTTAGGGCTGAATGAGCAAGTAAAAGGTCAACATCAGTCCCAAGTCTCTACAATCGCTTGAAATGAAACAGAAGTTGTTAGAATAGTTGGTAGTGTTCTTGAATTAGTTGTAATCGAAGTAGTTGTTGAAATTGTTCATAAGCACTTTATGTTGTGTGGCGTATCGCCTATATGCACGAAATTGAAGGTTAACACAACCCACCACACAACTATTGTTTAATTACATGTAAGCTTAATGTGTTAGAAATGCAGATTTGTGAAGATATTCTGCCACAATACTGAATCACAGAATCATCAATGCACTGGACTGATGTGTGATATGTAACGAAGAAATTGGAATTTCGTAGGAATAGTGAAAAATCAATCTTTGCAGTTGTATATCTCTAACCACTTTGTCACATTTACGGAAATAACTGACGAAATACTGGATACGCCACTGATAGCGATGGACTGTTGGCCTATATCTCATCAATGATATTCGCACACTTTAGTTAGTAGTATAGTAGGCTATAACACTACAGTGTAGAAATTGTATTTAGTAGTTTGAATATTGTTGACGTTGATGTGTAGTGTGTTCATCTGATTCGATGACTTATTATTAAACAATTACATGGCCATATGCTGTTAACGCACTTAACTGTCTTATTCCACGACATGTATTCTTCGATCAATCAACGATAACAGAAGCAACGTTGTTTTTGAGATGACAGGTCAAACTCTCTACCCCTCGAACCGTACACTTTGGTGCCAACTGGTGTATAGATTAAAAACGTAGTGTTACTGTGAACAAGCAAACCGCCAAAATTTCCACGACTGGAATAGCCATCCAGTGTGATCGACTATGTGCGTAAAACAAAACACATTAAATAGTAGGCCTAAATAGCAATGCAAACATGTTGACAAAATGTTAACAAAATGCTGTTGCAAGTTAAAAAACAATACATAGAACACAGTAACAGATCTGTGGGGTTATTAACTGACCCCAATATAAATAAATAAGTCAAACTAGGGTCTGAAGACTATAATCGAATCCCCCAGCAATCCCCATTTTTTCTCAGAGGGAATTGCCCGAACTACTCTTTACTGACCAGTCTTTTCAGCGGTGATTGTATTCTATTTTTAGATCAGCTGTTGAGAATTCTAACCAGTCAGGCAGTGCATATTGCAGTCATGATACATTATGACTTAAGAAACGTCATCTAACTGGCCTAAATGAAGCATATTCGGCACAGCAATTGAAGCAAACGGGAAAAGACGACGCTTTATCTAACCCAGTAGGCCTACACGCAGTCACAGATCATTGAAGTTATGTCGTGGTAGGTAAATGCACCACTAAACTAGATAAAAAGAGAAGCCGGTGGAAATGTTCTGAAGGGTTACAGACTATCGTTGCCGTGGCCACTAACACTGAGCTGTTATTAGGTGATATATAGTCACTTTAGCGAGTACGTTGCTGAGGCTGATGGCTTAGACATCTTTTAGCAGCGATGGAGAACGCCTAGGCCCTACCATTTTTGTATGGGCCCTACTTGGGCCTTACTACGTGGTCCCGCCCCAGGAAACCAAAAATGTAGAACTAAAATCTTCACTGAAATTTCAATACGTTTAATCACATGAAATTTGCTTGCTAGGCCTATATATGAGAGAGCACACAGCAGAACAAAGACTGATTTATGATATTATGAGACGATTTGTCGTTTGAGGCGTTACCATAGTGCTTTAGTTCCTGCTGCAGGCCCTTCCTGTTCTAAGATCCTGGTGCCGCCACTGCAAACAGGGTGCGGCTCTATCCTCTCCGACTGTCTCAGGCGTCTTTTATAACCAACAGGGCATTTACGAGAATTGCACCGGTTGGGCAGTGGTGCACGGGACAAATTAGATGAATGTAATATCAGAAACAAAACTCAAGTAAAGATGTTAATAAGAACGCATCAATTGTAGCATAAGTTACATAAACGTTTAGTAATGTAGGCTAAAGCTCTCTGATAGTACTGGCTGATATATTAGTTCCAAAATCGGTGAGGCGACAATTCATTATGCTACACTTAATCATGCGACAGTTAAATGGCGATAGGTCACCGGGCAAGTTTTCGATTTTTAATGCAAAAGTATTGTCCTGGTACAAATCTACGTCATTTAAGCTATTTTGCGTCAAAATCGGTTAATTTGCATGGACCTAAGGTTGCATGGGGAAACATAGAAACCGAAGAACCCCTGAATGCAGTATGGAACTTTCTGAGACAAACTTGACCACTGTCGCTAAATTTGTGTTTAAATTTACATGTATCTACCATAATTACATCCTCATTATTTTAATGATTTTGCAATGAGGAAGACAATGTATGGCCATAACTTCAGCATAAAACGGGGTGATAGATTGGCAGATATAGAGTTTGCAGAGGAATTCGCTCTACTCAAGCCAGAGGACCTCCGCACTGGCACAATTATCCAATGTCGTGGGAAGCTCGGTTGTCGTGCTGCGTGTGGGCGTTCTTAGTTATTACTAAAAGTAAAAAAAGGTACTGTATAGCCGTTAATGGAAGTATTCCATGACACAGCTACGGAGTGTCACTTGCCATATGGGATCACGCAGTGTTACCTGCTACCTGACACAAGTGAACACACCC
>Ga0209788_1000452_pt1 | contig 10901 bp, 7 predicted proteins | sample WorMetLIZISLAND1_2_FD_187415 | JGI IMG/M metagenome (GOLD analysis project Ga0209788, IMG submission 187415) | Marine gutless worms symbiont microbial communities from Max Planck institute for Marine Microbiology, Germany - Olavius clavatus LIZARD... ...
TGTTTTACACGCTGATTTTTAGGACCATAAAGTTACTTACATGGCTAGTAACAACATTAAAAGTATCGGTAAAAGTATCGGTGTAAAAGTATCGCCACTACTTTTTGCAAAAGTATCGGTATCGGTATCGCCGATATTTTTAGTGTATAGTATCGGTATCGTTATCGGCGATACTTTTTGCAAGTATCGTTAACAAGCCTGGTAGGGGGCATTTCCTATTCACCTTATTTACCTGGTTATTTACCTGGTGCGGTCCCCACCAGGTTGGAGGAGCGTTGAAGACCACTCTTCACAACACGGCAGAAGACCATAGGGTTAGTCGGAATGATCCATGAAGAAACCCATCTTAGCACGTCTTGTTCTTGTGAGGGCACTTTTGAAACTATTCAGACTTGAACTGCTGACAGCTTGCTGGTCAAGAGAATTCCATCTGTCGATGACTCGTTCTGCAAAGAAGAACTTCCTCAGGTCCAGTCGACAACGATGTTTGGCTAACTTCAGACTGTGACCTCTGGTGTGACTGTTATTGCTGACTTCAAACAACGAGTCAAATTTCAGAATCGACAATCCGGCATACATCTTGAAAACCTCTATCAGATCAGCCCTGTTTCTTCGCTCTTCGAGTGACCATAGACCCAACTTATTCAATCTGCTTTCATATTCCATGTTCTTCAGCTCAGGTATCATACGAGTAAAACGACGTTGAACTCTTTCGAGCAGAATTTTGTCTTTCTTGTAGTGTGGAGACCACACAGGAGTACAAAACTCCAGATGTGGTCTAACTAATGTCTTGTACAGATTCAACATGATGTCTTTATTCTTGTAACTGATGGTTCTCCTTATCATTCCTAATATTCTGCTGGCCCTGTTGTATGCTTGTAAGCATTGACGTGATGATTTCATGTCGTTTGTGATGATGACACCGAGATCTTTTTCTTCAGTACACTTTTCGAGTTCACAACCGTCCATGTGATAGCTGAAATGCTGATTGTCACTGCCGATATGTAAAACTTTACACTTCTCAATATTGAACAGCATTTGCCAATCATGAGACCATTTGAACAGCTTCGACAAATCCTGCTGAAGTCGTTGACTGTCTCCACTGTTATTCACAACTCCGAATACTTTTGTGTCGTCAGCAAACTTCAGAAGCCAGTTTAATATGCCTTTATCTATGTCGTTGATGTATATCAAGAACAACAACGGTCCCAACACAGAACCCTGTGGAATTCCACTCAAGACCAACTGCCATGACGAAGTGTAACCCCGAAGACACACTCTTTGCTTCCTATTAAACAGCCATTCTTGAATCCAATTCAAAATCTTCCCACTAATCCCATGAGCTCTCAGCTTCAGCTTCAAACGATGATGTGGCACTTTATCAAACGCTTTCGCGAAGTCCAAGTATATGACATCAACGTTATCTCCATTTTCCACACAGTGCGAAATTCTGTCCAAGAATGCTAGTAGATTACTCATGCAGGATCCTCCCTTACGAAAGCCATGTTGTGACTGGAAAATCAAACAATGCTTCTCCAGATGCTGAACAATGGAGTCTCTGAGTAGAGATTCAAGGATTTTGCAGAGCTGACTTGTCAAGCTTATTGGTCTGTAGTTCGAAACCTGACTTCTACTGCCCTTTTTGAAAATGGGACTCACATTGGCCACTTTCCAGTCATCTGGTATCACACCTTCCTGTAGGGACTTTCTAAAAATACAGCTTACTGGATATGCTATCTCCTCCCTCACTTCCCTCAACAGTTTTGGCAAGATGTTGTCAGCACCGGCCGCTTTGTCATCCCGCAATTTTCCAAGGAGTCTGTCCACTTCAGCAGGAGTGATGTGCAGTTCATTTAGTTCCTCTGATGGTGCCCCTTGGAAAACATTCACCACTTGGGGGGTTCGACCTGTATCCTCACGAGTGAATACTGATGAAAAAAAGTCATTAAGTTCCTCTGTGATGTCTTGAGTCACAGATATAACATCACCATTGTCCTTTATAATCGGTCCAACTTTGGTAGCTGTCCTGCTGCTATGACGTGCATAAGCAAAAAAGGACTTTGCATCGTTCTTTATATTCTTGGCCAGTTTCTCCTCAAAATTCAGCTTAGCCTTCCTGACTTCACAATCTGCTTTCGCTGCTGCTGCTACGTATGCTGGATGTTTCTTGTCTTTATACTTGGAGTAGATCTTATGCTTTTTCTTGATCATTTTGACTGCTCTATAAGTAAGCCATGGTGCTTTCTTTTTCTTTGACACGGATACTTTCTTTATCGGCACATGTTCCTGCACAGCCCTTTCCAGTTGCTCCCTGAAGAATTCCCAGCATTCATTAGCAGTACCAGATAGCGATTGCTCCCAGTCAACACTAGACAATTCTTGGCGTATACTGTCATAATCTGCATGTAGGTAGTCCCGAATTTCTTGTTTCGATTCTGAGCTGTCCATTGAAATATTGGTTGACCATCTTAATATGCTATGGTCACTGCTTCCAAAGGTATCCAAGACTTCAACTGTGTCGACCATATCAGGTTCACTGGTAATCACAAGATCCAGCACTGCTTTACCTCGGGTTGCTTCCTTCACATGCTGCACTAGGAATTCATCCTCTATGCAGTCCACGAAACACTGCCCTGCTGTGGTAGATGCATGCAAGGTATTCCAATCAATGTCTGGATAGTTAAAATCACCCATCCACAAGATCTGTCTTCCACCCACCTCCTTGACCAAGTCTAACAAGGTGCCGTTAGTGTCATTCCCAAAAAGGGTCATCATGTTCGGAGATCGGTAACAAACACCAATCAGCATGTCTGATCTATTACCGGATTTAACCGAACACCAGACTTGTTCCGGAAACCTGGACTTTGGTACAAACTCCACTGCATTGAGCTCGCTTCTGACGTACAACAGAACTCCACCACCCCTAACATCTACTGGCCTGTCCCTTCTAAACATGTCATATCCAGAGAGACTAATCTCGGAATCTGAGATATCACTGCTGGCCCAACTCTCTGTTATGCCAATGATATCTGGAGAGAAGGCTTCTACTGTTGCACGAAAGTAGTCCATCTTCTGTACCAAACTTCGTGCATTAAAATAAAGACAAGTAATACTACTATTTCGCATTCGTGTACAGCGAGCAGAATATCCAGGTGGGTCAGCTAGTACCCGTACTTTCTCCGTGTGACTATCCTCCCGTTCACAATAATGAGATCTCCCTCTCCGCTGTTCTTCCTCGCTATGAGTTCCTGAATTAGTGCCTTCCTTGCTTCCCGCTGCTTGGGAGTCAAGTCCGGATGCACGAATACCCTGTCCCATCCTCCCTCCTTTCCCTTCAAGTTTTTTGCATTTCTCAATACTGTGTTTCTAGCGTCTTCTGTTTCCAATGTGATTCTGAGTGGTCTTGGCTTTGCCGCCTGTCCTTCATCTGGTGGCGCGCCCAGTCTGGTGACCTGCTTGACAGACACTGTGTCGCACGACAGCTTGTGCAACAGAACTTCTGTCATGTCTTTATCCTCGGCCTCTCGGTCCTTCGAGGTACTGGCTGTTGGTTCACTGAGACCGTGGACTATCACGTTGGTTATTCTTTTCTTCTGATCGTTTGCTTCGACTTTTTCCTCTTCACTTTGTGACTTTAATGCACCTTCCACACACTCCTGAACTTTCGCTGCATCCATACTTGTTTTGCCAACAGTTGCCATGATATTATCCACTTTTTCCTCTAGCCTCTTATGAGCCTCTTCCAGCTTCTCCACTGCCTCCTGGCTCTGCTTTACTTTGGCAAAAACCTTTCTGTGCATGACCATGCATTTCTTGCAGAGCCACAACAGAGAGTCGCCAGTTTCGAGGTCACAGAGAAGTGCATACAGCTCCTTCCTTACATTCTCACATGACGCATGGTGCAAGAATCCACACCCATCACACTGCAGAGACTTATGCGTGGCCAGCACCGGTTTTCCACAGTCAGCACAATCATCACAATTATCACTAGAAGATTCATCACGCACCAATTCAGCCGCTTGCCCATCAATGTCTCTCAGCCGAGTTTGGTCTATATCTCTGCATTTAGAACTTTTATTGGACTTCTGTTTGTCATTCTGTGACATTTTTATAGTTGGCATACTTCGTGAGTGTTAAGTGAAACTTGACAACACAGCAATAGACTGACAGAACGATGAGGCAACCTGCTGAGTGGATAGCGTAGTATAAACTTTACAGTAACTTCCGATTGAATCAGCACAATAACACGATGAATGACGTACCTTCTGCCACGGTAACGGCCTGGCTAGCCGTGAAGTAGTAAATACGGTGAACTGATAATATGTAATACGAAGCAACTTCCAAATATGTTAGAACTGCACATCAAATTCACTGTAATACCAAAATGGCGACGGTGACCACGCCCCCTGGAAATCACACTACGACTCTCAGAATTCAGTTTCACAATATATTCTTTCCGAATTGACTGTTCGCCGATGGAAGGCAGAGTCAAACAGATACTACACGATTAAAAACTGGTTTAAAAACAGCGATAAAAAACCAATAAAAACACTTTAAAAGCACACAAAATTAAAAACAGCCATCTTCGCTGCATAGAATATATAACACTAAGGAACCACGTTCCTGTTTCTCCCTTCGTATATACATCCCTTCGTATTGGCCCAACTGGTTTCATGAAATCCATCGATGATAAGCAACAGACGTTTATTTGTATAGGTTCGACATACCCGCTTTGTACGTGACCTTAAATTAATTAAACATCTACATACTGAATGTAATCAAAAGTTCCACAGTGCACAGCCTGCGCCGGTAAGGAAGAAAAGGAGAGAACGAGAGGGGCGTGGTGAGGTGGAGTGAGGTCCCATCATATTTGGGACCAGATTTAAACACCTGAATCATGCTGTTAGCGGTCCTTGTGCGCACGGACATGACGTGCACAAAGTTATCCGATATACGAAATCTGGATTAAACGCTACATGTTCAGAACATTCGTCAATGCTCGTGCGTATTTAATGAAACATTGAGCGACACTCGATGGAGACGGTCGTCAGTCGCCGATGCGTTCTGTGCTGGTGAAGGCGTTTTCTCAATCAGTCCAGCTGTATCTAGGTGGCGGGTCTTCCATCGGTTTGTCGTAGAGGTCTACGTCAATGATGACTTTGCCATTGACTGGTGCTTGTTCGAGGTCACGTGCATCAATAACCACACCGTGCGATTGTGCTGCTGATGACGGCCTGTGTGTCGGTTGCGGCTGCTGTGCCGGTTCTCTGGCCCAATGCGGTATAGACTGGCGATCTTCTCCACGTGTCTGACTCAGAACTGGATACTGGTATTGGTATTGCTGTTCCTGCTGCTGTGACGTACTCGTCCCAGCTGACGCGCTATACACAAACAGTATTCACTTCAGTATTAACAGTTCAAAACAGCAAAAACGAACATCTGTATACTACAGTAACTTACATGTACACTGCGTCTCAAAAACGTCCCACCTTGTCGTTTGTTGTGAGCTGTAACTTTATTATGTCTGCACCAATATGCATAAAAGTTGGCAAATAAAAACTTTAAAAGAACAAACTCAGACCTATAAAACGCATATAGTCATTCTCAAGTATTTGTTGCATAATTATTTTACTTTGCTAACAATCCGACGTGTACGTGAAAGCCTTGCGTTTTCTTCTGTAGGCCTACACTGTAAGCTTTGGGTGGTTCTGAAAAGAACTGGATTGTTGCAGCAGGTCTTGGAAATGATGTCCCTTTGCCTTTACGCGTGCTCGTAGTCGAAATGTCCACTGGTCAATGGCTCGTCTTCGTCGTTGAACGCCATGTTCACAAACAATGTGTGAATGATGTAACTACCGTGTAGGCTTGGTAGTTATAATTAAAGTGAAATGGAACGCCCTGAGGATGCCTATATGCTTCCTATAGGTATAAGTTTCATATTTTTACTTGCCAACTTTTACACATATTGGTATACACGCATGTTGAAGTTACAGCGAATGACACAGTGAGACGCTTTTTGACATACGATGTATATCGTATATACTTGACAGGAGTATATGCATCCCTAAACACGTAAAAAATATTTGCCTATAACTTTGCTGATCGGAACTGTCTAAACCTTCACTTCTTGAGTACCGTATTACAGAAGCCATATATATGTCCCTTAAACAAAGCCAATTAAATGCCGACTGACATGTTTGGACGTGGTTTAGAGAACTCTCATGTGAAACAGTGGAAGACTTTTGAAGCCTTACAGGGGTGTCACGCGTTCACGCATGTACAAGTCCACTTGTACAAGTTTCTTGAACCGAATAGAACGCAGCTGTATTTCGCACAGGAAACTGGTACGGACGTGACCAAAATTGCGAGGTTTCGTTGGTCGGCTGTGGTTTCGGTTGGCGTCGCTACACATTGTCAGTTACGTTTGTACAAGAAACTTGTCTTTACATGAACTTTTGACGCAAGAAACTTGCTGTAGTTTTTTTGTACAAATTCTTATAGGCCTACAAGAATCTTGAGCATATGTCATCCCCATTAGGTTTCAACTGATAACACCTTTTGGACATGATGAACCCCATGCAGTTGAAAAATAACAAAAATTCAAACACACATGTAGGACGGTACAGTGCATAGCTAGGAATAGCCTACTATATGGTTGCCTGACGTCGCGTCTTATCCAGTGTCAACTTGTCACATCGGTCGGTTCAGACTGGGCTTTGTAAGTTTGTATTCACCACGCAGGCTATAGAACGATTTTTGGATCAGGACATGATCCCATGTCGCTTGTCATCATCATCGGCATCATTTTTTAACTGGTGGCTCGATGGTATAGTGGTTAGGGCGCCGGACTCGCGATCGGCAGATAGTGGATTCGATTCCCGGCCGCGGCATTGTCGGGCAACGACCTTGGGCAAGTTGTTCACACCAATGTGCCTGTGTTCACCAAGCAGTATAATTTGGTACCTTGCGAGGGCTTTCATGTCAACGCGCCGTATGTGGCAGCCAATGGCATGGGTCCAATGAACAAGGGGAGTATTGTAGTAAGTGGTTCAGCATCGATCTTGATCGCTTAGAACCGCTATGTAAATTATCTACTTTACTTTACTTTGCTTATCATCATCATCATCATCTTCTGCTTGTTTTTGTTGGGGCGACCGTGTTCAAAAAAGCCCAAGGCTCCGTCGTTTCAAATCAGATCGGGATGAAATTTAGTACAATCGTTCCTCGTATCGATTCGTGCAGTCGGATTTTCGACTTGACGTCACACTTTCATGATGGCGACCATGACGCCACATTCACGCATAAAAGTGCTGCTATCTGCTGGTGCATATGCAGCAGCAGCGTCCGCCAGTCGCCCGCTGCAATTCTGTCTACAGTTCCTGATGTACGTAACATTCGTCCTTGTTAACAAGAATAAGAAACATCCGCATTTTGTGTCTATGATGAGCCTTGCGTCACTGTATGAAGTCGATAACTATACGAGAATAATGACGTAGAAAACAGAAGAAATAATGACCGTCTGCGCATGGAGTATAGGACAGCGACGATGAGCAGAGTAATCATAACGACAACGATGACGCATATGACGACGATGATCCAAGTTTCTGTACTCTCCTACAAACACAGTATCGTTGCACTGTTGCAATGCCACTATAAATTTCAGTACGTATCAAAGTTTACAGCAGCATCGCGCGGTTTCTCTGCCACAGCACGGCTTTCTTGTATAAACCTACATCAGCGACCGTTCAAATGCTGAAATTACACAAAGTACGCTGATTTTCACGGCCGTGACGCGAAATCACGACGATAGCCGAAAATCACAACTCACACGACCAGTAACAGCCACGACGATCGATATTATCGACGATACCGATAATATCGGCCCATATCTACGGTTGACCGTCACAACCACAGGTCACAAGTTCACAGCACGTACTATAAACATCTAACGCAGGCTGCATGGAGTTTGGACGCAGGTATACGGTAACAACTATTGTATTTGACGTCCCCTTCCCGAGCAACCCCCGCGAATATCCGCATATACCTTATATTTTTAGAAACTACAATCATGTGATAGGCCTACATTTTGCTGCCGATAATACAGGTCTATCTTCGTTGAATTTTTTCTGGTGGGTTCATAAATTTTGTTTATTTTTGCAACAGTGACGTTTCAGCCGTTCAAGGTCATCCAAGGTCATTGGTGTTGGTACCAATCGAAAGCGCATATGTGACTTCCTATTAGTCCGTAATAGTAACCTTGGTCCTATTTTGCACCGTTTCAGAGATTTTGCACGTTTTTTGTGCTCCTGACCCCACCCTTATTCTACCCTAATTTTGGGGGTGTTTCCGTTGCACCAGATTGCCTACGTTGGGGTTAGTGTGAGCAGGGACCTTAAGCTATTTGGCCGTGAAATTATTTTCGAAGTATTCTATGCTGTATGAAAAACATGCCTCAACGTCACGGACAGACAGACGGACAAACGGACAGACGACATGCAATCTCATAACCGCGCTCTGCGTAGCATCGCGCTGTTACGGGGTGTCACACGTTCAAGAATCTTGCACAAGAATCTTGTACAAGTCCACCTGTACAAGATTCTTGAACTGGTGGCACCGGTCAGACTGTCGCCAGCTTTCCTGATTGACGGCCGACTAATCTGGAACGACTTATACCGGCCGATGTGACGTCCGCCGACTCGTTGTCTATGCTGCCAGCAGCAGAAAACCCATCTCCTTTCTAAATCATTCGTCTGCTATTTCCTGTGCACTAACTAACCTTCATGGGTATTAATTAACCTTCTCTGGTGGACCTAGCGGTAGTTTTTACTACTTAAGCCACTTTAAAATCTTGAATGAGAAACATCTGCACATTGTGTCTATGATGAGCGTGGCGTTACTATATGAAGTCGACAACTAGGCCTATACAGGAATAATCAACTTAGTTACCCGAAGTTCCGTTGCGGCATTTACCTAAAAACCAAATTTGTAAAAGCCAGCACCAAATTTCCTTTATTTAAATTCAAGATATTCCTGTTCCCATTTTCCGCCCACTTTTGCAGATGTTTAAAATCGACTTTTTAAAAGTTTCGCGTTTTCCTGCTGTATGTATCCTAGACTAAAGCTCAAAGGCAAGTGATATCACTATGAGATACATGTAACTGTTACGCTAACTGATAATATTTATATACCGTTTGTGTATAACGTGTACTGCGCTATACTAACCGTCATAGGCGTTTTGCACCTCGTTAACTCATTCTTCCAGCCTACATCAGAACAAGATTGAATGATTTATTACGAACAGAACGGGATCTGTACTGCTTTTACAATACTGTTGGCTACTTATGTAAATTTTGGTTGCAATAAACTCCAGACTATAAGTTAATTTTCCTAGTTTTCATTAGCTTTAGCCGTTGATGACTGATCAACCCCGGGCTTGCCTTTATGGATTATTGAACTGTTTACGGGTTTTTCAAGCTTTCTTTTTCTTCCTTTATTCGTTGACTTTCTGTTTGTTTCGATTTGTGTCTAAGCAGGCTACTCGTCAGTTATTAAACTGCAAGTTAAATTTTTCTCATCATCATCGTCGTCGTCGTCGTATTCGTCGTCGTATGTCTTTCTCAAATGAAATTCGCTCACAAAAATGCAAAGAAACGTCTGAACATGCACCTGGACGACAGGTGACGTTGCCAGTGATTGGATCACAGGTGTAATGTCTGCCAGCATCAGTATCACTAGCGACACAGTAGACTGAACAGTCAGACGAGTAGTAGTTGGCGTCACAGTACAGCTTGTACTTGAACGTCAGACTGGGAGCACACACACACATAATACATCGTCGTAAGGTGATGGCATGCAAACGTACCTGTCTACCTTAGTTGTAGGCCTAATCAATTCGCGCTTCTTAATGATAATGTTTGATGTCAGTAGTTTATCGCTTTCAGAGCCGCATCTAGAGGTAGTGCTCAGTATTAAGTCACAGAACTTTGAGAGAAGTGATGTAAATCCAGGAATAAAGTTGTTCAAAATGCACAGTGCTACTTCACAAATAATAATAAGAATAATAATGCACCAACACATCTTATCTTCTGTTGTTATTAGTCATAATTTATCACTGTATTTAACCATTCGTTTTCGTTGTGCGCAGCTATGAATATGATCATTGATCACAAATACGACAAGGCTATTGCTCGAGCTCACTATCAGTCTCACAGGAACTCATGTGTACGACCTGTATATGATTGGGCTACAAGTTCGACTACGAGTACCGGCCGTGCGACTTCTTGTACGCACTCGTCGTGATACTTGTATCGTACCCGTAACGGTGGCCATGATTTTAGGGCGGGTTGGACTCGATATCGAGAAGTTACTCAGGTTACGAGTTCTTCTCATGACCGTACGACTCACACAAAATGTGCAATTTTGTTACTCTCCCCCCTCTCTCTAGTCGGATGGTTGTCGATCAACGTACGCCAGGCCTGTCAATCTTGTGATATCTCCGTGAGTTGGCTCGTTCTATTTCCGGTCAGTTTCTGGATGTATAGTCCACATTGTTTGTTCGAGAACGACCACGTCTTGTTCTGCGTGAGTTGGTTGGTATATAAGTACCGGCATGTGGAGTGTGTGTACATCCCGCAGACTTCAAAGACGCAGAGCGATAACTTTTGGCAATGTCCAAAAACAATTTCGTTAAGTGTCGTTAAGTGATTATTCGATCTATTTTTACTCCTCGCGCGCTACGTTCCTAACGTAGCGAAAGAGGAGTATATGACATCAGTGTAAGAAGTACGAATATTGACGACCGACCGACCGACGACCGACCTCAGGGCCTATTCACACATTTTGGGAAAATTTCAAATGGCCATAACTCTGCAACGCGTCAACCGATCCCCTTCATGTTTGGT
>Ga0209788_1000453_pt1 | contig 10897 bp, 4 predicted proteins | sample WorMetLIZISLAND1_2_FD_187415 | JGI IMG/M metagenome (GOLD analysis project Ga0209788, IMG submission 187415) | Marine gutless worms symbiont microbial communities from Max Planck institute for Marine Microbiology, Germany - Olavius clavatus LIZARD... ...
GTACTGTGCCAGTCAACAGCTGTTGAAGATGACGATTGATGTGCTTCAACACTGTTTCCAGTGTGTATGCTATGTTAATATAAAAATTTTCCATTGTATGAATCATGCACATTGTTATCATTGTATGTTAGTTATTGTGTTTCCTGTTCTATTGCCTGTTCTGTGTATGGTGCTTTAGTTTGGTGACAGGAAGGGCCTCCGACCTGTAAATAACCCTGTTGCTGCAGTCCCAAGAAGTTTGTCTTGGGAATGTGGCCCTAATGTGAGTTAAGTAGGATGGCTAAATGAAGCTTCATGTGTGTGTATATTGCTAATTTGGTACATGGTATTGCGTGTAGGTGGAACTGACATCAAATGTACATTTTCCTCTCACACAGCATGGGTGTCAAGTGTTGCGTGGTCGCCTAGTCACAGTCATCATTTCATCTCTGGTTCATGTGATCAGCTTGTCAAACTCTGGGACACTCGGTGGTACGTGACTACTGCATTGTGTGCATGTCTGACTTAATATTCAGCTTCAGTAAATGTTGTAAGATTTGTGCACATTGTACTCAAAGTGATTAGCTTAAAGTTTTTAAATGTATTAGTTTTTTTCAGGACATTTCAACCCTCCTTTAGTCTACATTTTTATTTGCCACATATCTTAGCAGTTACAGAAGATACATCATAATATAATTGTGGTACCTTTGTATAACTACTACTGTTGGCTTTTGTTTAACTGGTCGAATTCTCTGGAGTTACTCCAAGTTATGCCAGTCCCCAAAAGTAAACTGTTCAGAATTGCTGGAGCAGAGCCTTTTACAGTCTAGATGCCCTTCGTGTTGGTTTTTATGTGATGAACAGCATCCGGCTTGTAAAACCTGCTCGAACATCCACAAAGTTTCCACTCGGCCTAGCCTAGATTTACTTTGTGGGAGTAGGCTTGTTAAACAAAAACTGATGGAAAGTCAACTTATTTCTACTGTAACTGCAGAAATTGAAATCATTAGTAGGTAGTCTGCTATTTGGAGTTAAACTCCTAAATTTATTTTATTAACCAATGAGTTTTAACTGCCATATGATTAACCAGCCATCTCTCTCTCTGTTTCTGTTCAATGCAGCGTATGGATCTGACAAACTAGCCGTATTTTCATATTAATTTTATTGTCATTTTATAAACGTAACCCTAATATTTACTTTGACAGTTTGTATTTTGTGTTGTATTTTACGCTTAGCTTTTTCTGTTTATCATGAACAATACAAATCTTATAGATGTAGATGGTGTTGTAGAAATTTTTGCTGTAAGTAATCGTAGTTTTAGAATCGGTGTAATATGTTTATATGGTGAAAATGGTGTGTACAGTCCAAAGGGGCCACTCTACGACATGTCAGGACACAATGACAAGGTGCTTGCAGTTGATTGGTCGATGCCTCGGTTTATGTTGAGTGGTGGAGCTGACAATGAACTAAAGATCTTCAGATCCGCTGATACATCTGTTCATGGATGTGAACTGTAGCATATTTCCCGATGCTTTGTTTTGTTGGCAGTGTACTTGGGTTGATCTTCTATCTGCACTGTGTCCCAAAATTAGCGACACCCCTACAGATAAGTTAGTGTAAAATCATTAATGCCACAACAAATTTTTACAAAATTTGAAACATTCATGGAGACGATCATTCTGAACTAGTCTTTAAAGTTTGTGCTCAAAGTGGCCACCTTGGGTCTCGACGCAAGCTCTTAGGGCGGTGCGCCACTGCTTGGTCGTCTTGCCAATAATACTCGGGTCAAGCTCATCCCAGACAGTCTGGATACGCTGGCACAGATCATCAACATTGTTTACCTTCACGCTGTACACTTGCTCCTTAAGTACCGACGAGACTTTATAATCAGGACTGTTAGGCGGCCAGAATGTTGGCAGGATGAAAGCTGGTGCTTCAGTCGAAAGAAGATCAACTGTTTCCTTCGCGCAATCAGCTGGCGCATTTTCCTGCTGAAAGATAGAAGTATTCAGAAATGTCGCACATGTCTGGAAGCAGTTATTCCTTTAGAAGAGTTTCCCTGTAATATTTTCCGTTAATCTTGATGCCAGAATTCACAAAGTGCAGCCCTATTACTCTAAGTACCGAAATGCCAACCGATACCGTAAGAGAACAGTTGAAGTGTGAACGCGTGCACAGTAGGCGACAGGCCGGGATGTTCTTTTTTGTCGTACCGGCACGGCACACATGGTAAGATGTGTACGTCATAGGTCTAATAGGTATGACAGTCAGTAATGTTAAGATAGTGAGTGCAGTGTACGATATTTCCTTGAAGTCTATGAACCTCAAACTGAGTTGAGCATTTGAAGCAAGTGGTGTCGCTAATTTTGGGACACGGTGTAGAAATAAACTGTGACATACACCTTCTGACTCCAGCTCAGTAGTTTGTATCATGATTAACACCGTTTGGAACAGGGGCGTCTACGTCTGCTGAGGACCATGCTCAGAGAGTACAACATTTCAGACGGGAGGGGAGGGGGCAATTTTTGTAAGGTTCACCCATGTTGGGAATAACACTCCACTTGACTGTTTGACAAGGGAGGTTTCCACGTTGGTTGGGGTTTCTACATTAGGGCCGTCATAGTGTGTCCAGTGATGATAGACGCCCCTGGTTTGAAATTTACATTGGATAGATATATACCATTGATGTTTATTTTATAACATAATTGATTGTAAGGACTACGTGTTTAATCAACAGAACGAACTCATTATATGTCCATTATTCCTCATTTAACCGAGTGAGCCGGTACCAGACTCGTTGAAAAAGTTTTTTGCTCGTTTGATTGTATTTTGTTGTAAAATGCCGCTGTATGATGTGCATAAAGACCACATTGCTGAGATCCTGTTAAGTTGGGTGGCAGGAAGGGCCTTGTCAACCTATCTTGAAAACCATTCATTGAACCCAGCCTAACGTGAAGTATCTCTGGAAAAATTATGTGAACAGTACAAAACTAAGTTGTAGTAAGTATGTGTGCTTTATATTTCATCAATTCTATTGGTATGGTGCGTGTGAGCATCAGAAATCTGTATTGCTTCACAGTTGATATTGTCAGTAAATAATGCCAGTCTATCAACTGATAGCTGAATGAACACTGTACTATTTTGTTTTACAGTGATGATAAGTCATAAAATATATGTATTATAGCAAACTCTACTGCTTTTGTAAGTTTCAGTGAATTTCTACATTTTATCTCGTCTCCTGTTTTGGTGCCCATTTACAGGAACATTTCGCAGTATTGAGAATGCATGTTCCATCATCTGCTACTGATGTTTAAGATTAGCACCAGTGATTCTAATCGATTTGTATTCAGAATTGACACCCATCAGATTCATCCAGATATGTAATGTAGAGAAATTGCCAGCGTAGTGATTGTAATCCAAATCGTATGAATGTGTCACATGTTACTAACTTACTACTTCAGCAGACGCCCTGGATTACTTGGCCGTCTGTGACATCTGTTTAACTCAGACTGTAACTTATTTAAACATAATCACTGACATAGCACCTGTGTGTATGTTGTCTGATGCACAGCATCCCCCACAGACGTATTTGTTTAATCTCTCTCTAAGTGAAATGCCAGCCATCTGACAGCAGGAATTTAAAGCTAACAATCGCCTCCAGCAAGTTGTTCCCAAACTGCATTATTGATTTAACACAACTTGAATAGAAGACAAGTTAGTTATTGATATCTTAAGGAGATACTGTGGTTGTAGTTTTGTGATAAAAACTTTTTCAAGTAAGGCGAAAAGACGTGCGTATTGATAATCAAACCTGTAACCTGTATAATTTCAGTCACACAGGTTAAGATCATGATACTTTCTACTGAAGATAATAAATAACAATATCAGTAACAACAAGAAACAAATAGACTACAAGTAAGCATAATAAAGTGTAATTATTAATTAACACGGTTGCCCAGTGGCTACCATTTGTGCATTCATTGCTTGACACTGTAGGGTGAGTGGTGACAGGAAGGTCATATGGCTCCCAAATCATGGAGGTTAATTTAACTGGGCAACCCCGCCTGTCTACTTAAAAAAAGAAGAGTTTGGCCTGTTTGTGAGGATGCTCAGGAGAAGGATGACAGGTTTATCTAGAAAATGGCTGTTAAAATGAAACACGACCTGCATACATATACTTAGTGAATACCAATGCAAGTACTGTCTACTGTTCATGGTCCAATATTTTAACAAAGTCAGTTCTACATATGTCGTGCTTTGCTGTTATGTGAGCGATCAAAATTAACTGCTGGTGTCTGACTACGAATTGAAAAATTTAAAGTAGGGACATCAAATGCAGGTAACACTGACATGGAGTGGTTTGCAGTGTCTGAGTATGCTTCGTATCTGGGTGTGAATCCGGGATATGGATTGTCTCCCAACAGACTGTTTATGCTCATATTGTGCAGAGCAAAGTTGTGTGAAGCATGATCAGAAGCCAACGAATATGACTGGTTGCATTCCATTTGTGACTGGTAATGCTCCGAAGTGTCGACTTGCTGTTGTAGCACATGTACTGTTGGCGCTGGAAAATCAAGTCGTCTGATTGCCGCTGGTGCTGTGACCACCTGTGAAGAGTTGGAAGACAGCTCGGAGATGAAGGCACCAATGCCAAAGTTATGACGTTGGTTTGCAAGTGAAACAGTTGTTTGAGGATTGGTTGTCACAGCGACACTCAGTGACTTTGGAAATTCTCCATGCAGTCGGTGCTGAAGTGAACATGATCCAAACACTGAACCAAATGATACGTGAGCCTGGTATTCAGACGAAGAATGTGCACCGTGTTCAAGGCTGCTGCCAACAAAGGGGCCAGTTGGTAAGTAAGTTGGTACATCACCTGGCATGGACTGAGAAAGTGCACTGCTGTGACTAGTAGGGTATCCCACACACAGTGATGTTGCATTGTGCTTTAGCTGTTTTGGATATTTTGACGGTCGTTTCACACTAGTCGTTCTAGGAGCAGATCGAGACTGTGAAATGTTTTGTGAGTGACGACTGTCCTCTCCCATCGGCATGGTGCGTATGGGCATGTTACCAACATTAAATGACTGGTCATGGTATGTATCCGACGAAATTGCCCTAACTGCTGGAGAGATTGTCTCTAATGAAGAACCACTGAAATTAAGCACCTGAGATGTCAGGGGCAATCTCGGTAGTGAAAATGGTGTCTCAAATGTTGCCTGCTTTTCACCAGTCCGATAAATAGCAGCTTGCTGGTTTGAGTACATAGGATGGTGATGGAGAGGTGGACTTGTGAGAGTATTCGTTATAAATCCAGCTTCATTACCAGAGTACAGACCTCTTCCATGAATTGGTAAGAGCTGGATATCTGAGTTTACCACAGAAACTGGTGGCAAGTGGCACATTTCAATGTGCTCACTGCCGTGCCACAGTGTGTATGAAGGCAAGTGGGTGTTAAAAGATGAGGGCTGTTTTCGAGACTCCTTATCTGTGTGCATGAAGCTGGGTACAGTGTAAGTAACATCCAGACATGTATCCTGCCTCTGAGTGCTAGACATAGTTGATAATGACACCCCAAATGACGAGCTGGTAGACACAGTGTTTCGTGTTTGGAGTGCTGTATGCTGAGGAAATATTGGTGACCAGCTAAGAGATGCACTGGAGCTGGCAGTTGCTGCTGTCAGTGTTACTGGCCATGTGCTGGCTTCGGATCCAGTGGCTATTGCTGTGTTTGCATTGGCAGCTGTTGAGGCAAAACTCAGTGAAAGAAAATCTGGGACTGGTGGTACAGTGGCAAACGAAAATGATGGTAAACGGCAAGTTGATGCTGGCCGGCACGATGTTGCTGCAACACTTAAGGACAAGTCAAACGTTCTGGATGTAACAGTATCCGTACTGTTTGTAGGCAACCAGCCTCGACTAGTAGAAAGATACGACTGAGGAGCAATGCCATATTCAGAATATGTCCACAACGGTTGACTACTACTGGAATCTGGCACTTTCTGATGACTGCTGAACTGGCAGTTCGGAGGAACATGCTTGCTAGCTGCTGGTTTACTTTTACTGCTGACAAAAGGACAGAAGTCATCATCTGAATATCTTCCGTGAAACTTTTCATGGTCCATTTCAGGAACAGAATATAGTTTTGGGCGATTAAAAACTGGCTGCATGTTACAAGGTTCTGGTTGTGCATTTACTCTCTGGTCCACTAAAGGCCTTGGCCTAGCTAGTGACTGGACAGTACAATACAGATTATCACTCCACGAATTATACAGTGGTCCAAAATTTGTCGGTTCTGGCATTCGCCAGTGTACATCACTAATGGCAGAAGATGGCAGTCTACACTGGCGTCCAATGTTCAGTGACTGCCTGTGCTCTGACACGATGTCACTTGATAAACTACTTTTACGAACAGCTCCGTTACAAGGTGACCACAGCACACTGGCAGACTGTGCAACTTCACTGCTGCCAGGATTTGGACCGAGTGACTTTGATACTGGCTGGACAGCATGATGTGCCAGGGAAAAGATGCCTCGTGTAGATGACTGCACTGCTGAACACATTACATTCGAAGCCTGTGTAGGGCTCACCTCTTTTAACTTGTGAGCCGTATGGTCCAGTGATGTCTCATTATGCTGTGAGACTATGGAGTAATGAGGTGGAATGCTGACTGATGTACTGCTTGAGAATGAGTCTGCAATTTGTGTAGACGAAGTTGTACGACAGACAGAAGTTGCCTTGCATGTTAGGGAGCTTACATTGAAGCCAACTTTACTGCCGATGTCAACGTGGTCACTAATAACATAATCAGTTTCAGGCACACAGCTCTGCTCTGTAAACATTGGCAGAATACAGTGATACAGATCTTCAGCACTCGCGTGTAATGGCTCGATGCCAGGTCCATCTTTTGCCCTGTCTCTCAGTCGACCAGACATTGAACCAAAGCCTAAACTCCAGTAGTTGCTATCTACTGACTTCCGTGATGGAATTGAAAACATGCTGCTGTCGTCAGTGTCACTAAGAATCATTGCAAAGTCGTTATCAGTCAAACTCAGATCATCTGGCAGAATATTGGAAGCAGAGTCGTAGGTGATAGCTGAGGTTTTGTTAACTGGTATGAAAGTTTGGTTTTGTGTCTGAATTGGTTCCATTAGCAGAGAGTTGCTATTCTTATCTGACTGACTATTCTTTGATATCTGAGGGCTTTCCAGCAATGAAGATTGCTGTGATAGCATTAGCATGTTTGACGTAGTAGTAGTTGACAGGAAGTTTGCCAGGGCAAAACCTTTGCCATGGCTTGTCGGCACACTATCGACTCTACTTGCAAGCAGGTGAACATGACTAGCTTGTGACTGATCACTGCATAGACTCTTGGTGCTCAGACTAGTTGGAAACTGAGTAGCAGTTTGCACATGCTCATGGCTCAAGTTGCTCGGCTGTATAGCCAATGACACACACGAAGTAATTAGCTCTGCGGGATATTTGCCAGAGGAGTTACAACTATGGGCTGCTCTACCTCGAAGTACATTAACCACGCTACCGTGATCCTCAGAGGTACTGTGAAATAAATCAATAGCAAGTTGCTGTGAGGTGGCACTGCAGTCAGAAACAGGCCAGAAGTATCGTTCAAGTGACCTGTCACAAAACCGGTCCATGACATGTATGACTTCACTGTCTTTGTCACTGGCCGAGTCAGGAGGTGGACATATGTATTTACTTATCCGCTTTTCTGAATCCATTCTGCTGACCTTTGTCTTTGATGAGCACTCATCAGCTGACTGAGATGCCAGTTTTCGCTTCACACCATGCTGCAGTGGTTGTTTAGATATGACAGCAGGTAGAATTTCAGTCCTTTCACCCGAGCTTGCCTCAGTTCTTACTATACAGTTGCCTGGTTGTAAATCTGACGATACAAATGAGGACAGATTGCTGGCCGGGACATCGGCACAGCTGTCCACTGCAGTGCTCAACTGAGAAGCAATGCAACCAGTCAGTGGTTCAACTGACCAAGTGTTTGTTACTATATTACTGCTTGCTGCTGGACTACTTTGGACATCTGTGACATGCATTCCAGATGACGATGCCAGCACAGGCACGAGTACAGACGGTACAGCCTGCCCAGCAGATGAATGCACATCTATATCGATACTTTCACCTGCCAGCTCACATGGTTCTGCACTTGTTCTACCAGCGTCAGCACATGTACTTCCCTGGTGACTGTTAGCTATAGAAATAGTAGCAGTAACTGGCGCTGAAGCGGGGAAACAGGATTTGGTACTGTTAACTTCGTCATTGTGATGTTCTGATACCGAAATGCCCGTTACTGCAACATCCAATGTGTCTTCTGTGTGGTTCCTATTGGTATTCTTCAGCACTGCATTAGGGCAGCTTAATTCCTCTGACATTTGGCTACTTTCCACGGTGGTAAGAGGTGTTTTTGTTCCATCTGCAGCAGATGTCTGAGGTAAACTTGCACGTAACTCAGTATCAGACGCATTCACAGGTAACTGACTGTTGTCAATAACGTTGCTAACACCATTGCAAACTACTCTCAGACCATTCAGTAACGCTTCACTCGGTACAGTCACGGCATAGACATTGGGTGATGGTGCAACAACTGGCCGTGAACCAGACAGGAAATAAACAGGAGCATGGTATGCATTAACTTCAGGCAACAATGGCAACAGTGAAACAGCACTGTTGTGATGCCTCTGCTGACCCAAGACCAGGCGGCCACCATGATACACAAATGTGCCACTTACGAGTCCCGAACCAAGAACATTACTGCCAATGTCCATGTCAACTAATACCGTTCCACTGGTGACTCTTTCTGCTACTCGATACGTTGGAATTGTGGTAGTCGGGACTACAGCAGGGCATTGTTGACTGGACGAAGGTAACAGCAGGAATGAATGACTAGAACTGACTGTAGCAGAACCAGCATCAGTGGTTCTTGAACAGCAAACCGGCAATGTATTTATGCTGCTTGGTTTGCTAACACTGTGAGTACTGACTTCTGAAATGGCCGCTGGATGTTGTTCACTTGCTAACACAGGTAAGACCGCCGTTAGTTCAGCAGGTGAAGTAACTGAATGACTAATATCAATGTTCTGAGGCTGGCACACGGTTGCAGTGGTCACCGGCATCAGCGGACTCTGTGATCTTTGTACAGCAATGCAGTTGGTGGATCTGACATCAGACTCGACTAACAGTGGCAAAGAACTTTCCTCGTGTATGCGTGATGTACTGACGGCTTGACTCGTATAGATGACGGTCGGCTGATCAGCTTCGGTGCCAACAGCCGGACTGGGAAGAACTGAACTACAGTCTTCAGTCAGACACGGAGACGATGTAACAGCTTTGGCCTCTCTCTGCTTTAAGCACTCAACCACAGTTCGACGTGGTTTTTTCTTCTGTTGCTGAGACTGCTGTACAGGCTGTGTCGAGTCACTCGGCACACAGGACTCGATGTTGCCACTGATAGTTGTCTGACAGTAGACGGATGACGTGGAGCCTGACTGACGTGGTTTCCACGATAACACCAGCTGTGCCAGATCTGCCACTGGTGGAAATCCTACAATAAAGAACACACGAAGTAGTAAACAATAATACAAGAATATAAGTATATACCGTATATGCTCGCGTATAAGTTGCCCACATAGAGTCAACACCCTAAAAATGAGTCCATATTTGGTCTAAAATGACTGACCTTGTATAAGTTAAAGGTAATGTAACTTGAGTCCTCCCTCTGCAAACTTGTGCGACTCTTCTTTGATTAATTTCGAGGCTTGAGAGTGTACTCCTGGTGTGTAACAATAAAGCCATTTTGACGGCATTCAATGACTCAGATGTACACAGACCTGATCATCAGTCTTTGCCTCCCCTCCCCATCCACTGCACACAAGGCATTAGGCAAGTGTGCTAGTGAAACGGCACTTGATGACTGTGGGAAATGCCTCTCTGTTGTGTCATATTATGTAAAGACAGCATAGAGGTTAACTAGGTCTTACGTCAGTCGGCTGAGTAGTGGACTTTCAGCCAGAGTACAGCTTCAACTGAGACACGTTGGTCTAGTTTATTGTAGGCTTACGTGAAAAAAACTGGTGGTTGCCAAGGCAGTGCTCTGATAATCCCGGACAAGTGCTGGTCTCAATGGCATTGCATGAGACAACAACTTAGCATTACAGAGTGCATAGCTCACCAACCGGCAAAAAAATTTATGGCCCGCATATAAGTTGTCCCCTACTTTCAGGGCAAAAATGTTCAAAAATTTTTCAACTTACATGTGAGTATATACGGCAAGAAGTAAACAGTAATACAAAGTTATGTAATAGAAGCTGAAAATATTTTAATCGCAAGTAGTATCACTTTGAGCAAGTGTTCAATCAGTAATTGATCTGCCACTAGTATTAAAAATAGTATTATTAACATCATAAGCCCTGGATTCACTCACGGCATACAGTACTATAAAATATGTTGTAGACGACTGACGGATTGTTGCCATAAAAACAGTCCAGTCAACAGCATAATAATGTTTCTAATATACAACATATGCATCATACAACAAACATTTCATAATGATAATGATGGTCACTTAATCAGTTCTAAGAGTACAAATTATTAACAAAAAAGTAACAAATATCTAGCAGTTTTATTTTTACTTGCTATGCCAAAAGTAGTTTTTTTACATTAATGCATCCATTAACCTACTTAATTAAGTACTGTCAAGCACTACAAACACTACCGGTACATATGACAAGTTATGATCCAGAAGAAAACAGGATAATACAAGAAAAATAAAAACACCAACCAGCATGCTCGACAATGTCGCAGAACTTTTTATGTTCATGTTTAAGCTCTTTGTTCTCAGCCTGCAGTCTTTCGAGCACTTCGGCTAAACAGTCAACAGTTTTATTAT
>Ga0209788_1000454_pt1 | contig 10880 bp, 7 predicted proteins | sample WorMetLIZISLAND1_2_FD_187415 | JGI IMG/M metagenome (GOLD analysis project Ga0209788, IMG submission 187415) | Marine gutless worms symbiont microbial communities from Max Planck institute for Marine Microbiology, Germany - Olavius clavatus LIZARD... ...
CTCCTTATATATATGTAAATGGTTCGAAAATGTGTAAACATAAATGGCTGTTTCAATCATTGACATACGGCTCTGATTGACGTACTATATATATATACTCAAAAAACGCGCCAACTTTGAAACGGTATAGCTCAAAATGATAACGATTGATTTTGATGACATTTGGCAGAAATATTCAAAATACTCTAGAATAGAGTTTGTATGCTTCAGTTTTCGTGTAGGTTTGCTTTTTTATCAACTTTTCCCTTTCCTCTTTCAAACCGGTCACCGAAAATAACGCGAATTATGAAAATTACGCGTCACACTGTCTGTCAACATGGCGCGTTCAGTAAAGAAGACAAAATTTTGATCAAACTTCTGTATGAATGTAAAGGTTACAAGTTACAACGTTCGGCAGTTTATAACAGAGTTTCCGGATAAAGGTTTAAAGGTTAGACGAAGAACAGCATCAACAGGCTGCTGATGAAGTTGCGAAAGATGGAACAGTGTGAAAATTGACGTGTAATTTTCGTAACTTCCGGTGATGCAATTTAGGACGACTATTAAATAAGTAAAACTGCATTAGCAGTAATTAATTGATGAGTGTAGTATGTTTAAATGTCTGCAGATTATGCGTGCAAAAATTATGAGTTTATAGGTATAATAGGCTTTAAAAAATTGCACCTCGTCAACGTTGCAATGGCTCGTTTGTTTGATGCATGCAGCATCAAAATTCGCGCCTTTTTCGGTGTCCGGTTTGAAAGACGAAAAGTTGATAAAAAGCAAACCTACACGAAAACTGAAACATGCAAACTCTATTCTAGAGTCTTTTGAACATTTAGTCGAAATGTCGTCAAAATCGATCCTTAATAAAATGCAATTTCGAGCTATACTGTTTCAAAGTTGGCGCGTTTTTGAGACACAGCGTATAATAACAAAAAGCACATGTCTTTGCCACTTTGCCATGCAATGACTTATTTAACAGAGCCTTAGTAAAGCTACAGTATCCCTATATACTGAGGTACAGCTATATACATATTACTTACATAGCATGCGTTATTGAAACAAATCAAATATCCGTGTAATTTATTGTAATTTAGAGCGATGTGAAATTAGTGAAAAAGTTCCATCCCGTTGAGGAAAATTTATGGGCGCTTTTCGTTTCAAGCAGAAAGATCGCTGCGAAATTTATTCCGATTAGTGGTGACGTTAATTACAAATTGTAGAGACGCAACGCCAGAGAGACATCTAACAGATCGGTCTTAGTCTGTCTTCTCGACAACCCCGAGTCTTAGCTGCTGGTGCCTGCTGCCGCATAATGCTCAGTTGCCGCCGTTGCGCGCCGCCGTATTTTTCTCCATTTCCGACAGCAATATATATCACTTTTGTGGCGTGTCTGCGGGCGCGAAGACCATCCGCGTCGCCGTCGACTGCCCCCGACCGCCGCCGGGGCGACCAGCGGCGCGGCGACAGCGCGGGTTGCCTCCTTCGGGCTCGTAGTAGCCCGTCTCCGACCGACCCGCAAATATCAGAATTACAAATGCGGCGCCGACCGGCACAGAACAAGACGAATCGCAGGAATTTACGCCGAGCTTGTATAAGCTTTAGCAGTTTGCACGCTGGTCGACGTTAATGGATGAATCCTGATGTGGCAACCGCAGCAGCAGCAACTCAACAGTGACGGCTCTTCCGAAACATTGTGTCACAAAGCTTACAGCTGAAAAGATTAGCACAGTACCACACAACGCTATGCGTATTCAACAAAACTAATGTTGGCTACCTCTACCTGCACGAGTTTGATTATAGTTCTTTTTAACCTGTACGCAAGGCCTATACGATGCGCATAATCCACGAAAAGTCGATCAGAATCCTACGAGATGGACACTTTCTTTTTGGACTAACATACAGCTATACGTTTTGTTCGATGTACATGGCCAGAAACATATGAGACAATTTTTTCTTCGTTTTTAACTAGAAATTCAGCGTATGGAGAGACTTTTTGTACGATGTACATGGCCATAACCCTGCTGGCGTATTAAACGTGTGGCTGAGAGCGAGAGAGCTATATGTACTGAAGTGTACAAAAGTCTAATCATGTAGTTTTTTGGCCCACCGCGTAGAAGTCGCTCCACCGACTGCTGATGCGACGCCTGCTGCTGCTGTTGCTGTGTATTATATAATCAATGAGGATGTCATTAGACGCCGGCCGGGCGTCGCCGCCGGCATCGACGAAATCGATGACTTTCGGATGTAGCCAGCCTGCTGCGTGGCCGAGAGGTTATCGAAGAAGAGTTTTAAGACGAACAAAGCCAGTCAGGCGGTCAGTACCAGATGGCCGAATGACGTAATACCTGGCCAGTCGCCCGATAAGATTTCGTTCTGTGCACACTTCTGCAGATTGCTGTCAGTTTCGGCCAAAATCATCACCGCTGTTACCATCGCAACAGTGACGCTGACTTGTCCAGACTTTAATGCACCCGCCGTACTGTACTTTGTACCAGCAGCGAACTGGCAGTCGAAAGACTGACAGAGAAATGCAAGACAATATTCTTGTAATAAAGCTAGAAAGTCAGCATCACTATTATCTACTGTTATGTACGAGTGTTGTGTGAATATTATTTATATTATTATAATAGCAGTAGGTCTGTTAAACTAAATTTTGTATACTATGTGTATGTGTGCAGAATGGTTTATATTATATTAAATTACATGTTAATTACTTTGAAATCAAATTTTATAAAGCTACTAACTACAAATAAAATTTATATAAACTGTTAATATTTGTTATAAGATTACAAAAGACGTAAATGTGACAGTTCCTTTAAAGCATGTTAGAACTTCGAATAGCTCTGAAATATGAGTAACTCGTATTTATCCCCAGGAAAAGTTCAAGGAATGGTGAGGAAAACATAAGGCCGGAGTCGCACCTTTTCGTGAGAACTGTATGTTGTTAGTACAACTGAAACAAGCCCGAAATTCGTACAGTCTGGCTGTTGTACCATAAATGAATAAGTGTTTTTGCGATTGGATAATATGGTTAGTTCTTAATATATATGCAGTTTATTGATATTCTGCCAAATCCATGGTGTTACGGTAAGTCAGTATACCAGCACCTTCTGCGTGCGCCATATGCGCGTGTTTTGAAGTCCGAATTTAATTGCTGCAGACATAAAGCACTCCCACGCGATTCAATTTACGTTAAAATCAGCAGCAGCAGCAGAAACAGGTGCGTGCTCGTGTCGTCAGTGACGCAACAACGAATTATTCAGCTGCATTAAGTGACGCGTCGCGTTATCTGCTCACTGAAATCGTCTGACAATTTATGTTTAAGTCTCTGTCACCATGCAGCTGCTACAGACTGAGGACACGCGAAAAACTCATTCTTGAGAAAATCCAGTGCATCAGTGCTATTGTCTGGCATCCCGAAGACGGTGCATTTTTGATACAGTCCTGGCGTGATAAGCCACAATTTAACACACCGTACTATAATATCAATTTGATTACATAGGCTACACTTCTCACAGACCTTAGCCTTATAAAATCAAAAACATTCTATTCACGTGAATAATTCACTTTCTGTTACTGTAACGCAACCCGTTCATAAACCAATTTCGTAACAACTATCGATTATCTGTCGTTGCTGAGCACTGAGCACTACCACGACGCGCTTTCGTGAAATAAAATTATAGCTGACACTGCAAAAAGAACGTCGACAGTCAGATAACGGAGAATTTTGTGGGATTTATGTGTGAAGCAAAAAGCTAAAGAATGTAAGGGTAACTGGGAAGTCAGCTTCAGGTGCAGCAGCAGTAGCCGGAACTGCAGCAGCGATAAGAATGCTGCAGCAGCCGAGAAATATGATTGGACGAACATGCGCGTCATTCAATATCATACCATCCCAGCAGGCGACTGCCGTTCAGCGGCGGCGGCGCTGCACATCACACGGAGACTTACCCCCACTGCATGCAGCTATGACATTTACAACATAGTCACAGACGGCAAAAACTTACTGCATTATGCCGTGATGACGTCCTATTGATTTCCACGTCGTACTAGGACTCGGTGAAGCTACGACGACAGCAGCGACGGCGACAATGACTGAGTCCGGTTGGATTACAGTCAGTAAAGGCCGTTTAAAGCGGTAGCAGCAGGCAGACAGCCACTAGACACGGTCTGGGGAGACGACAGACGAGTAGTGTCCTGAAGAGGCATTTACTATGCGCAGTTTGTAGGCAGACCGTCGCAGACCACGCCGCCGACGTGTACTCCAAGCGTTTGTAGCGTAATCAGGATTGCAGACAGCCTAAACCACCGCTCAATAAATACGTTCTTGAGAGAAGACCTCAGTGGTTGGTTATGCTGCTTAAGATGGCATGCAGTCCAGTGATAGCACTGTACATCCATTCATAGTCATACACTCATACTGCGTTTGTTAATACGCTTCCTTGCTTGCGAGTCACCCTTTTTGTCATTTTTCATAGTCCATACACTTTGCGTGGTTTACGGCGTCATAAGAAAGGCCCGTTAGAACGAAATCCGACCAGAACGAAACATGAGAAAATGCACACTTCACAGGACAGTTTAAGAGAAACGGTAGATGTTTTAAAATAGTTAATATAAAAATTAAAAGTTTCCTCCCGTGTGATACAATTTGCGAGTTCCAAATTTCCAGGTGCAAATGTATCTACACCATGAGTCATAACAAGATGCCACGCTATCGCAGGGACAACCGCGCGATACGCTCTATATAACGACTGTATAGTAACCCTAACCCTACCACTAACCCTATCCCTGTCTCTAACCCACAATTATAGACCTATTAGCCACTGTTATGGACAACACATTTCCGCATATACCTTATATTATTAGCAACTCGAATCTTAGGCCTGCATTTTGCCGCTAATAGTATAAATCTATCCTAATTTGGCAACGACAGAGTGACGTGACTATGGAATGTGTGTGTAACGGAAAATAGCGCGTAAATGACCAGGACTGGAAACGCCATTCCTCGCCTCCCCGGAGATATGCGCTCTAGGCCTTGCAAGTTGCAAGTGCTCACGGAATGTCTGCCTGCCTGCGCTTACTGTTTGCGCATACTGGAAGTGACTTGGAAGTAATTATCACCTACCTGCTGACCGATGAACGACCGAACGCACTACTGTAACGGATGCCTATTCGTCTCGCGCATGTAGCCTACTAAGTACAGTTCCAGCTTGAGAAGGAGAGATTAATTGAAAATAGTACCAGCTCACGACTCACAACTGAGGTGTCCCATGCGTGTTAGTAGTTATAACAGCAGTCAACTTTGCAGGCGTTTATATTTCAACCTTAGATGCTCATATCCGCACAACATTTTCACACAATGTTAAGACCGTGAGAAAGGGTCGATTTCAATTTCAGGGTGCGGCTTGGGCAAACATATATTTCAATTTCGTGATTTCGCAACTTCATAGCACATATATTCCTATATGTGCTACATATATATTAACATATATATTAACAACATCAACAAGATGTTGTTAATCGAAAAGCGGCGTTGCACGTGTACTTTGGCCATAAGTGGTCAAAAGTAGGACCATCGTTTCAATCAATTCAACGGCCGGGCGGCCATCAGGCTGGGCTTTGCCACGCATTCTAGTTATTTTCGCAGTACTCTTTGTGTGTTCAGAGCATTAAAGGTTTGCGACGAGAATGCGCTATAATTATAAATTCACTTTTGACATTGACATTGACAGACGTCGGTACCATATGGCGAATGAATTCTAACTATACTGTGAACAACCGAAATTTCCATGTGTGGAATAGCCATCATCAGCATGCTGCATGGCTATTCCATACAAAGGTTGGCTTCTTCTCAGCAATATAGAGGATTCTTGTTTTCAATGCTTATCCTACAGACAGACTGTGATGTTAGTGCACAGGTCATCATGCATGGAACTGAGAATGCAGGACACACGGCGCATACCTGCGGGGCATACTGTACAGCGCTATAAAAGTCACCGATCTCTGGATGGCCATCGTGCTGCGTCAACGATTAATGGACAGACGATGCAAATCGGACTATGAATTAGTCTGTATGGATTTCAAAGTCGGACTGCACGGAGCGCGAACTGACAGTGCGACGGCGCATGCACAATGAGAGCTGGTCTGGTCTCGCCGCCCGCCCGCTCGCGTACGAAGAATAAACTACACTGAGGCCGTTGCGGGCTTTGTGTAGTCGACCGCAGAGCAGCTCGCTGTCTGTCGCCGTCCATCTACACGACGGCCTCACCTCCGTGTTTTTGTCCATCTTCGTCCACAGGTCACGTAACGACATACGTCACAATCGGCACGCAGTCGCTGAAGTCCTATAGATAATGCAGTGCAGCGTCGCCGGCACATGGCAGTAAAAGCGCCTCCTGCCTGTTACCTGTTGCCTGTAGGCTATAATATGTATCTACTGGAACGACGTTAGCAAAAAACGGTAACAAGAAGTTCAGCTATTGCTGTGATAGCCGATCGTACTGCATGCATTAGTACGATCGGCTAAAACAATTACTGCGTGATATCTATTTTAACGCTGTTCATTGTGATCGCAGCGTCTCGACCTGTGAATAAAAAATGTTAATACAGGCGTTGTTATAAGAGCAAAACAAGGTACAGATCGAGCCGAGCGTTCATAAACTACTGGCGAACTATCAAACCGGTGGTTACAACTTACAAGTTCAGGCCCATGAGCCCATGAAAAATCGGATCTCACTCTTCCGTTTCTGTACGCACTCACAGATGCAGTCACTCAAGCAATGAAGCGTGACGACGAAATTAGGTCACGCGACTCACGGACACAGTGTACATACGCTTTCAGTTTTGAAACAGAACTCGAAAATACTCTGTGGGAATTATTGTATTGCAATTTGCTGTAAACACGACATAGGATGAAACAAAAGTTAAACACGACTTCGTGGTTCTTATTAGCCCTATTCATGAATCAGCGTTGAATTCTGTTTGATATACGTAGACTATTGCACTTTTTCCAGGACCGTTTTCACCTTTTCTCCTGTAATTCACACAATGTGTAAGAGTATAGAGTTTTACATGTAGTAAGACGCAGAAAAGCAGTGCTACAGTGCTGCGTTGCTGTTGATGCTGATAGCGATTACGATCATCACGACTGCAGGCATCATCACTTGCTGAATCATGACCATTATCGTCGACGCTGTTGATGTTGGTGCGTATGCCCCGGGTCCCTCCTTTGGTGGACATTTGTCGGCCTCGGCGTTTGGGTCCGGCTTACACAGTTTGCACATCACAAGGCAATCTTTTTTTACCATGCTGCTGTGTTGAGGATGGTTACACCAGGCAGGAGGCCAGCCACTTTCGCCAGGGCTGGGATTGCAGTTCTCGTTTCTGTCTTCACACGGCTCCCTGCAGTCTGCACCGTACCAGCCGTCAGTGCACGTACATCGACAAGTTTCCTGGTTCAATTTGGCACAGTTGTAGCAGCGTGCCGCACACGAACAATCTGTTCCCGCCTTTGAACATTGACTGTTGCAGAGTTTATCCTTGCACCATCCAGCACCACTTCCGCACTCGGAACACGCAGGTCCCTTCTTGAATGGCTTCTGTCCCACGAAATTTCCCTGAGGTAGGTAGTTACAAGCGAGATACTCGACATTTTTGTGTGTGGTTCCACTCAGTGCAGTACACAAATGATAGGCGCAGCCAACCTGGCGACTTGTTGCCCACACTACTTGGGTGTAATGTCCACACATTTTACCAGCAGTGCACCCCAAGGTGTCGTAGTCATAGTCAGACTTTTCGTCGTACCAGTCCTGAATACCACCTTCCATGCTAATTTTGCCTGTCGTGTAATACAGATTCTGTCCGTAGTCCGTAAAGCTAGTGCCCGGTAATGGCGGATGACCGTGTTTCCAAATACACTGTTTCGCCCAGTCTTTTGCCGCCCCAGCCAGGGATTCATTCCACGTCATCACTTCCATATCAGCAGCTCCTTCTTGAGCACGTAGTTGGTTGTGTTTGTTGACGATGTCTGATTTCTGTTCTTCTGTAACCGTCCGTTGCTCGTCGCGACGAACTCTAGCCGAGTTGACAACAACACGACTGAGTGTCAGCGTCAGAGAGATGACAACCAGTAGCTTCGTATAGACTGACATCTTCACAGCTTTCTTCAGTCTTCATGCACGTTGTCTCTGATGTTCCTCTGTCATCATAAACATCATCTTAAACAAGAAACCTGTCAACCAAAGTGCGATGGCACCTACAGCTTACAACTACTAACGTGTCTATTATGTGCACGCTTGCTGCGATATCATTTCTTCAATAATCTCTAGAGCAGTAATAGGTCTTTTATCTGGGGTTAAATGGTTTGGTCCTGACCTTGACAGACAAGGTTTTTGATTAGCTCTATTTAATCTTGGGTATCAAGGTTCAACGTTTATATAAAATGTTTGTGAAACAAACCCTTTATAATGTTTCACTTTCACAATGCAATTTGACGACATTTATTTTGTCGCTCCAGTCAATGATGTCATTGACACGCATTGGCCGCGACCACTGGTAACTTTTCTTGACAGACCTATAGTTTCAGTAGAACTACAGCAAAGGAACGTGGAGTTCAGTGCTAAAAATTTATTGTTGAGTGAACTTTATCATGTAACCCGCGTAAGACGTACTCCATATTCAGCCTACCGACTAAAGTCTGTAAACCTGTAATCGGTATATTGGTTTCACGTGGCTTGCGGCCCGGCGTGGGTGATTCTTACCAATCTTTGTGATTCACGACATGAACGTAGTCATTCTGCTTTGAAGTTCGGCTTTTTTCTCCGGCAACTTTGATAACGGACAACATTCTTACGATGATGTTCTTAACTTCGTTGTTATACGCTAGGGGCCTAATGTAAACCCATAATTCCAATAATTGCAGTTGCTAACCATCTACTTATTATGACGTCACCGATGTGACCTCATGTAAGTGATAGATTTCTGTGAATGCTGAATGACCAATCGAGTTGAATCGACCCGTCTGTACGAAAACCAAACAAGGAAGTGATGCTATTGCAGGGAGAACCGCGCGATGCCGCTGTAAAGTTCGATACGTCTCTATTTTTTCAACGGCATCCTACGTGCGGTTTCCTTGCCACAGCATGGCTTTCTTGTTGGTCTTTGTTTGCATATCGCATAGGCCTATTTAACGCATGCAGCATGTGATCACATTCAATTACTACCGTCATCATTATTCACCACCAACGTAATGATAGTAATAAACAACGCGTAAAGATAGCTGTGAGAATGCAAGTGTGTTACTGCTCTTTGTTAGACGGCCACGCTGCAGACTCAGGCACAGCGCGCGCGATGTAAATCGAGACGGCCATGCACGTCGCCACGTCCCCATGCACACCAACTTTGTTAGTAAGCAACAAGTTGAATTATTTCATACAAACAGGGTGACCAGAATTTAATGTGAAATAGCTATTCAGGGTCATTCAAGGTCATGTATTTGGGATCACTGAAAAGTCGACGAGGGGTTGATACCCTGTAGCTTAGGCCCTACATTCTGTAGGCTATAATATCCTGTCTTAAGTTTCCGAAAAAATAGCCATCGAAAACGCTTATAGCCTATACTGTAGTTGCAGCCTTTGACAACGCCACTGTCGTTTGACGCCCTCTCCCCGAGGAACACCCGCGAATATCTACGGTACCTTATATTTCTAGAAACAGAATCATTGGCCTACGTTTTGCCGCTGTTAGTATGCCATGGGTCTATCTTCACTCAAATTTTTCTAATGGGCTCCGTAAAACGTTTTTTTCTACAACAGTGCGTTGCTGCTGTTCAAGGTCATCCAAGGTCATTGATTTTGGCACCAATCGAAAGCGCGTATGCGACTTCCCATTAGTCCCTCATAGTAACCTTAGCCTATGTTGCACAATTTCAGAGATATTGCTCATGACCTTACCGCAATTCAATTCCACCCTAATTTTGGGGTGTTCCCGTTGCAACAGATCGCCCATGTTGGGGTCAGCCCGAGCAGAAACCTTAAGCTATTTAGCCGTGAAATTATTTTAAAGTATTCCAACCTGTGCGAAAAATGTACCTGAACGTCACAGACAGACAGACGGACAGACTGTGGCATAACCGCACTCTGCGTAGCATCGCGCGGTAAAAAATGTCCGTATAAAAATCAAGTCTCATAAATGGACTCAATAATAATGAACATAGGGCCTATCCGCGTCAACTTCACTGTATTTTCTTATAATAAGCTTACTACAGGTGTACATGTATTTGCGTCCCAGCGTTCGTTTAATAAGTACTGCGAATAAAAGAAATAGGCCTACTGCGAAAATTTAACGTACATCAATACAATGACTAATACATCTGAGAACGTCTTTTGTACAAATTGTTCTGACAGCCTATTGTTATTTGCGCCTAGACCGATTTGCTCAGTTAATTATTTTAGCCCATTTTTCGTTCGGAGAGTGGAGTTGCTTAATGTGCATCAGCAGAACCGGGCTAAAATTTAAGTCCATAAATTCGTGTTTCATGAGATCGTGAACTGGAATAGTTTTCGTTCTGCTACGTGCTTTGGCATGTTTCAGTGTCCATTCGGACTACAGAGAGTTAGTCAGATATCCGGAAATGGAATCAGATGTCGTCCCGTCAACCATTATTTCTTGGTTCAGTCAGCGTTTCGTCGAATAAATCGTGTGCTCGATGTCGCCGTCATTGTCGTCCAGTGCTCAGTTCCCCTCAACCTCCCGACATATATCAACCGCTGACGTCGGCGTCGTCTTCTTCCCAGTCTTCTCAGCCGCAGCCACGTCGTTTCCGGTTCGTGCGACGGTGCGAGCATGATTTACCGGCCACCGGTGGCGGTCACCGAGAATCGTCGTAATTGGTTCTCAGA
>Ga0209788_1000455_pt1 | contig 10871 bp, 1 predicted proteins | sample WorMetLIZISLAND1_2_FD_187415 | JGI IMG/M metagenome (GOLD analysis project Ga0209788, IMG submission 187415) | Marine gutless worms symbiont microbial communities from Max Planck institute for Marine Microbiology, Germany - Olavius clavatus LIZARD... ...
TTCTCCCACCCCACCTCTATAGTCTCCCCCAAATTTCCCCATGTTCCCCTGTGAGTAGGTGGATGGCTTATGGGCTACAAGAGCGAATGGTTTGGGCTAATTGTCCGTGCAATTATTTTCCAAGATTTCAAACCTATGTGATCCTGATCCACCAACGTCACAGACGGACAGACAGACGGACGGACGACATGCAATCTCAATACCGCGCGATGCACTAGTGAATCGCGCGGTAAAAATGATAGCAACGGACCTTAATTGATCTACGCGGAAATCCTCCTTTTCGCATCCCTGTCACACCGACTCACAACAGTATCATTTTCCATTTTTCCTGACTAGATCTATACAATCTCTCCTTCATTTAGCAGTTCGTAGCCTCAATTTGTGACTGAGGGTCTACTCTAGATTTAGAACACAGTCAAGCGATTAGTGAGCGATAAAATGTTTCCCTTTTGTCGGGATATGATTTCCCCAATCGCTCAAAGTCACTCAGTCTGTTTGGTAGCTTATTTGGATAAGCACGAATTTTGCTTTTCAATGGGTAACCCGGTAAGTGCACTCCTGCCCATCTCTGTGTGCAGTAGGAATCTCATCTCTTACAAATGCTTACACTCTACAAAGTTTCTCAATTCTGTGTGGATAACAAGTTCCAACTCAGTATGAGGTGGAAAACAAATAATACAAGAAAGCTGAGCTATCGCAAAGACGACCGCGCGATGACCCCAATATATGGGTGGCCTGGAAAATTTCGAGAGTCCTGGCTAGCAAACGGGCTACTTTTCCCGAAATTTGTAGGCCTAATGGGCTTTTGTTGCGATCGATACTAATTAAGAATTTGTGTACAAAACTGGAAGTTCGTAGCTTTACCTGTTCCTGAACAATAGTGGGTACCGGTACTCAAAAAACTGGGCAGTCCCTGGATACGCCCACGCTCCCTTTTCTCCAAAATTTTTCATGGGCTTGTGTCCTGGTGGACACTGTGAATATCGGCCAAATTTGCAGTCCGTATATAGCTTTAACCGTTCCTGGGATAATAGCGATTGCAGTTTTGGGGTGGGGTTGCGAACCCCCAATCTTGGGCAAGGGGAGGCCGTAGGGGGTAGGGGATGGTACCGTTCGAAAGAACGTTTGTGACTTCCTATAGGCTCTCCATATTAACTTTTCCTCTATCTTTACGCGTTTCAGAGATATTGCCGCTTTTGTGCTCCAGCACGCCACTTTTTCCCACCCCACCTCATAGTCTCCCCCAAATCCAAAATTTCCCCATGTTCCCCTGGGAGTAGGTGGATGGCTTTAAGGCTACGAAGAGCGAAGGTGTTGGGCTAATTGTCCGTGCAATTTGTTTCCAAGATTTCCAACTTACGTGATCCTGATCCACCAACGTCACAGACAATCGGACAGACGGACGACATGCAATCTCAATACCGCGCTATGCACTAGTGCATCGCGCGGTAAAATCCGTAAAAAAGCGGCAAAAAGCACGATTATCGTGTTGGTTTATGTACTCAGCTAAGTAACAAAACAGTACTCTCAAATGGCACATCTATCAAAAATACTCGCGCCGTTTTAACATTAGGCCTACTTTTATCAACTTTCTGCAGCATGTCGACGCAGCATGCATATCAATAATAGTTCAGTCAATATTAAAACCAAACGAATCAAGAACTGACTGTCTCACACGACGTAGTATCAAGTCATGATCAATTGACCTGCAAAGTGCAAAATGATGCTCATGCATCGCACCATGTAGACTACACAGTTACTGCTAATGTTATTATGTTGATCGACTGCAGTGGCAATTAATGACACTACACAGTAAAAGCAGGACTGCAGTGCACGCGATACAAGTACGACTGTACTATAAATCAGTAACTAACGGGCACTGTGCATACGCGCCAGCAGACGCTTCGTTTTCACTCGCCAGGCGGCGGCACTTTTCTGTGTATAATGACGTCGTGGCCGCCATTTTCAAATTACGACGTCAAATCGAAAATCCCACCCGTTAATCGACGCATATGTATTTACGTGAAGAATATTTCGGCCAAATTTCATCCCGATCGATTTGAAATGATGGAGTCTTTAGGCCTTTTTGAAGACGGTCGCCCCAACAAGAACAACAATACAACAATAGTCGTGATATGAGAATCAGTTCCTAATCTTAAAATTGATGTCCGCAATATATGTTTTACAGCAAGCGCGTAGCAGCGGGAATGTCGACCCTGGATAATCACATGTAAGCCGCCCAACCGATATACATCTGACACAGGTTGTTCTCGTCGGTAGCCTCTTTGATGAGGTGACTGACGTGACCTTCGACGGACAGCGGCAGTCCACGAGGCTTCATTTTGCTCTTCAGAATGCCTCGCAGTCGATCCTCGATGTTGTTCACGTGGGTCTGCGCTTTCTCGTTGCGTATCTCGCCCGACTCTACTGCCGCGCTGCTGCGTCCCTTTGGCGGCTTACTCCACTCGACCAGCGGATCGTAGATGAAGGTTTTCAAGACGCTCATCAGCGGGTCCATCTGGTCACGCATCACACGCAGCGTCACCTCGCACGACCGCCGGAAGATGCCCTCTGCGCCCAATGGTCCCATCGCTTCCACCATGTTGTGCGTCAGACGGAACGGAACGATCTCTGGATAATCGAACGTCTCACCCTTGTTGAACAGGCAGTTAAAGTCGACGTGGACACAGTCGCCGGTCGTGGAATCCAACAGAATGTTCTCTCCATGACGATCACCCAACCCAAGAACGTAGCCGACCATGCTCATGACGGCAGCCGTACGACAGTATGCCAGTCGCGCGTTGTACCACGACGTTGGGTCAGGAAATGTCTGCAGAAACCAGTCGCCAAAGACCGGCGGATGGCGCGGCAACAGCTTGGTTCGATAGATGGTCAGTTTCTTGTCCAGTGGCGCATTCGGCGCCAGCTGTAGCAGTTTCAGCTCTTTGCCGGACACGTAAAGACCAAGCTTACGGTACAACTTCAACAAGATTGGCCTGAGTCCGTTCGTGTTTGGGACCCACTCCAGGAGACCACACTCCTCGTTCAGTGCAGTCACGCTGAACGTACGGATGTGCAGCGCACGACGCCTGGATTCGGCGTCACGTAGCAAGCAGCGGTTCACGATTCCATTGAACTCCATCAGTCGGGCGTCCTTCCTCAGGTCATCCTTCGGCTTGCACAGCATCGCGTAACGACGCCCGTCGCTGCCACGCAGCGTCACTTTCTTCGGTCGCTGCAGTGATGCCAGCACGTCAACTGTGTCCTCGATGCCTGCCAGAAACACTGCGGAAGAGGCGGCGAATGGCACGTGCGATGCCGGCGGTACCGGCATTGCCGGTAGGGTTGGCGTCAGCTGTGACTGAAGAGGGAGTAATATGGCACTGCGGTTGGAGTCATCCACAAGACGCTGGAGAGGCTTGAAGTGCTGTGCAATGCTCAGCGTGGTTGCAGTGTTGCCACCTTCCACTGTTCTGTTACACAGTTCCAGCAAGCGATCAACCAGACGAGTCATGTCGGTTATGAACTGTGTAAGTTCCGGTTTCCGACTTCGACCGAGTGAAAATATCTCCTGACACCGTTGAACACGGACAGCATACGATGACTTGGAAACTGCCATCATCATCCAGACACACTGCTGCGGAAACTCACACAGCAAAGCGGCCAAGATGGACCGAAGTTGTGCGAAGACCTCGCCATGTGCATGACAGATGCGCGAGACCAGCTGTGGCAGAGCAATCAGGAACTGATATGGAGCCAACTTCTCGCTGATGGATGCCATCTGCCGATTCAGTTTATCCAGTGCCGAGCGCATTCCCTGTCGCAGTGCCTCCGAAGTAGATGACTTCTCGCCAGTACTCTCAGCAGCCACGACCTCAGAGCCATAATCCAGCCACAGTGTCAACATCCGTGGCATGGACTGGTAGATATATTGACTGCCGTACTGCAGAGACTGCCCAAAGTACTGAACCACCTGTGTGATGAAGTCGCCACGCTTCTCTGGCCGATCAGTGACAGCCATCATCACCTTGTCATAATACGTGGCAACATAGAAGAACCCGTCCTCCCACTCACAATGGACCTGCGTTACTTCCTTCAACTGACGCACAACAGCGTTGCTCTCGCAACTCGCTGTTTCATCCCAGTAGCGGCCGAGCTGCAGCAGCATCCTGGCACATGTCAATCTTGCCGCCTGCTCCGCCTTACTTGCCGACGCCGTCACTAGAACTGCCTTGAAGCGGCTAGCACGGTCCGGAAAGATCTCTTCAGCAGCCTTCTCGAGACATGTCTGGGCACGGTCGTTGTCACCACGGTCCCACAACCATTGTGCCTTTTCAAGATGAAATTCGGGTAGATGGAAGTCAGCGGCACTCAACAGTGAACTTTGTGCAGTCTGGAGCAGTCCACACTCGCGAGCTACCCGAGCACTCTGGAGCCAGCATTGCCCAATGTCAGTGTCAACACACAGCCCACGCTCAGCACTGGACAGCTGTAGGATGATGCGGCGCAGGTTCAGGATTGGATCTTGGTATCGGTAAGACAGCTGACAGCATTGCAAACGTGCCTGCCAATGTCTTGACAGCGTAGGAAGGTCCACCGGAGATTTATCTGCAGTGTTAATAAAAGACGTCCGTTTGTAGGCTGGATCAAAGTTCAGCAGACTGCGCAATCCCTCCTCCAGTTCATTCAACATATGAAGCCGGACAATATGCTCATAGCCACGTTGATAAGATCCAGTTTCCATGCTGGCAGCTGACAACGGTGCCATTTCCTCCAAGCGGAGCATGTCGAGCTGACTGCAGAAAGTGGCTTCGTCCTTGACCTTAGCAGCCAACAACAGCTTTCCAAGTCCCGTGTTCCAGGACAGGGTAGTTGTTTCAGCGCCAACGTACTGCTGGAGCTTTTCCCACTGTCCTAAACGCCAGGCTGACTCAATGCGACAGGCATTCAACTCCGACGACCACGAAGGATGATCCGAAATCATGCCACTGGCAAGATTCAGTGTTAAGTTTAGTTCTCCGAGAGCCAACTGATTGCAAAGAAGTCCTCGACGAAAAACTGCATTGTCTGGTTGTGATCGTATGGCATGCTCGTAACACACCGAGGCATCTGACAGTCGACCAACGCTCTCAAATGCAAGTATTTGCTGCTCAAGTGACAGTGGAACGTTCTGCACTGCTATGATTCCAGCCACACCATCAGGTTCATCTACAGCAACGTAAAGCTTGAGAAGAAAATCCAAACTTTCCGGAGCATTTCGGGGCATTCCACATGAAGCAGATGAGCGGATGTAAACCTCATGGTGCATAAAGGCACGCATATATGCTCCACAATTATATGAAGCAAGAGCTAGCACATCCTGAGGAATGCAGTCCAGAAAAGTCTTCACAGAGCAATAATCTTTATCATTATCCACAACTGATACACTGCAGTCAGAAGTTGAGTTGTTGGAAGCACGTGTAGCTTTGCTACTAGGTATGGTACTGGCTGTTGAAGGTGACTGCAGTGAAAGCACAGTCTGTCGATGATGCAACCAGCGGGTGAGATGGTCAAGTAAAGAAAACACAGTTTGAGCAGACATGTGTCTCAAGTCAGTCAGCTGACTAGTACGAGAATCTGGCTCTTTGATATCATAAAGAACAGCTAATATTTCTTGCAGCAGTTTTGAGCGAGCTTCCTCGGTGCCATCCAGAATCACCTGAGCAGCAACATGTGGCAGAATATGAACAGCAATATGGCTATCACTTCCCTGCTTGACTACACCACGGCATGCTTCAAACACCCTACGACTGATATCATGCTCAAGCTTTGTTCCCAAGTAACTGGTTAATGTGCAAACCCAAGATTCAAAGTTTGCCCCTTTACGACTGCGGTAGATTGGATGAATAAGAGTAGACGAATTGGACACAAAGGTGAGCATGTATCGTGACTGCGTAAGTGGATGAAGGATTTCCTGTATATCAACACTGAAACGCTGCCACAATCGACCATTGCCATTGTTACTAGATCTGCTGCTACTAGGCTCATTCTGCTCTGTGCAAATGTTGTAGATACGTATGAGCTCCTGAAGTGCATAGGCTACACAATCCTGAGCTGTCCTGTCCTCGGCTCCAAGAAAAGCTTTAGCTAGTTCACTGATAAGCTCAAATGCAAAGCAATCGTCTACCATGGACGAAATAAACTTTGGCAACTCTTCTTTCGGTTGATTTGTCATTAGCTCCAACCGACCAGGATCGACAGCACCGATCTCGCCTAAACATCTGCCTATGAGTCCTCGGGTGATCGGATCAGGATCACGACAGCCACTCAAGAGAACAGTCACCAACTGTGAAATGACAGGATGGGCAGTTTCACTACTCAGAACTAGACTGTGAAGAACGTCTTTGTTCATCTGCAGCGAATGTATGAGCTTGCTCAGTGCCATGTGACGAATATCAAGCAGCTCATGGCTGGCACCCTTTGTCAAGTATTCAATCTGCACCTGTAAATCACCAGTGCTGTAAACTGCATCAACAAACGGTCGAAGAACAGAGTTAATATGCTGCAACTCAGACGTGTCTGGCAGAAAATACAGCTCGTGTAAATTCTGCTTTAAGACTTCCTTGTTTTCGACTATAAGAAATTCAAAAATCTCTGAAACCTTCGCTGGCTCTGTTCTCAGAAGTGGCAGCAGGTTGGCACAGCTCTGTGAACTGCCGGTCTTGAAACTGCAAGCCAATCCGCAAAGTGGTCATGATATGCATCCGAACAGTGGTAATGTGCTGAGGACCCATCAGTCTCATTAGCTGGATAAGGCTTTTATATGCCTGCCTTTTGTCCCCTATTGGGACTGTTCCATCCTTGAGATGCTTATCGAAGTACACAAGGATACCAAGAAGATTTGGTTGCAATAAAGAGGCAAGCTGTTCATTTGTAATGAATGAGATGTCCATTCCCTCAAAGCTTCCCTTTGCTTGTAGCAAACTCTTTAGTCCATTTAACACCTGCTCATGATACATGCTAAGGTGCATTAAAAGCAAGCTGTCAATGTGATTGCCAAGACGCAGTAGCCATGTAAGAGTCCACTCCGTTTCGTTTTCAATGTAAGAGAAAACTTTCTGAGATTCTTCAGGCCCATCACACGAGCAAACGATATGGCAGAAGACATGGCCAATTGTGCGAACGATAACATTCTTGTGATTAGGATCATCCATGAGCCGTGAAATAGTCTTCATCAGCAAAGATGCCGTTGGGGATGCCTTCTGAACAATATATGGTATGAGCAGATGCTCGGTAGCTTTAAGGTATGACTGAACATCTTCGAAAGAAAACACATCGGCAACCTTCTGCAGAACCTGTGATGAATCCAAACTGGGCTTTGCTGATTTTGTGTTGTGAAGACAATGCACAATAGAGTAGCTTATCTCCTTGCCAAACTTCATATACAGTTGCTGAAGACTTGTATGACGACTGTAAGCGAGCTGCTTCATCTGCTGGCGCGCCACTGCTTCGAGAAGTGGAAAAGTTGGAAAAAGAAATTCATTTAGTAAGGCAATAATACAGCTCAACAGAAGATCATTCTCAGCCAATGTGGCAATCTCACCAATGCTTGACAGTACCAGTTCACTCACTGTAGTACATGCTCGGCACTCGACAGCCATTTTTTCGATAGGCAACGCATTCATTTTGGGCGATATTTTAGCATCAGGTGGTGGAACCAGGTGCTTGATATTGCGATAAAATGCCACTCTCACTTCACTGTCGACATCCCGATGCATAGTAAGAGCCAGGTTTACAAGATCAGCCACTATGCCCACGTTCTGCCAATACCACACGTGGCCAAATAGCTGTGAGAAACTGCTGACAAGTCGCAACTTTATGTTTCTGTCATCGGCAGCTGACAATGCCTTAAAAAGTGGAACCATTGCACTGGCTGATTCACATGACTTTGTAGTAGAAGCCTTCTTTGATTCTGCTGACAGCCTACAAAAGCTGCAGTCGAGTAGCAGAGCTTCAGAGACATGGTGACAAGTCTTGGATAAAGAGCCTCGCTGCAGTGTTGATGTTGATGAGATCACACATGCAATATGACCAACAACTCCAGCAACTGCTTCCTTCACAGCCGTTGATGAATAAGGTAAAACTGCCAACAGCACATCAGTCAGCAGGTGATAAGAACTGGGTCCGAGAGTGTGCAGCATGGTTGGTAAATATGACACTGCAGTGACACGGATGACATCTCTGCTGTCGCTGACAGACTGGCACATAATGTGCTTGCGCCATTGTGGAGCAACATGGCATGGCATCACACTCAAAAGTCTCAACACACTGGCGATAACTGTGGTTTCAACATTATCACTGATCACTTTTGAAATGGCTGCAAGCTTCTTGACCTCTGACGTCGTCTTCAAATCCAGCCATGACACTTCAGACACAAGCCATGGTAGTGATAGCACTTCCAGCAGGCGAGGTAAAATATCTGAAACAGTCTTTCCAAGATCATGCACAAATAAAACAGATCCCACTGAATTAACCATGGCATGATATCCAGCCGAAATGTTACTAATATCTGTCAAATCAGCAGTGCATGCCTGGTTGAGACAGTTTATCCATGCACTGAGCATTTGGTTCATGAGATCAACATCAAAAAACTCGACAAATGCATAAGATTCTGAGTCCCGACTGCGAAGCACTTGGTGATAGGAAGCAGCACAGCGAGCAAGCACTTCTGTCACAACACTGATGCCTCCAAGTTGTGTAAGTTGAGCGGCTTTATTCACACTTAAACTTTCAAGCATTGTCACAAATCTGTGATACAACAATGCAGTTGCTGATGACCTCTCTGTAATCATTACACACGTGTCTCCAGAACTTGGTGGGGAGATGCCATCTTTCACAGTAACAGGCTCATTAACTCCATTCAAGCTCTTTGTGACAAGAGCAGGATGTTCTGGTACATTCTGGTGGTAGAATGATGATGGTACTGAGCATGCTAGAAGCTCAAAATGAATTACTTCATGAAGTATTACAACTGAGGAAAGACCATAAGAAGAATGACTCGTGCCTATTTCACTCACCAGTTTCTGGACAATGTCAAAATGTATATCTGCTTGGTATCCAGCATTTCTGACAACAGTTGCCATAGAACGGCAAAGTACACTACAAAGACAGGCTCTTTGTAGTCTGGAAGTGCCATGTTTTGCCACAGACATCATTATTCCATTGCTAGTTAATACTTCATACACATAATGACACAGAAGACTGAAATTCCGCTGCAAACTGTCACCCTGCAGAAGGTCCAGCAATTGCCCAATGGTGTCAGCTAGAGCTTCCTCAAGTTCGGTAAGGTCACCTTCACAATCACCGAACCCCGAGCATAACATCATGTTCACCAGTGCTGAAAGACAGTTGACAAAATAATCTAGAGCAGCTGCCGGTGGTATATTATGCATGAGCAACTTAGAAGCCAATCTCAGTGATGCAATTTTTAGAGGGACATCACCGAACTCAAGCTGGCAGGCTACGACTGACCACAAAATACAGCAGTCATTTGAATTGTCTATAAAGTTGATATGATCAAATGCAGAAAGTTGTAGCTCCATGTGTACATCTTGCAGAACTTTCGTCACATTAGTCTGGAGCTGCTGACATGACTGGATATTGTTAATGACTAAAGGACGTTTAGTCAACACCAGTTCATTTGCATCAGTACGGATAGACTCCATTGGAGACGAAAACTTATCTAGCTGGAAGACTTTTTCTGCACTACTTCTGTCAAAAAACTTGTCACATATCTTGCACAGGTCAGCAAGAAGAGCGATGAACTCGGTCACAAGACAACGGAACATGTATGGGTTGTGTGTTGATGTCGTTTGAAGAATATGCAATAGCACTTTGCACGTCTTGTCATGAATTGCGCCTCCATCGGGAACTGCCAATATTCGCAAGAGGTGTGAAGTTATCCAACATGTGAGTAGGTATGGCTGCGAATCATCTAGGACATGTTTAGAGTCATGACAATAGCTGCTGCCGGCAGCAGAACTTTCCCACTTTGTGTTCAGCTGAGAACCTTGTACACTTGAACTGGGCTGTGGCACAAACATGTCTGGAAACTGGCGAAGAGCGTCTGCGATAAAATCCAGACCAATCAACAGAGCGGAATGTTTAGCACTGTCTGAAACTTTGCCAGCATCAGAGAGGATGCCATTGATAGAATCAAATACCAGATTTCGATAAGTGTCAAACTCCATCATATATGAAATTCAGAATACTCCACAAACAACTTGACACCTGTAAAACACCACACACCTTGATCACAAGCTAGTTATGCTCCATTATGTATGTCAGCATTAACACGATGGCAGCCTTAAGTGATCAACAAAACACACCATCTTGGCCTATTTGACATGCAAATTTAGTTAAGGAACAACTAAAATAGCTTCTTGTGACAATGAGCAGATTGAGTAAGTAAACTCAGCACAGCAGACAGTCATTTCAAGAAGCAACTGCAGTTTACTGGTAACTTGTTGCATTTTGCCACTTATAAAATAAGTACAAAATCTACTATAGATTAGGAACTTGAGGAATGCTGATGTATAGGTGCTGATCAGATGCTTCGTGTTCATTCACCAGCTGGAGGCACTTTTATGTACAAAATGACGTCATGGCCGCCATCTTGAAATTATGACATCATATCAGAAATCCAACCCCGCCAATCGATGCATATTTAATGGAAGAACAAACACGCAAAATTTCATCCCGATCCAATTTGAAAAGATGGAGCCTTGCATTTTTTTCAAGAGTTCACCACACGAGAAGAAAAACAAGAACAACAACAACATGAGTAGCGACATGAGATCAGTTCCTGATCCCAAAATGAATGCAGCCCAGCG
>Ga0209788_1000456_pt1 | contig 10871 bp, 7 predicted proteins | sample WorMetLIZISLAND1_2_FD_187415 | JGI IMG/M metagenome (GOLD analysis project Ga0209788, IMG submission 187415) | Marine gutless worms symbiont microbial communities from Max Planck institute for Marine Microbiology, Germany - Olavius clavatus LIZARD... ...
TCTCATCCACTCATTGAAGAAGATCTGCAGAACGACCGTCAGTCTGCTCAAGTGGCTGCTGCTGACATACAGTCGGCTGCTGACACAGAGACCGAAGTAGCCTGCTCTCATCCACTCATTGAAGAAGGTCTGCAGAACGACCGTCAGTCTGCTCAAGTGTCTGCTGCTGACATACAGTCGGCTGCTGACACAGAGACCGAAGTAGCCTGCTCTCATCCACTCATTGAAGAAGATCTGCAGAACGACCGTCAGTCTGCACAAGTGGCCACTGACATTACTGTGGAGGAACTGGCTGATGGTTCTGTTATCATTAATCTGCCGCCTTCATTCACTGAGGGATTTGTGAACATTCCTACTGGAAATGTTGGGCCACTTGACACAGATCTAGGTTGTAATTTTGTTTGTGGACGTGACGCTGACGAGCTGTCTAATGCTACAGCTGATAATGACATCGATTCTGAATGGAGTGGTACAGAACAAGATGATGAATCAGATATCGGGCCACCAAGAAGTAGAAAAAGACAGAGGCGCGAAGACACTTGGAAGCAGGCAGTGCGTGTTAAAAAACGAAATTCAGGTCTGTCATACACAAACAGCAAAGGTAAACTAGTGGCTGGAAAAATACGCCCCACTCAGAATGTTTGTTGCTGTAAGAATGATTATGAATGTGGCAGTGTTAGTGTAGGGGAACAGCAGGAAATCTTTGACTCGTTTTGGCATAGTTCAAATTTTGACTTGCAAAATGCAACTCTCTGTGCTTTGATTGATGAACGACCAGTAACTCGACGTACGGTGCAAAGTAGTAATGTATCAAGCGCACCAAATGCCAAAAAGAGATACAAAAATCTATCGCGTGAATACCATCTTCTTACTGGTGCTGGTCGCAAGAAGGTGTGCAAACATTTGTTTCTGAGTTCGTTTGGTGTGTCAAACGGCAGGCTTGATAGAGCGCTGAAAAACCGCCGAGCTAATAATGGCACCATCAGACCCGATCAACGCGGTAGACACATAAAGCACCAAATTCCTGAGCAAGATCGGCAGTTGGTTGTGGAGCATATTTCTCTCTTTCCTCGTTATGTGTCTCATTACACACGCACACATCAACACTCACGGGAGTACTTGGCCCCGCATTTGAATTTGAAGATCATGTATAGACTCTATGTCGAATACTGCCAAGAGAAGTCATGCCAACCAGTGAAGGAATCGTATTATCGGCAGGTGTTCAATTCCTCGTTTAACCTTTCATTTCATCAGCCGCTAAAAGACACTTGTCAGAAATGTGATAGGTTCAAGAATCTGCTCGATACTGCTCCAACTCACGAACTTCAAGTACAACATGAAATTCATCTAAGGAAGGCTGAAAAGGTTCGAGCAAAGTTGAATTCTGCAAAGGCGACTGCTTCAAATTCTAACTTGAACTTTACATTTGATCTTCAGAAAACATTGGTAACACCATCTATTTCAGCTGGAGTGGCATACTACAAGCGCCAGTTGGCCACGTACAATTTGGGCGTACACAATCTGACTAACAATGATGCTGTCATGTACATGTGGCACGAGGGGTGTGCCAGTCGTGGTGCATCTGAAATCGGATCGTGCCTGTGGAAGTTTGTGAATGATGGTATACAGCAAGGAGCAACTAATGTCACAGCTTTCTGTGATTCATGTGGCGGCCAAAATCGCAATTTTAAAATTGCCACACTTATGAGTCACTGTGTTAACAGCCTCCCACTAGAGTCATTTACAGTTCATTACATGCAGTCGGGTCATTCCTTCTTACCGAACGACGCTGACTTTGGCGTAGTTGAGAAAGCAAAGAAAACAGGAAGAGACATATACACCCCTAAGCACTGGATGGATTTGGTGAGACAGGCACGAAAACAGCATCCATTCACAGTGGTTGAAATGGAGCTGAATGATTTCTATGACCTGTCCGTGACTGCAAAGCAGCTTGTGAATCGAAAGAAGGCATCAGATGGATCAGCTGTGAAGTGGCTGAACATCCAGTCGATATGTTTTGTGAAGCAACACCCACAGATTATGAAGTTCAAGTATGTATGCGAAGACGAAATGGAGTGGAACGAACTGGATCTCCGTCGTGGGAGAAACAGTAAGAGGCAGAACAGCAGCACCACATTATTCTCTGCTCAACAGAGACACAAGATAAAGAAGAGCAAGTATGACGACTTACAATACCTGAAGCAGTATATTCCGCCTGTGTATCACCAGTTTTATGACAATCTGGAATTTGATGGCGATGGTGGCGATCAAGATGCCGCAGATGATCATGCTGGTGAATTTCTGTCTGATGAAGAACTTGATTTGTCTGAGCATGAAGAGAGCTGAACAGAATTTGCACTTTATATAAGACTGCAAAGATACTGAAACAATTTCGTCTGTGACTGTCGGTCTGTTGAGCAGGATTTTTTGTGCTTGTAAGTCTCTTGGTGTCTTTTTTTAGTGTTTTTCCATGGATTGACAGGCATTCCTGTTTAATAAGCAGGAGGAGCTTCCAGTGATGCTGTAGTGATTTGTGTGCAGTTTGTATGTTACTCATATGACGACAGCATTCAACGCTATCTACTAGTCAGCCTCAGTCCAGTTGACATTTGCTAAATGTTTAAATGCTACAGTATTTGGCTTTCTTTGTTCTTATCATGACATGTACTGTTTATTGCCATTACACGTTTATTGGGACTGCAACGTCTTCGACAAGACGTTGCAGTCCCAATAAACGTGTAATGGCAATAAACAGTACATGTAATGATAAGAACAAAGAAAGCCAAATCGTGCTATTGTAATACACAGCATGTATGTAATCATTCTTTCAAAGTGTGACAGTTTTCAGTTCTGCTTTGGCAGCATACTTTGTGTTCCATTGGTAAGCGCCATTTCAATAACAAAAGCAGCATTGGATGGACCATATCTGGACTCATGTTAGTAGTTTAGTGTGAAATGATTTGGTGTTGCAGAGTTCCTATTGTTTTTGTGCATTTGCTGAAAATAATTTTTCAAATGACTTAGTGCTTTTCCCCATATTTGCAGTTGTTGTTCCTTGCTTGCTTACTACATTTTGCACTGGACAGTCATACAGAGATCCCTTTTACAAAATTTGGGCATTTCTGTATTAATACCATAAAGTTTCGCTTAAGTTTTCTGACTGTAATTGACATCAGTAACACAAAGTATTATGTTGGTCCATCGTTGTTAGACTGTTTTAACTTCCTTGCAACAGCATCAGATCAGCAGCATTGTAATGGTCCAAAGGCATGTAGACCACTGTAATTCTCCATACAAATAAAGATTTAGGTTACCAATGAATAGGATTACAGTGGTCCAAACAGATAGCCCATTTTAACAATTTGTGCTGTACAGGGATTTTGTCGTATACTGGTCTGTAAGCCTTTGGTCCACTATAACTTAATATGAACTACGGTATACTGTGTTAACGTGATTCTTTTTGAGCCATAATACTAATGAAAAAAGTGTCAAAAGTACGTTTTAATGCCGTAATTCAAATTTCACTAGCTATTAGAGAACGTTTCTGAACTTTTTTTGTTTGTAGTACTATGCAAGGTGTTCCATAACAATGAAAACCTTTGAACCTTTATTTCTCAAATTTGTGTAACGTACAGTTGGCCCACTGTAATTCTCACCGGCTCATTTAGACAATACCTTCCGCTGAAACGTGCCCGATTCGGCATCAAGAGTTATAAGCTGTGTGAGAGTGCGACGGGAAATACATACAGGTATTACGTGTATGTTGGAAAAGATGATTCTTTTACCTTGCCATGTGCTCCAGGTGTGCCTGTAATGCCGTCTGACTTTGGAAGCACAGAGAAGATTGTTTGGTATCTTATGATGCTTGATGTAATTTCATGCAAGTGTCTCAGCTGTTGTGTTGACATAGTTGATGACATGCCACCACATGGCACCAACAGCCTAAAGACTCGTGGCATGTCAGAAGCTTCAGTGTCCATGGTGTCTTCTGACATGAGCATTGTGAGACACAAACAGATGAAAAGACGAACCATTCATACTGACCAGATGTCTCATCTGATAAGAGGCGACTTACTGTTACGTGTCCTTGCACACACATTGTGAGACAGAAGCACAAACAGATGAAAAGACGAACCATTCTTAAGACATCCAGTGCTGACCAGCTGTCTCATCTAATGAGAGGCGACTTAGTGTGGTCTCAGCTGTTGTGTTGACATAGAGACTTACTGTTACGTGTCCTTGCACACACATTGTGAGACAGAAGCACAAACAGATGAAAAGACGAACCATTCATGCTGACCAGCTGTCTCATCTAATGAGAAGCGACTTACTGTTACGTGTCCTTGCACACACATGCAGTGTATGCCAAAAGCGATACTCCAACAAACACTCACTGAAATCTCATTTTCACCTTCACTGAGGGACATACAAATGACCTAAATGTGCACAGTGTTGCATCAGCCTGTCTACTATGAAACGACATATGAACACTTTGAAACATTCTAAAAATTAACTGTTGCTTGAATCAGGGCTCTTGCGGGTCCTTGAAAGTCATGTGCTATGAAGAACCAAGTGCTGGCTGAGAACTTGAACAAGACAGCGAATATGCCGAAACAGAAACTCACTGCAATCATCACATGCAGCCTCTGGATCATACATTTTTCAAGTCAATTAAACTATAATGCTGGATGTGCTGTAATCCTGGAAGGAGGATAAGTTTTTTGGAGTTGGCTGAGTTGTTCTGCAGAGTGTACGTGAAGTCAGCAGCAACACACAAGAAGGAGGCGCATGGCTGAGTGTACATGCTTATGGCCTTATGGCCATACAACTCATAGCTGTTTTCAGCGGAAGATTTTGAGGCAGCTGAGGTGACTAATGTAGATAACCCAGCAGTCCTGACTGCTGTTGTGTTGAAAGGTCACAGAGACACATCTTGCCCATCTAGTGATGTTGATGGAGGTGCAGATGAAGAACCAACACCACTGCAGCTAAATGCCAGGACGAAACTATCAACAGTGATTCATCAGCTGCAGCAGCAGAACCGGACAACAGTAATGCCACACAAGTAAATGCAAAATAGAATCATCTGCAGTGAAAACGTCATTACCATACAAACACGCCTTGCAGCAACTTGTTTTTTTCTCGAGTGCAGTTTATTGAATGGAAAACTGAGTTGGAGAAGAGCACGGCAAGCTGCTTTGTCCAGCATGAAGGCACAAAGTCACACAAAGACAAGAAACACGTATATTTCTACTGTCACCGATCTGGGCAGTCCTCCAAACCATATGTTGCCAAAGCTGGAAATACACAGACTTTGAAAAGCCAAGGTGCAGTACACGTGTTATAGTGACAGTATTGTTACAGTCAACGGATTGTTAACGTACAACATAGAATAGCACCGTCAGTGACAGTAACAAGTCAAACAAACTAATACACAATACAAAAACTGTACAGTTGTGGTAGATATCATTTACAGATGGCCCCGTACTTTTTCAAAGTCGGTCACGTGACCGTCCATCTTGCTTGTTCGTGACCAATGAACATTGGCAATTATTGACTGTTACATTACTTATGCTGCTACTCTGATTGGGCATAAGTCATCTTACTGCAGTGTACTGTTGATGTAAGCTTGGTTTTGATGTGATTTTTTCCCGCCCGGCAGCCGGTCCATGACCAAATACCATACCAGCATGCGTACTTACACTAACCCGTATTTTTTACTTAATTTTATTCTCATTTTAATTGTTCACCACTGGTCATTTTAGTGTAAGTGGTTTTATTGATTGATTGATTGATTGATATGATATTGTGTGCCATGTTCGGAGGTCTGTTTAAAATATGCATTTTGAGTCAAAAACAGCCAATACCAGTAACTGTCAAAAGCCTATGTAAAACAGATTACCGAAGCCATGAATGACGGTCACGTAAACAGTGTGCATGGTCTACATCTTCAGTTCATTTGGCAAATTGTAAAGGCCAAATATGTCGTTTGGAGCAGGGCTCAAAGTGAGATGGTATGCACCGGTATAGCCAAAAGATGTGGGTCTAAGCAAGAACAAGAAATCCAGCAGAAAAAGAAGAAGAAAAGTCGAAGCACATTATCAGGTAACATATCAGTTTATAACTTAGTATATATAGATTTCTGGATGAGATCGCAAGTTAAAGGGTGACTGCTACCTCACATCCCTTCATCTCAATGACGACCTCAAGGCAAGCGGTCAGGGAAACTGCTGCAAGTTTCACTACTGCTGCTCTTTGCATGCATTGCGAGGTAACACACTTCCGGTTTCCTATTGAGTTCATAGAGATGAAAAGCGCACAAATTGTGATGGCACCGACACACCCACTGGAGACAAACAAACGTGTGTGCTATACTATATTACGTTGTATTGTAATTTAAAGAAAATGGTGTTGTTTTGATGCAGACTGCAACCATCAGTCAATTAATTAACAACTATTATGTTTATGTACTCCTGTCATGACAACTGCGACAACCCGGACTCAAGTCTCGTGGCTATCATTGGTCATCTAATGATAAATTGCTTGCATTGTCAATATTTCATCGCTCACCATTCGCCTATTGCTTTCTGACAAGATAACTGTTGCTGCCCAGTGTTAGACGGTCTTAACTTTGAGCCTGGTTTTTGCAACCGCATATTTTTGGCACTGCAGGCAAAAATGAGTCATATGCTTGAAAAGGATAAGACAGGCAGATGGATGTCAAGGCCGTTGAAGTTTATGTCTATGGCGTGTAACACCCGGACACAAATGTCGTATTTTATTGCTACTCTGGAGACGAGATTGAGAACCAAATGTAAGCAACAGTACGGAAGCCGGGAACTGCCACTGAATAATTCACATCCAGTTATCGACATCAATAACTTATCCGAATGAGTTATCGACCTCAATAACACAGTATTTTATTGAGCTGTGTTTATTTTCCTTCGTACACACATCCCATAATTTTTAAACTCTGATATCTATGGATGTTGGCATCTGGCGCATAAATGTTCGGTGTTGGTAAAGGTGGAGGAATTTTTGTCATTTCTGTCGTCCAAAGTAAGGCTCCACTGTTTACATCTGGGTTCAGTGTATTGACGTAATCCCAGAGAATAGCCATTTTGAGATAAATACAATATAAATTTAATTTCGTTGCTAGAATACTATATAAACGTAAACATAGCAACGTAAATAAAATGTCTCATCGTTCACTTCCGCCTTGGTTGTGGCACTTCATGATGGAGGCGGCGCTGGATGATGACGATGTTGCTTTCGCCAAGTCAACTTGTCAACATATCTTGTTGGATATGTGCATGTCATCAACGGCGAATGTTGCTGTCGGCGCCGCAGTGGGACAGTCGTCGAACAAGCAACTCTATGGAGTAGTGAACAATTTTTTCGAGGAGGTGATTTCGACGTTCTCGATGGACACACTTCATTCCCATTTTCGCATGTCAAGAACCGCAATGGAGGACGACTTTGCTTTTCAATTAGAGACAGAGAAGGTTTGTTTGGGAGGGGAGTGGTAAAATGCGTCCATGCATCTATACGTCTGCGTGTTTAGTCAACGGGTAAAATACCTATAGACGGCATGTCCGGTTCACTCGGGAATGAGTAAAAACGGGTAAAAAGCGGGAATTTCTGCGGGACGGATTCTGCTTCTTACCAGGTTACAATGGTATTGTGAAAACTGTTGCAATGGGTATAATGCAGGAGTGCAGGAGTGGCGAAACGCTTCATTTGTGACTTTGCATATTAGAAACACAATGTGTTATAATGGTATCCAGTCACTTTGCCTCAATGCAAACTCACTTGTGGCAACGACAACCAACTTTGTCCACTTTGACACAACGAACTCGCCCCACTGCCTGCAACCAGTCTGCCAACTCGCATCACCATAAGTAATTAGAAGTGACAAGTAAATTACACCCTCTATAGTTACTATTTACATTGTTTCATATGGCTCAACATCATCAACTGCAGTAATGACAGGAACAACTTTCCTAAGGCCACCATCCGTATCCTGAAAGATATCGTCCTTGGTAGGCAGATGGTATTCAACACAGTTGCATTCGTTGAGTTCTGTGTTGCTGTCTGGGAGCCCTGCATCATTAAGTGTCACTTGAATGTGGCACATAATCTCGCTGCCAAAGGATGACTCGTCTATTCTCATTCTGAGCTGATTGCAAAATGCTGCTATAAGGTGTATTTGTACTGAGTGATAATTTTGCTTTTTTATACATTTTTAATTTCTCTTTTTTATGTTGTACCCAGTGTACGATTTTAATAATACATAAACAGACATTGCTAATGTGAAGTAAGCTGATGACATAACATATCAGGTCTGCCCTGGTACCGTCTACATGGTGTCAGTTACTTTTGGGGTGTTTCAGTGTCATGCGGGGAAACAAGGTGCACTATGCAAGCACCAAGTTCTAGTACATAGTAACTTTGGAGGGGCTTTCCCAAACATGCCTCTAGTAACAGTTACAGAGCATCATAGTTTGGCAATGCTGGCTCTGGGTGATAAATGTACTCCAGTCATTTTTTTTGTTCAACTTGACGACACAACTATGAACATCAATGACAGTGAACAAAATTGTCAGTAAAGTTCATCCTCAATCTTTGCTGCAGGATGCTGCTGCTCCAGAGGCTGGCAGTAGTACCTGTGAACCAACTCTTTTAGCTAACAATTATGGTACTATACAAGACTTTGAGCACGCAAAGCTCACTTGTGCAGCTGAAATTCAGCGTTTGAGTTGCTTACTGACAGGCAGTCAGTCAAGCATTACTGCACTAATGAAAGCTGCTGTCACCATGAATAGGATTACTAATGAGTCACAGCTTATTCTGATGCCAGTCATAGTGTTGACAGTCTGCATGATAGTCTGCCTTCACCTGCCTGCATATCTGATGATGAGGTGTTTCTCCCTGTGCCCCTGTGATTGCTATGCTGTGACATGTACCAGCTTAGCAGTATCAGTAGTTATGGTATTCCAGACAGACCATGCTCGTGTCATTTTGAATAAGATTAAAATAATGGGTTTTCCATAGTTGGATAACTCGCTATAATCTGTGATCATTTCTGCACAAAATGGGTAAATGGGGACTTTCCGCCGACACAGTGGTCGGCCAAGCTGCACCACAGCATGCAAATAGGCCACATTTTTAGCTGCGTATTCCCAACCCCCAAGCTTGGATAAAGTTCCACAGTGCATCTGTAGACTACATGCGACATTGCAGCCATATTCTGGGCAGCTGAGTTGCTGCGTGTTTGTAGCCTCTCAGTATCTGTTTGTATAGGCCCTATATGTTAAATTACAACATTTTTCATTACTAGAAAAGAAGGCGATAGTCGTTAACAACCAGTCATAAACTCTACATTACTACATTTCGTTTTCTTTTCTCTTAGTTTCTTACAGTGACTCAGTAGTATTGTTTCGATTAAATATTGCAGAATGCAGCATGTTGCGTTGACTTGGGAGTATGACTTCTAACTTGGTTGATACTATTCTCCTCTTGCTCCGCCTACGGACTGCCAGGTAGCCAATAAAGCTGCTGCACCGAGTGTGACGGAGTTGACAGTGTGTCTGCTGCTCGTCCTGCATACGTCGACTTGCTGGTGAAGCTGGTGAACAGGCAGTACAGGATGCTGATGAGTCGAAGTGCTAGTGAGTGAGTGAGCAGTTTCTTAACGGCACATCAGCACAATAGAGGCTATGCAGTGCCATAATATTAAAAGTGCAAAAAATTAAGTATTCACAATAGGTTTAAAAACAATAGCAACAGAGATGAAATTGATTAAAGAAATAAATAAGTTAAGTTACAAAAGACGATAAAGCCCAATATCTTTGATAAAACGAAGAATATTTTGGGCGTTAACCGTGTTGAATAATTCACGAAAAGAAGAAACGTTGAAGTATCTCTGTCTTACCAAGTTATAGTGGTTACACTCGAAGAGCACATGAGCTACTGTTAACGCACAGTCACAGTAAGAACATTCTGGTTGATCTTGTCGATTCAACAGATATGAATGGGTAAGGCGAGTATGACTGATACGCAGCCTCCTGAGAACGATGACGACTAAGACTACTCGGATTACTATAGACGCTGCCCAAAGATATCAATGACCAGTACGAGTCTAACTGAAAGCATTAACACAGTAACTTGTATCTGTACCACAGCTGATATATGGTCAGTGAGTAATCAGAACTGTGCAGATAATTCTCATTGTGATGTTTCAGAACTGCTCGAGATCGTTTGTGTAAAATTTGACCAAACATTGATTTTGTGAAGGCTAGATTTCATAAAGTGTACTACCGATCCACAGAGCTGAGTTGACGAATCTTTAGTATTGTTCAAAGGGCGACTGAGTTTTCGGCAGATTACCAAAACAAAACGAGCAAGATTCGGCATCAAAATTTATCAGTTCTGTACAAGCAGCGAGCTACTGTTGGACTTTCTGTTTTATCATGGAAATTCATTACACACACATTACAGACTTCTCAATAAGTGAAAAATACCCGTGACCCTCATGCAGCCATAACTGAGCAATGATCAGCGAGCGAGTGAGTAGTTTCTTAACGACACACAAGCACATAAAAGTCCATTCAGTGCCCTAAATGTTTTGAGGAAAAGCAACTACGTCAAGGAAACGAAAAATCAACAAAAATAACTTGGCAGGAAGTCAAAACAAAGTGTATTGCTCGAGTCACATGAAAAGCACAGATTCCACTCGGGGCCATAGATCAGCACAGATGATACATTCATTTCTAATCATCATCATCATCATCGCGAAGTCCTGACGGACCGTTGCGCTCCTCCGTGACCTCTAGCAACCTCGGATCTCCATATTGTCGACAACGGCCTAG
>Ga0209788_1000457_pt1 | contig 10862 bp, 11 predicted proteins | sample WorMetLIZISLAND1_2_FD_187415 | JGI IMG/M metagenome (GOLD analysis project Ga0209788, IMG submission 187415) | Marine gutless worms symbiont microbial communities from Max Planck institute for Marine Microbiology, Germany - Olavius clavatus LIZARD... ...
CAATCAGATAAGTGAATGAAGATTATCATTGTAATTGGCGATAAGGCATTTTATAATTATACACCGCGAATGAAAAAAGTAGACCCTCAGTTTGCCTTGCACTGTCCACATTTTTGTTAGTCATTGTGATGCGATATTTGTGTATTGTTGATCAGTTGTGTCTATGCAATTTTTTTATGGCGAATAAAATGACCACAACACATCACGAGAACTTTAATGCAGACACATCTACTGAATATTAAAAATTTATTAGTTTTTGCCAGCTTGTTATTTATTAACAGTGTATATTTGAAAATATACCAGAGAAGCGTTAATTCAACGCAACTGCTTCGATTTTCGTTAAAGTAAACATTCAAAACGCGAATACTTGTTGTGCAACCAGATCAAAGGGAAATTTATTGGAAGCAGCAATTACCTGAATACCTGCTCACATATTGTGTAGTTAGCACCTGTATAGCAGATAGCGCGTCGCCGCGGGCGAAAGCTTGAACCATAGAAAGTGTACAAGTGACGACTGAGGAAGCTGCAGTTTATGGCGCAAATCGTCCACTTTGTCATCTCTGCAGCAGCAGCAGCAGCCTTCGTAAAATGTTATTGCAAAGACGTGAGTCTCACAAATATCACACTTTGTTGTTGTGAATAAAGATGTATATAATAATTAGATATTTTCGGCATTGTAGCTAAACCTGTCCACCATGCCACCAGCGCTTCTGAAGTTATGACCATTGGATTGGATTGAGTAGAGTTTAACGCCCCACCCGACACAGTATAGGTCATTTCGGAGGCAGTCTTCACAGCCAATCACTTGACTGCTACTGACAAGAAGTTATGACCATATGGCACTTAATAAATTAGACTATTATTGTAATTATAATAATAATTATTATTATTATAAAATGATTCGTGCCCCACACTGGTCGAAGGATACGTTGTTCAATACTGTGCCAAGCGTGTATATAGACTATGAGAGTTATTGCCTTCCAAGCTGCAATAAATGTGATGCTCAACCTTTTATTGCTACAAGGCTCGTTGCTTTTTAAATATCCCCCGCTGTGCAGACTGCAGATATATCTAAATGCAGTTTAAATGTTTGAACAGTGCGACATTGAAACATGCAAGCAGATAAATTACCGATGATACGTCTAAAGTACGGCTTATATAACTCATATGATGACCTCGTAATGAGAAAGATAAAGTAATGAAAGTACGTATGATCAATATCGTCCAATTCCATTAACGCTTTACTGTGAACGATTTGAAGCTCGATATCGGTTGTGCGATAACGCTTTTATAGCAAATACCTGAGAAAAAATTATCCGCGCATGCCGTTACTATAGTTAAGTTTCTTATTCATTCGTGACGACATGCGTACGGCGATTATTGTACGTTATTTTTCTACCACATAATGGTGAATAAAGTCATTTATAAAAGCCTCAATAAGATTATCCACAAGTCTCCGTATATCTAATGTGGTGATGTGTTTAGTTTAGAGAAGTGAAAATTCAAATTTTCGCAATGCATGGAAAACAATAGCAAAAGTGAAACGGTTGAGTTGAAAAGAATGGAGCATTTGCCCGTCAGCATGCAGGCATCAACGGCTATACTGACTGACGGATATGTGCTATTGCAAACAGACGTTACGCGAGCGACGAGAGTGCTAAACTGTATTCTGCCTGACGGCGATGTGGGTGGTATCTATAGTTGTCTATGGGCGACGGACGAGATGATGTTAAACGTACAATAATCGCCGTACGCATGTCGTCACGTTACGTCAGAGACGGCGCCTCTAATAAACAGCGCCTGCCCCGGCGTCGTGGACAGTGGACACGCGTTTATCACCTTGTCGACCTCGCTGCAGCGCCTCCTTGTGACCCTGGTGCTCAGAACCTGCATAGAAACGAAACGTTTTGGTACACAGAAGACAAAGTGTTGGCATTAGCAACAGTCTGTGAGCTGCGTTTCATGCTTGTACTGTACACTTCGTTGTTGCTGTATTTTGGGTGAGGTGGAACTCAGTGCTTTAATGAGATCTTAGAATGTACTTTGTGCAACTGATTACCACTTAGTTAAGTTTATCATACACTGTTCTCATTATATTGGTTTTCCGATGTGTTGTATTTTAAACATTTTTTGTTGATTGAAATTGTCTGCTTTTTACCATTGTGCGATGAAATAAACGTATTCATAGAAAAGTTTACGTTTCAGCACTTAACAAAACTTTTTGCAGAGGCTAAGTTCCCTACACCCTGTATAGTCCAGTCACTCTAGTGGTTGCTGCTGAGGTCAAATGTAACTAATTTATAATGTAATATATTTATCATCTTTATCCACAATATAGGTGGCAACAGAAAAGTTTGAAACTATCTTAACTAAAAAATGAAGAAAATGATCACGACGCTATCGTGAACATTTGTTAATAATTTGTTAATAAATTAATTAGTTTTGCAGGTACAAGCAAAACTTTAGCTGTTTGTAACACTAGCTCAGTATTAGCACATGCCATCGTCGTCTTTACAGCATCCAATACGTACCAAAGTATCCTACTACGGAGATTACCATAAACGTTCGGAGTGTCTCCCCTGCGACACTTCAGTCCGTCGTCAGCAGAGTGCCAGACTAACAGAAGTCGAACTGCAGGTACTTGGAATTTCGGCCTTTGCAGTTAACCTGTTTGCGGTCGTGCGTTCAAACAGGCGGAGCTGTGTCCCCACGGAACGTCCTTTTCGCGTTTCTACGCAGTCCACGAAACGTAGACAATTCCTGACCGACCACACCGCCAGAACTCACGACAGACGGCCTTTCGTATGTTCTCTTTGTACGCTGGACTCAATAGGTTCGAAGCCTTTCTACGTGCGGTCGAAGTCGCAAGCCTGTTTGCTGGTTACCGTGCTTACGCACGTGTGAAGTCGGGTTCCTGCTTGAAGTTCTTTTGACGCTAAATGCTGCGGTTTCTATTGTGACATCGAAAACAGGGAAACCATTATCGGCCTACTGCTAACTCCGTGTGAGTTCATGGCGGATTAGAAGGCTGAATCATTACAATGTCGATTGCAATAGGTCAGTTGTTTTGTTGCATGACGCTACGTCAGAATCTATATGCAACTTTATTTCGTCGAAATGAATAAATGAAACGAAGCATTTTTTCGTGCAAGATCAGAACATTAATACCTCAAGTGGCTCTGTATCGACTTAATCCTGGCTGCTGTATAGTTTAATAGAACGAAGCGTTGCAAATGCAAACTGCAAGATTGTAAAACGAGTTATTTAAGAACAAGAGTTGACAGAAAAAGTACTCGTATACGTAGTAGCAAAAAAGTGCATTTTTATAAACTAACATCACAATTTCGCCGTGCAGGAAAAAAGTAGGCACAACAACTAACACAAAACTTAATCAAGTCTTTAGTAATTTACGCACACTCATTTTGAAGAAAATCTTAATAAACCTACGCATATATAAACCACACATTTTAAAGCCACGTGGTAATAAATAAATTAAGAAATATATGCTGCCGTCAACGTGCGTCAGACGCAAACGTGAGCCAGAAAAATCACAATATTGTTAACATCATATAATCGGTGCAATATCTGACGGCGAAATGCTATCCGAAACGGAAGCACTAATACACTGCTGCATATTGGCGCGCTCGGCAAGCTCTTGAAAGACCTTGCCGCTGCAGCCGCGCCATTCGTCGAGCTGCGCAGCCAATGACGTCGTCGCCAGCGCCACGGTGCCTCCAGCAGCGCCGGACGCCGGCACGTGCGACTGGCCACGTGACGTGACGTCATACAGAATGCACGCGAGCCGAGAACGACGCGTTATAAGCTGATCGAGACACACGACATTGGACAGTCTTTGCGACGTCAGCTTGTCGTTGAGCGAAGTTCTAGTCTCGGCAGTTCGCTTCATAACTACGATTTGTCGTTTAGCAGTCTGCAGAAAGTTGGTCAGATATGCCTCTAGCAATACTATCTCGATCGCATGCTGGCTACCGTCGTCGACATCACTGGCGACACGTTGACATGGAAGCAGCAGCAGCAACAGCAGCTGACGAGCCCGACATAGTACCACGAGCACCTTGCTCTCTGACGTCATCAGTTCCTGGCTGTGACGTCATTATGCCGCCATACAGCAGCGCCTTCAGTGTAGTAGAACGGCCGGTGGATCTACAAATAACCGGTAAGTGCACTGCATTTCTGATATTTTCATATGTGTACGGATGTTGCTGTTCATTATATTTGAACATCTTTATGATGGCAATCTTTATTTCATCAGAAATGGTAGCACGTGGTAGATAAAAGTGAATAGTGATACATTATAACTTTTTGAAGTGTCAGAGAAGTGTTATAAGGGAGATTCAGTTTATTGCGCAAGAAGTTATCATGAACGTTGAACGATGGCAAATACAAATATGCAAGTTGTTGAAGTATGCCGTGAACAGTTTGACTTTGTATTGCCGAGCATGCAGATAGATCGTCGGCGTAGAAACTTTGTTAGCTCTGTAGTCACTACAGATTTAGTTAAGTTTTTTTCCTTGTGTGATGCTTTGATGATTGCTGTATATTGTGCTACCATTTTATGGTGAATTAAAGTTTCTCAAATAGGCCTACGTGGCACGAGTCATAAAGTGTTGTGTTGCTGTTGAACGAACCTGGGAACTGCCGCCTAAAGTCGCAAGTTGCGACATTCGGTCGTCGGACAGCGTTTTAACTTTCAAGACATTCCTGCTCTGTTGTTCATATCCGAACATATTCATGTAACATTTTTCATAATACATACGTACTTTTAATGTAAATCTAGAAATAATCTATCATAGGCCACTGCAAAATGTGTATATATGATGACGTCGACGTCATTATCATTACTATAACTGTCGCCAACCGACCTTTTCCGGTTGTCGGCCCACGTGTATCTGGAACGAATTACCGGCCGATGTGATGAGATCGACCGAATAAGCATTTTATAAGGCCGCTGCCTAACGACCTAATTACGACCAAGGAAGAACATCCGATAGACCTACACAAAATCCGGTGATTGAAGAATGTCACGGTCATGATGAATGGACGACGTGATGTCAAAGCTCCTCTAGAATCACGATTAAAATATGATGATTAATATATTAATTTGCACAACAAATAAAAAGCCCTAAAATTTGGACTTTTGAACTTTAAAAAAATCCGAAATCTAGGTTTTCAAACCAATCTTCCAGCCCTAGTTGCACTTGGCTGCTGTGCCTGCATGCCGCATAATTTATCGGGGACTATTCGGGCGCAGGTAGATGCCAGGCGACGATCAGATTGAGCGGTGATGGCTTGGCGCAAATCACTCATCAATTATTCGGCGTGCGACGCTTTTCGGCCCAGCTGCACGTCATCTCGCCGCCTGCTTCGTTGATAAACTCCCGTTTAACGTGATGCGCTTCTCACGGTGATTGCTTGCTTCCCATCACCTCACCTGACCAATATGTCGCCTCATTCACCGCATCTGCACGCAGTGCACCGGAGATGGCGAGTGCCATATAAAAATGCCTAGAAAAGCGGCGTTGTTTAAACGACTGTGGGAAAATCACGCTGTGAATAAAAACCATACGCACGTGAAACTTGACTCAAATAACCTTCAATTAATATTACCAAATAGCCTATATGATTTTGAACACCAGCATGTTGATTTCAATAATCTGACTCAAGCTGTTAGACCCTCACGGATCTCAGATTTTTGAATCTCATGAAAGCAATTAACGTTTTAGTGAAATTACACGCACTGAATCGAGCTCGCCTCTGTCTGACGTCTCAAATTGACGACGCAGCCAAAAAATCTTTAATACTTAACGTATTCATTTGTCAGAGAAAAAAACTGCGTGACTGTCAACACATGCATGTGAGGTGTTTTTGTTCCGTGGTCTATACGCGGTGGCAGTTCATCGCGCGGTCATAGCCGTTAATAACCCAGACCACTGAGACCAAAGATGAATTGACACAACACAATGAGACGATTGTTCTCTCGTTTCGTGATTTCGATTTATGAAATCTGCGCATATATTTTATAGCCTCTGACCGCATGTTTTTATGCGTCCCCTAGCCAAATGGGAAGGCGGCGCGACAGCAATTATTTTCCGGTGTGATATGCCCATTGTCGATTTGTCGTATATGCATGTATACCCATCGTTTCAAGCCGCCAAAATTTTTCTCTGCCGTTCGAATGGATATATTATCACTTTTTCAGCTGTCAGAGAAGTGTCATAAGATAGATTCACTGTAATATGCAGTATGATGCCACCAGCGTTCAATGAACGTAATGCAGTGAACATCTAAAGGAGTACTGCAAGCCCGCCGATAACTGGATCTGTGAGAGCCCCTAAATGTGTAATCGCCATGTTCCATAAACAAGGTGTCATGTAATAGGAGTTTTCACCCAGCTTTACTCGTCAGAATCTGCTGTAGATGACACAATTAAACAACATGAAACAAGAATGTACGACAAAGAGAAAAAACGGCCACATCGGCAGTCTCTGTGGAACAGTTAGTTGTAGCCGGATACAACCGCATTTAACAGGATTTATAACGGATTTAAAAAATACAAACCAGATGCCCTTAATGATGTCCAACCAACCATTGGGGATAAGGAGGCCATGACCATAGGCGCAGCCAGAGGGGGCCTATAGTCCCCACAAAGGGAGTAGAAAAAATTGCACAACCTTTTAGCTGTGCAAATGGGACAAATACGCGAAAGTCTTATGTTTAGTAATTGCGAATGTGAATGCGACTAAATATGTGCCACAGAAATGTCAAATATGACAGATTTTTGGCTATACAGGTGTGCTTTTTAAACTCTAAATATTCCAAAACTCGTCTTCGGCCGGGGCTCCGCCTCACACCCCGCTGAGGGAGCTTACGACGCTCCCCCGATTCCCTAGTCGGCTGGGGAGGGGTTGGGAAGGGGACACCCAGTGGCAGCCTTCGGCGTCTCGATCTCGGCGGCTTCGGCGCCTCGGTTGTCAGGGGCCCCAACACAAATTCCTGGCTACCGGTACGTCTATGGCCATGACCTCCAACTTTTATTGGGTTCCATCACTATGGCGCCATTTTAAGTTGTGTTTCACATACTGTAAGCAGCCAACTCGATTCATTCCTTGTAGTCTGCAAATTAATACATTTTTCTTGATCACGTGCGCATGAAGACATGAACCCCAGAAAATGGTAGTGTTATCGCTGCATGTACTTACTTAATTTGTAAGGAAAATGCCCACTTTCCCCTGGATAAATGCCTGTCTACCCATTGACATGCATCAGCCACAAAAGATGGAGCAGCAAATGCGCTCCGATGTGCTCACCCTTCAGTGAAGTAGTTAAACATATAGTAAGTAAGTAAGTAAGTATCTAAGTAAGTAACCGCGGTATTTCAGAGCCATGTGTTCGTTGCTGTCGTGATACAGAGCAGAAAAAACTGACGAAGAAGACGCCGATCGACACGGTGTTGAAACGGTCGACAGCCGAACACAGCGCCGTCGTGCCTCCGACAGTCACCGCTGGCGTGGTCCCTTCGCCCGACACGAGGCCGCCGGCTGCCGTGGTTCCAGTAACCTCTCCTGCTGCCGCTACTGCCGCCAGGGAAGGATGGTCGAACGGAGACTGGTTGTTGGCGACCATGTACCAGCAGCGACTCAGAGAGGCGGCGTACAGACGAGACGTCGGTGCCTTGTGGGCGGCCGCTGTGCGTCATCATCATCATCATCATCTGCAGCGTCAGCAACAAACAGGTCTGCACACTTCATAGAAAATCACCAATATTGGCGGTACCAGTATAGATAACACACGCTTTTCAACGGCGTTCGCCAGGTGGTAGCACATGTCTTTCCGCCTGTTTCACAGTGGATACTGCTATTTCTAGTTATGAGATGTTTCTAATACAACAGTTCCTGCAAGCCATACCTCATGCAGATTTCTGGCTTCTTTATCTTCGAACATACGAGTGTATAGGATACGCTTATGCTAGTTTTCTGATAGATATTAGGTCTTATAAGGTAGTGTAGAGACTTATTTGAGATATGGCGGGATATTTAATTATCACTTTATTTGTTGCTGAGAATGTCATTAATACAGCTTCGAAAACTGCTCAACATTGACTTTCTATATTAAAAGCTGTGCTATTTCTGTAAAACTATAGTAGAGATGATAAAATTGGGCCGCTAAAAGCAAATATGTAGCGAATAATCCCTCAAAAAATATTGAATTATTCTGAAAATAATGTCGTGCGCATATGGGAATCTTAGCCGTACCCTACTTATTATGGCATGCAGTCCAGTCCCAAAGTAATTGTTCGACCCCAAACTGACTGGATGACTAAGCGATGATGACTTGCGATGCTGTAGCTCTGGGTTGGGATGCTCAGCGTCAGGCGCATCAACTGCTTCAGAGTCAGCGGCATCATCAGCAGCTGTACGAATCTCTGTTAGCAGCAGCAACAGCAGTCTCTCAGCGTACCATGCTGGTCCAGCGACAGGCAGCCCTCACGGCCGGCATCACCGCCTCATTGCCGGACGATCGACGTGTGAAAAAGACGCCGGGAATCTGGAGTCCGGCCGCAGACATCGAAAGCCACAACAACAACAACAACAACAACAACATAACAAGCAACGGCTGCAGCGACAACGACGGCGCTGAAAAGTGGAAAGTGGACTGTGATCGGGCAAATATGAGGTGTGAGCAATAATTGTAGTGTTCTCGCTAACTGGAAAACTGAACCTTCAGTTAAACTTCTTTTTCTAGTTATTTTATACTTATATTTATACCGTTAATCGTAATAAATATTATTATTATGTTTAATGTTGCTGCTGTTGTTATGGTTGTTGTTGTTCCTGTCGATACGGGAGTAATTATCGTATCTGTATTCGCTGGTATACAGTTAAGCCTATAGGCTTCTGCAGATGTCGGACGCAACAAAAAAATCGCTTGGCGCCGCACAGTGGACCGTAACGCCATTAGTTCATCAGACAGTTCGCCAAATGGCGCTAGGCACCGCTTTCAACAATCTTATCGCGATATTTAATCTAACCCCATACATCAGTGCTGTATTTTTTTCTGTGTTTTTACTAGATGTTATTTAGCGCTGGACCGTTTTTCGTTATTTTCGTCTGTTGGTGTCATCGATATCTGTCAATCATTTATTATGTTTCCCGCTTTGTAGCTGCACTGCGCGAACTTCACCGCGAAGACGCGTAATAAACGAGGTTTCATCATGATTTCCTCGCACGGAGCAACGATTAGAATAGAGAAGCACTGCATTATACGGTCGACAACAATAATTTCGTTTGTTTTTGTGTGTGTTAAAGACACTTCTCTGGAGTTGTCTGTACACCGTCTGGATCGCTTGTGAACCCAGAGGATGTCGTAACCTACGAATGTACTGCTTGTCGAAAACGTTTCGCCACAGCCCATGGTTTAGAGGTATACACGAATCGCTTAATGAAACTTATATCTTCAGTTCTTCTTTTCTGCCACAAATTTTATGCAGCAGTCTTTTGACTTTGCTTCTCGGATTCTTAGTTTAAAGAGTCACGCTCGTTGTTTTTTATGTGGCGTAACACCACTTCTTAGCGTGAATACAACTCTGTCATCACTGGAAGGGCGTATGTGCTATGCGATGTTTGTCTTTTCTTGCTGTTTCTTGATACTGTGATTGTTATTCAAATTCAAGTAATGTTCTTTGAAAGTGAATTTATATATATTTTTCTTTTTCTCTACTGTATCTGCACGTGTTGCAAATAAACGTTATATAATGTCAAACGTGTTCGAATCGCTCAGGCTGATCTGCACGTATTCTTATTCGCCATTCGAGCACATCGGCTCTGGTGATTTGCTCCACCGTGTTTAGATGCGTACGGGTAGATGCGTCCACAGGTTCGCCAGTAGTAACAAGTACGAATGTACTACCGATCAGGAACTGGTGCTTCATCATGGTTGCCATCTTGAAATTATGACGTTATATCGGAAATCCGACTCCGTCAATCGACGCGGATTCAATAGAGGAACATTTGTGCACGTTTCATCCAGATTCCATTTAAAACGGCAGAGTCTTAGGCGTTTTGAAGAGATCGCCCAACAACAAGATGAGTAGCGATATGAGATTCAGTTCCTTCAGAGGAAGAGTTATCGTAATGCTGTCTTCTCTGTGTAGTTTGCCTTTGATATCTGCGGCTCTTTCTGCCGATAGTAGCATGTCTCCAAACCACAATCACTCTTGTATTTATGTACGTACTTATGCAGGTCCACGGGCGTCGGGCACACAGCGGCGGTCGTCGTCCTTACGAGTGTAATACGTGCCGTAAGACGTTCGGACACGCGGTCAGCCTCAGTCAACATCGGGCAGTTCACAGTGCCGAGCGCAGCTTTGAGTGTCGTCAGTGTGGCAAGTGCTTCAAGAGATCATCGACGCTGTCGACGCACCTTCTGATCCACTCAGACACGCGGCCGTACCCGTGCCAGTTCTGCGGCAAGCGATTCCATCAGAAATCCGACATGAAGAAACACACCTACATTCACACTGGTAACCACGTTCATGCGATACGATACGAAGATTTTAACATCCACTCAAAGCTAACGAATACGTAGCTTAATGGTCTGCCAACGAGAACAAAATTAACGACCAAAAGAACTATAAAAGAAACCCGATAAACTGACTTGTAATCTGGGAATGTGATTTTTTTTCTTTCAGCGGTTGTCTGTTCTGCAGCGTTTCAACGCATGCAGTTCTGTTTCGCGACAGCTTTGCTACTAGCGACGCACTAGACGTCCGGACCTCTGATCATCATTCCAGTAGTTTTTTACATTTATTTTTTGCGTTTAGTCCTCGGGTATCTTTATTACCC
>Ga0209788_1000458_pt1 | contig 10844 bp, 8 predicted proteins | sample WorMetLIZISLAND1_2_FD_187415 | JGI IMG/M metagenome (GOLD analysis project Ga0209788, IMG submission 187415) | Marine gutless worms symbiont microbial communities from Max Planck institute for Marine Microbiology, Germany - Olavius clavatus LIZARD... ...
ACCGGTGCCTGTGGGCGCGCGCAACGCAGCACATTTCCTGCAGGGATTGAGGCCCCGGTGCAATACGGACCGGGCGTATCAGCCTTTGCGGTCTACATGACCCAATATCAGTTGTTGCCCTACCAGCACACCGCCGAGGTGCTCACTCAATGAGCGGGCCGGCCTTGGGACCTCACCGGGCACCCTCCAGCGCGCCGTACGGGTGGCCGCCACCCGTACGGAGGCACCAGTCACCGCGATTCGCCGCGCACTCGTCGCCGCGCCAGTGGCCCATGCCGACGAAACCGGCCGGCGCGTGAACGGCAACCTGTACCGGCTACACGTACTCAGCACCGACCGGCTTACGGCCTGCTTCCCTCATCCTAAAACATAGTGCCGAGGCCCCGGATGCGTTCGGCTTGTTGGCGCCGTTCGCTGGCGTACTCGTGCATGATCATGGGTCAGCCTGCCAGCGCTACTCATGTTGGCAGGCCTTCTGCAAGGCCCATCATCTACGTGAGCTAACCGCTATCGCTGAGAGGTCCCCAAGCCAGCCGTGGGCAACCGATATGATCGCGCTGTTGTGCCAGGCCAATGCCCTGGTCGGCGAGGCCCAGAACCTCAAGGCATTGCCCACTGGCAACGTCGAGCGCTTGCGGACCCGCTACGACACCATCCTCATCGAAGCCGAAGCCGGCAATCCTCCCCGTCCCCGCCGTCCCGGCACCCGCGGGCGCGCCACACAATCCCCGGCCAGCAACCTCATTCGGCGACTGCGCGAGCACCGCAACGAGGTCCTGCGCTTCCTCACCGACCTGCGCGTTCCCGGCGACGGAGGAGCACAGGAAAGCGAGGGAGCGTAAGCGACGAGCGGAGTGCGACGACCCCCGCGAAGGCTCGGCCATGCGACACGGCGTCCAGTCCTTGTGGGAGTCCTGGCGCCGCGCGGAGTGCGCGCCGGGACGGACGCGGGCCGTCGAAGGCCATGGCCGTCGCCTAATTTTTTGCACCCGATATCGGACGGACCCCATTTCGGGTTTCGCGAACAATGACGACGCTCCGGTTAGAGGCTGTCTAAAAATTTATTAATAATGAATAACTCAACGAACAGCCATTTTATAAGGTGTCTGATGATTACAGATTTGCCGGAGAAGCAAACGACTGGATGCGAAATAAACCTGTGTTTCGCTCGAAGTTGCTTTCCGTTCATAATCGTTACTCAATCGACGCCATCGACTCAGCCAAGCGAATGTTCTTTCGACCACCCAGCGGCGAGGTAAAACGTGGAAACCTCGCTGTCCTTTTTTCTTTCTAACAACTTCGCGCTGGCACTCGAATGGGGTCAAGACCCAGTTAAATAGGTCCGCACCGGAATAGGCACGATCGCCCCGGATTTTTTTGACGGTATGGAGGCTCGAAAACAAGTTCGTAATGACTTGACGAGCGGCTTTACCGTCAAACACATTGGCGGCGTGTACCCGGACGACGAGCACGCAACCGATTGTATCTTTTCTTCAGTCATAGAAAACTCCGGGATGACATCGCATAAAACCACAAAATGTACATATTTCATGATTTAAAATCAATATGTTATTTCTAGACAGCCTCTTAATAGAGGGTGACCAGTAAGGCCTCTATCCGTAGGCTAAAGCCACTGTTGGGGCGCGCCCAGGGCGCCACGACCTGGGTAGTCCTGGCGCAGGTCCCGCAGCGCACACGGGGCACCTTGGCGTGGATGGAGGCTTGGAATTGAAAGCAGTTCAGGTGACGCCAGTCGCGCTCGAGCGTGTCGTGGACCGGCGGATGTTCCGCCCCACACTGCGGACAAGAACAACGTGTCCCCGGAGCGAAGGCGCGGTGGAAATCGATCCGGCCCGATTGGGGATCGAAGGCCACGTCGACGACCTCCCAGGGAGCCGGAAGGCCGAGCGCAAGGGTAAACAACGACAACGGGTCCATGATGAAAACCGCCGCCGTTTGGCTTGGCGGCGGGTCCGAGCCTACAGGCGAAAAGAAGGGCACAGAGTAGGCTTGGAGCGGGCTACCCTACGCGATGGGAACAATGGCACTACCCACACCAAACGCAAGAGAGCCAAAAAAATCGAGTAAGCGCTGCGGGGAGAAGATTCAGCCGCAAATAAACGTCAATGAACGCAAATAGACCTAAATATTTTTTAGCTCATTTGCGGCCATTTGCGGCAAAAAAGAAAATTCGGTAATCGAGCACATCCTTACTAGGCACCAGCTGCGATCTCCTAAACAACCAACGTGAGCTCGAATATCTCCAATTGGTCCGTGCGCCACCCGATCGGGGTGGTGATGTTGACCCTGGCGGTCATGGTGCCGGGGGTCCTGGCCTTGGAACGTCTGGGCCTGGACCTGCTGCCCCGGATCTTCTACCCGGATATCCGTGTGCGGGTCCTGGACCCAGGGGTCCCCGCCGAGGTCATGGAGGATGAGGTCACCCGCCAGCTCGAGGAGCAGTTGGCGATTACCGAGGGCGCCATCGCCATCCAGTCCCGAACCCGGGAAGGGCGCAGTGCCGTGGATCTGTCGTTCGCCTATGGCACCGATGTGGACCGGGCCCTGCAGGACGCCAGCTCCCGGCTCGACCGGGCCAAGCGCTTTCTGCCGGAGACCATCGACCCACCGGTGATCTACAAACGGGACCCCTTCCAGCTCCCGGTGGCGGAGTATGTGGTGAACTCTCCGCTGCTGGACCCGGTGGAGCTGCGGGCCTGGGTGGATTACGACCTGAGCCGGGACCTGCTGAATCTGGACGGGGTGGCCGCCGCCGAGGTGGGGGGCGGACTGGAGCGCGAGGTCCGGGTGGTCGTCGACCAATATCGGCTGGCCGCTTTGGGTCTGGATATCTCGGATATCGAGCAGGTCTTGCTCCGGGCCAATCGGGATATCCCGGCCGGACGCCTGCATCTGGCCGCCGGCGAGATCAGCGGCCGCACCCGAGGTCGCCTGACCCGCGCGGGGGAGCTATCGGAACTCCCCCTGCCGATCCGGAGTCCGGAGGATCCCCTGTCGCTGGTGCGACTGGGGGAGGTTGCCCGGATCCTCGACGGGGCGGCCGAGGAGCGCCTACGCATCCGCCTGGATGGCCGGCCCGGCGTCAAGCTCTCGGTTCAGAAGCAGCCCCAGGCGAATACGGTGGCGGTGGTGGATCGGGTGAAGCGGAAGCTCGAGCGGCTGCGGGAGCAGGGACGGGTCCCGGCGAACCTGTCCGTTACGCCGGTCGACGATCAGGCCCAGTATATCCGCCGCGCCCTGGATAACGCGGTGACCGCAGCCGCCGGTGGCACCCTGCTAGCCATGGCCGTAGTCTATCTGTTCCTGGGCAGTCTGCGCCGGACCCTGATTATCGGCAGCGTCATCCCTTTCGCCGTGCTGGTCACTTTTGTTCTGATGGATGCCTTCGGGCTCTCCTTCAATATCATGACCCTGGGTGGGCTGGCGTTGGGCATCGGTATGCTGGTGGACAACACTATCGTGATGCTCGAGAACCTGTACCGCCACCAGCGCCTGGGGGCTTCCCCCCGGCAGGCCGCGGATAGGGCGAGCCGGGAGGTAACGAGCGCAATCATCGCCGCTACCTCTACCAACCTAGCGGCGGTGCTCCCCTTTTTGTTCATCGGCGGCCTGATTGGGCTGCTGTTCCGCGAGCTGATCTTTACCATTTCCGCCGCCATCCTGGCCTCGATGCTGGTGGCCCTGACCCTGGTGCCCGCCCTCGCCGGCCAAGTACCGGTACGTCGGGAAGGGACGGCGCAACGGCTAGTGAGCCGCAGCCTCCGGGCCATCCAGGACGGCTATGGCCGACTGTTGGAGCTGCTGCTGCCGATCCGCCGCCTAGTACTGGTGGTCGCCGCCTTTATCATGGGTCTGGCCCTGACCATCCATTGGTTGTCCCAAGCCAGACAGCTATTTCTGCCCAAGATGGACGAGGGCTCGGTGCAGATCGGCCTAGCCGCCGACAGTGGTATCGATCTCGACGAGATGGATGTCCTCGCCCGCCGGGTCGAGGCCTTGGTGGCGCGCCAACCGGAGGTCCGGACCATATTCACCACCATCGGCGGCTTCGTCTTCGGACGCTCTCAATTCGAGACGGCGAATCGGGCCAACCTCCAGGTCCGGTTGGGGCCCGCAGCAGAAGGACACATGGGCAGCAATCAATGGATCGCCCGCATGCGCCGGCTGATCGAGGCCGAGCGCATCCCCGGTCTCCAAGTGTATCTGCATGCCCGAGGTATCCGCGGCATCCGGCTCAGCCGCGGGGACGACGACTTGAATCTGCGCCTCGAGGGCCCGCAGCTCGCGACCCTGGAGGGTCTCGGCGACCAAGTGGTGGAGCGTCTCCGGGGGGTCGAGGGCCTGCATAACGTCCGCCACTCCAATCGAAATCCGACCCAGGAACTGTCCATCCGGGTGGATCGGGAGCAAGCCGCCGGCTACGGCCTGGAGGTGGAAGAGGTGGGCAATCTGCTGCGCTTTGCCCTCGCGGGGAAGGTGGTCACCGACCTGATCGCCGATGACCGTCGCATCGATATTCGGCTGCGCCTGGATCGCACCGAAGTCGGCACGCTGGAAGACCTAGCGGACATCCTGCTGTTCAGCAAGACGCCGCCTCGGATACCTATTCGATTGGGGGATATCGCCCAGGTCGCGATCCTACCTCAACCTGCGACTATCCTCCGTGACCGCCAGCAACGGGTGGTGGAGGTCTCCGCATCCCTGGGCGGGGATTCGAATCTAGAGGAGGCGATGGCGCGCATCCGGGAGGCCACCGCGGACTTGGCGTTGCCTCCGGGCTACAGCCTGTACGAGGCGGGCGGCCTGGAGACGCTAAAGGAAGGTCGCGATCTGAGCCGGCTGCTCCTGGGACTGGCCCTGTTTCTGGTGCTGGTGGTGATGGCGGTACAGTACGAGTCCCTGCGCAATCCCCTCATCATCCTGCTCAGCGTGCCCTTCGCCCTCATCGGTGTCGTGCTGGGCTTGCAGTGGACCGGGCTGCCCCTATCCATGCCCGTGTGGCTAGGGCTCATCATGCTGGCGGGGATTGTGGTCAACAACGCCATCGTGCTGGTGGAGTTCATCGAGATCCGACGCCGCCAGGGTACCGACAAGATCCGGGCCATCATCGAGTCCGCCCGCCTGCGCCTGCGCCCCATCCTGATGACTACCCTGACTACCGTGGTGGGCCTGCTACCGCTGGCCCTGGCCCTGGGCGAAGGCTTGGAGCTGCTCCAACCGCTGGCGGTTACCATCGTCTCCGGGCTGCTGTTCTCCACCCTAGTATCCCTGGTGTTGGTGCCCCTGGTCTATCGGTTGCTCGGGGCCTGATGACATTCCGGTGGTCAGGCCGGCTATCTCCGCGAGCCCACGGAAAGTGGCCCCTCTCCCCTGGCGGGAGAGGGGTCGGAGCTCCGCCATTGTTCGCGAAACCCGAAATGGGGTCCGTCCGATTTCGGGTGCGAAAAATTAGGCGACGGCCATGGCCTTCGGCGGCCCGCGTTCGTCCTGCATCCGTCCCGGCGCGCACTCCGCACGGTGCCAGGATTCCCACAAGGACTGGACGCCGTGTCGCATGGCCTGGCCTTTCGTCTCCGCCGGCGCTCACGCGCCGCACTCCGACGAAACGCCCGACCCTACGCCCACGCGGGGGGCGTTGCACTCCGCTCGTCGCTTACGCTCCCTCGCTTTCCTGTGCTCCTCCTGGGGAAATGGGGAGTAAAAGCGGAGCCCCGGTACTTTAGCGTGGCGTACAGCGGCTCCGGCGGTCCAAGTCAGCCCGGTTGCTGCGCGGTGACATTGAGGTGGAAGATAGCCTTGTGCAGATCGCCGAGGCTCAACATGCCCACCAACCTGCCGTCGTGGGCCACCGGGATCCGCCGGAAACGATTGCGCACCATGAGGGATGCGGCCCACAGCACATGCCTATCCGGGGGTACCGTGATGGGGTTAGGGGTCATCAGATCGCTCACCGGTAAGGTCAAGACTTCTTTGTATTTGGCGATCTGCCGGTCCAGATCCACATTGCCCATACCCTCTTCCATCAGGCTATCGAGGGTGGGAAAGAGACGGTGCAATAGATCCTTCTCGGCGATGATACCCACCAACTTGCCGTCGTCCACTACGACCGGGATACCGGGAATCCGGTACAGGCACATGATGGAGGCCACCTCCACGACCTTGGCATCGGCATTCACCGAACGTATGGAACGACTCATAACTTGGTGAACTTGCATGGGATTGGAGAACCTCCGCTTGGAATGGCCGAGCTCGGGAGGACACCTTGAAAGATTTCAAGGTACCCTGGTGTCCGGACCCACCGGATGATCGACTGACTCGGGAAGAAGGTGCCAGACCTCAGCCTGGAATAAGGCCAGCAGCGACCCCACGGCCTTCGGACATCAGAATGTTGTAGGTACGGCAGGCAGCACCCGTGTCCATGATCTCGACCCCTAGACCCTGCCGCAGTAAATCCCGGTAGAGACCCGGATCGGGAAAGACCTGCTGCGATCCGGTACCTATGATGATGATGCGGGGAGCTAGAGCGACCAGGGCCGCGAAGTGGTCCGCGGCCAAATCCACCGCGCTCTCAGGTCCCCAGTCGGGGCTGATGTGGTCCGGACCGACGATCAGACTCCGAGTGTAAACCCGGTCGCCGATGAGGATCCGGCCCGGATCATAGCCGAGGATCCGATGGCCGCCACTGGTATCGGCTTCGGAGAACTTCATGTCGGCAAGATACCTGAGAGGTACTCGGTGGACAAGGACCCGTGTCGACCGGACGACCGCGTGGTGCTGAATTGGGTCCCGAAGTTAGGCCAACAACCAGTCCTGCCCCTTATCGGGGATAAAGCGGCCGACTTGGGACGGAACCACACGGCTTTCAGTATGCTTGCGTTCGGTAAGTCCGGACAGGAGAAAGACACTGCCAGACCGAGTCATACCACTTCCGGGCCGAGGAGGCTCTTAGAGGCTGAAAGAAAATAACACATTGATTTTAAATAATAAAATATGTACATTTTGTGGTTTTATGCGATGTAATTCCGGAGTTTTCTATGACTGAAGAAAAGATTCAATCGGCTGCCAAGTACCCGAGTGACCCCACCGACCCGGAGCGTCGCCATTGTTCGCGAAACCCGAAATGGGGTCCGTCCGATGTCGGGTGCACAGAATTAGGCGACGGCCATGGCCTTCGGCGGCCCGCGTTCGTCCTGCGTCCGTCCCGGCGCGCACTCCGCGCGGCACCAGGACTCCCGCAATGACTGGATGCCGTGTCGCATGGCTTGGCCTTTCGTCTCCGCCGGCGCTCACGCGCCGCACGCCGACGAAACGCACGACCCTACGCCTACGCGGGGGTCGTCGCACTCCGCTCGTCGCTTACGCTCCCTCGCTTTCCTGTGCTCCTCCGAAGAAGGGGAAATCTTGAGCCCATCATCAACGAATTGGAATTCCTACACCATCGGACGCCCACGAAAACGTGATCTTCGCGAAATCCTAAATGCCATTTTTTTAGTAACTATTCAGCTACTCCAGTTGGGGCATTGGGGGGCGGCCCTGGAAGGGTCAGGACGAGCGAGTTGAACATATCGTCGGATTGTTTGCGGAGAGTTGAGAGGTAGGAGCGGATGATGGCAAAGTCTTCGGTGCTGGTATTGGAGCGGAAACAACCGGGGACTTTCTGCTTGAGTTTGGGCATGCGAAGGTCGCGTTCGGCCGGGTTGTTGTCAAAGGGAACGCGCAGGTCGGTGAGGAAGCGCAGGACCTTGTTGCGGCGCTCGCGTAGCTGCCGAATGAGGTTGCCGGCCGGGGATTGTGTGACGCGCCCGCGGGTGCCGGGATGGCAGGAACGGGGAGGATTGCCGGCTTTGGCTGTGCTGAGGATGGTGTCGTAGCGGGTCCGCAAGTGCTCGCCGTTGCCGGCGGGCAGCGTCTCAAGGTCCTGGTCCTGGGCCTCGCCGACAGGGCATTGGCTTGGCCTAACAGCGTGATCATATCGGTTGCCCACGGCTGGCTCGGGGACCTCTCAGCGATGGCGATCAGCGTGGGTACCAGCCTTGTCAGCACCTGCTTCCAGCCGTCACCCTCGTGCAGCGGCCAGCCGGTAAGGTGCCGCTCCACCTTCTCCGCCAGCAGGCCATTGAAGGGGGCAACGAGCAGATTCGCCACCAGGGTGAAGCTGTAGAAGACGAAGACCACCAGGGCGAGGATGAACATGGGCCACAGGAGCCAATCCAACCACTGGAGCCAGGACGGGAGCTCGGATTCCACCCAGGCCCCAAAAGACTCGAACCGGGAGGCCCCGTACCAGATGGCGGCGGAGAACACCAGGATATTGATCAGCAGGGGCATGAATACGAAGCGTCGGAGTCCGGGCTGCATGATAAGCCTCATGCCTCGGAGTAAATAGCCGACACCGCCGATAGGATTGACTGTCATGGTTCTCGCTGACTCCGGATTGCCGAATGAGGTGAAAGTAGAGGCCGAGAGCCTGTAAAAATCGCCAAGAAGGCAATTTTCGGATACCTTGCAAGCCCTTGCATGAGGAGAATAGCGATGGATGTAACCATTTTCGGCAGCGGCTATGTCGGCCTAGTAACCGGGGCCTGTCTAGCCGAAGTTGGCAACAATGTGCTGTGTGTCGATATCGACCCCGCCAAAATCGCCCTGCTCGAGAGCGGCGGTATGCCCATCTACGAGCCGGGCCTAGCCACGCTGGTGAATAAGAACCGTGCCGCCGGCCATCTGTCCTTCTCCTCCGATGCGGTGGTCGGCGTTACCCACGGGCTTTTCCAGTTCATCGCCGTCGGGACACCACCGGATGAAGACGGCTCCGCCGATCTACGGCATGTGCTCGCCATCGCTCGGACTATCGGCAAGCATATGGATGCCTACCGCATACTGGTCGACAAATCCACGGTGCCGGTCGGCACCGCGGATCAGGTCGCCGAGACGGTCAAAGAGGCCCAGGCCGAGCGCGCGGTCTGCATCGAGTTCGACGTGGTCTCCAACCCCGAGTTCCTCAAGGAAGGGGCGGCGATCGAAGACTTCATGCGGCCGGACCGCATCATCGTCGGCACCGACAACCCGCGTACTGGCGAGCTGCTGCGAGCCCTCTATACCCCCTTCAACCGTAGCCGTGAGCGCGTCATGCTGATGGACGTGCGCTCGGCGGAGCTTACCAAGTATGCTGCTAACGCCATGCTGGCAACCAAGATCAGCTTCATGAACGAGCTATCCAACATCGCCGAGGCGGTCGGTGCGAACATCGAGAAGGTACGGGTCGGCATCGGTTCCGATCCGCGCATCGGCTACCAATTCATTTATCCCGGCTGCGGCTATGGGGGCTCCTGCTTTCCGAAGGATGTGCGCGCCCTGGAACGGACGGCCCGTGCCGTCGGGTACGAGGCCCGAATCCTGACCGCGGTGGAAGCGGTCAACCGGCGTCAGCAGGCCATCCTCTTCGAGAAGATCGACCAGTATTTCGCCGGTAACCTGCAAGGCCGCACCGTCGCAGTCTGGGGATTGGCCTTCAAGCCCAACACGGACGATATGCGCGAGGCCTCCAGCTGCCGACTCATGGAATCCTTGTGGGCAGCCGGTGCCCGGGTGCGGGCCTTCGACCCGGTAGCGATGGAGACGGCCCGGCGCATCTACGGCGATCGGGACGACTTGACCCTGACCGAAGATGCACTGTCTGCCGTGGATGGCGCGGATGCCCTGGCCATCGTCACCGAATGGAACGAATTCCGCAGCCCGGACTTGGCGGAGATCGCGCGCCGACTCGAGCAGCCCCTCCTCTTCGATGGCCGTAACCTATTCGATCCCCAGGTCGTCACCGCAGCGGGACTGACCTATTTCTCCATCGGACGGCAACCGGCCGGTATGGACAAGGCTTAGTGGGAAGTTTTGTCCGATTCCCGGACACTCCGGAGGACACCTCGAATACCTCAAGGTATATTCTTGCACGAAGTCAAAATGCGATTTCGACTTGGCTTCATTGAATTCGGGTGCAGCTCTCATCAAACATCTCGTAACAAACTGTTTTACAATGGTATTCATTCGCCCACGTCAAGCGGCCTCACTGAGTGTAAGGCCGAGATGCCTAGCCTTCACACCAGTGTCTGAAAGGTCTCGGTTCCCCGCGGCCTCTCTATCTTGCCACTTGCCGCTTGTTTGCTGCGTGACAGCGCGCCGCCTGCCGATGGGGTGGGTTCTCTTTTGAAATGACACGGAGGAACCTAGAAACAAAAGCTTAACCGGCCAAAGGGTGGGCTATGCCTACCCTTGGCGCTTACTCGATATTTTCTTTTTTGCCGCAAATCGATGCAAATAAGTCGAAAAATACTCGGCTAAGGTCCGCGTTTGGCCAGCTCGACGCACAAAGTCTTCTCGTACACAGACTCCAATAAAACCAGGACCTACGACTTTGCTGATTTCAAATGCACACCTGATAACAGGTGGTGTTTTAATTCTGTTGTGTCCGGTGTAGCGGATACCGTGAAAAATCCCACATTCAAGGTTTCCTTGATTCGGCAAGGGTAACTATTCAGCTACTCCAATTGGGGCATTGGGGGTTGCCCTTGGAAGGTCAGGACGAGCGAGTTGAACATATCGCCGGACTGTTTGCGGCGGGTCGAAAGGCAGGAGCGGATGATGGCAAAGTCCTCGACGCCGGTATCGGAGCGGAAGCAGCCGGAGACTTTCTGTTTGAGCTTGAGCATGCGAAGGTCACGTTCGGCATGGTTGTTGTCGCCGGGAACGCAGGTCGGTGAGGAAGCGCAGGACCTCGTTGCGGCGCTCGCGTAGCCGCCGAATGAGGTTGCCGGCCGGGGATTGTGTGACGC
>Ga0209788_1000459_pt1 | contig 10816 bp, 11 predicted proteins | sample WorMetLIZISLAND1_2_FD_187415 | JGI IMG/M metagenome (GOLD analysis project Ga0209788, IMG submission 187415) | Marine gutless worms symbiont microbial communities from Max Planck institute for Marine Microbiology, Germany - Olavius clavatus LIZARD... ...
ATGATAAACACCTTTAGTAGAAGGAACTGAGGCTGAAAATGACGGTTTCTTGTTCGATGAGCTCTGAGGTGACCCACTTGATAATGACGATGTCTTTGAATCAGACTTAGCTACCAACAAACATAAACATACGAATCCACAAAAATGCTACAGCTATATATGCATTTTGGTCAACAGAATGAAAAATACCCAAGTAATGTAACATAACGTAAAAAATACCGAAAACGCCGCAGAGTAGTGCATTCCACTTCTGCCAAAATAATTTTGATTCAATTCGATTCACGCCACAAAATCGAATGTAACTGATTCGTCCAATTCAATTCAACAGTTAGCAAGAAAACATTAAATATTAAATTTCCAGAAAAGTTACAACCACATGTAGGATACAGTAGAAAATATGGAGTCACTAACTAACTTTTGACTGGCAGTTTGGTCTTTGAGGTTCGTCGTTCTTTGATTTGATCCTTTGTGTGCGTTCGTTCCTCGTCCTTTCGTTCAACGTCGTCCAGCTCCAGCAGCCTTTTCTCTTCATTCATTTTCTTCTCATCCAGTAATTCTTCCTCTCTGCTGAACGATGAATTCTGAACACATCACACCCACTTAAAATTCGCTACAACTTCTTTATTTCTTTAGCTAGCTTACTTTTCCAGTGAGTGAGTTAGTGAGCTGTTTCTTAAAGGCACATCAGCACACAAAAGGCTATTCAGTGCCTGAAACGTATTGAGTAAAAGCAACTATGTAAAAAAATAACAAAATAGTTAAAAATAATTGATAAGATCCACGAGTATGAGTCTGAGTACCCCTATGTGGGCTATAGTAAAGATAAAATTGCATGTACTATAATGGCAGCAGTTTACACTGATATAAGTTCTGTATCAGTACAATTTGCACTCATACGAGATGTTTCTGCACAGGCCCTATTTTTAGACAAAATTCTCTCACATTTCTGACATATTTCCACTCTTTGACTCCGCCACGAATTCCAGTGACCTGAGATCAAAAATGACCAGAAAAAATAATCAAAACAGAGACAAAGACAAAGAGCAAGACAAAGAAAAAACAACAAAAAAGACAAAGAAAAAGACAGAGTAAGGCAAAAAGAAAAACAAACAGCGAGTCAAAGAGTACGATAAACAGCAAGATGACAACTTACCGAGTTCATCCGATCAAAAGCAGCCATTGCCTACAACACACAACATATACAGTTTACTGACTACGGCATTGATGTAATGATGATGTTGCATTTACAGACCTTCGTACCTACTTACTTCATCACACAGTCATCAGCTGTGAACGTCACATAACGAATAGTGCCCAGGTGTTATACTGTTCTCACGTGATCAAGGTGATAAAATCTCACCTGGGTTACCTGGGTTCAATCCTATGTATCAGTCACAATACCCACACACACACCAATTTAACAGCATTTTCAAGGTAAACATGGGTTAGCCAGTTGCTCCCTTGATTCTCTATCTCGAGTCATTCTTATCCTGAGCGTCTTCATGAGACAGGACAAAATTCTTCTTCATAACCTTCTTGAAGTAGGGGCAGGTGGGGTTGGCCCCAGGGTAAGTAAGTAAGTAAGTAAGTAAAAAGAACGATTTGAGTGTCTGAAAATAACAACTGTCACTGCAAGCAGGCATTTCATAAGTTGAGGTAAAATTCATGGGAAGGAACGTCTGAAGAGGAGAGCCTTGAGGCAACCTCAGAAAACAGACATAGAGGGTGCAGACATGACATGTTGGGGCAGACTGTTCCAAGTATGGACGGCAGCAACAGGGAAGGCCTGATCACTGACGGTGGACAGCCGTGTACAACGTTACTTTAGGCTACATTATTTATAATGAAATTGTACACGAAGTACACAAAAGAAAAAGGGAACGAATTGCAGCGAAGAAAATATAAACAAAGAAATAATACTACTAATAATAATATACATTAACTGAGATCTGAAGGGGTTTTAAAGCAGAAGCTTATTGTATGATGCACAACAGTATACCTTTTCACATTCCTTAATGACGTCACGATCCTTCTCATTTGCATACAAGGTGTGCAGTGACTTTTCCAGTAGGACTCTGAGTGCCTTGTCCGTTGAGCGTACAGAGCTCCGTACCTGAGGCAGAAGCCGACACAGCCGCAGCCGGATGTTTGGCACCCTGTCGTCATGCAGGCTGAGTAGTGCTTCCGCAAAATAATCCCCGAAGAACGCGCGAGAATACAACTCCATGGACATTGTACACACGTCGATGTAGAGACTTCGTTGATAGAAGCTTCGACTTTGAGCAAGTTCTGCACAAGTAAGTAAGTAAGTAATTTATACAAGGCGTTAACTGTAAAATAACCTTGAATGTGCTCGGTGCACTAGTAATGTAAGAAGTAGAAATGTTTAAGTTAGTGTCTAAAAGTAAACAAAGTGTGATGTTTTGTTTTGAAAAAAAGCATTTCAAGCTGAAGGTCTGATACAACGTATGAACAATCTGCCACTCGCCATCTGTTCCACGACTTCTCTGAACACTTTCAAGAGACATCTTAAGACACATCTCTTCCAGTCTTCATACAGCCACTGACGTTCTGCTTTTAACTGTTTAACTGATTTTAATTAACTATCAACTGTTGTCCTTGAAGCTGATGCTGCTCACGACTCGTTAAAGCTGACATTCCTAACTAACTAATATGGTGATATTCTCACTGACGAAACATCTAGCTGGCACTGGTTTTTAGCATTTAATGAACCCCAAAATTTAAGGAATTACATTACGCTAGCCACGCTAGACTTTTCCTACAACCACTGTATAGACCTCTAACGTGTTTTTATCGAGTCTATAGAGTTTTTACGCTTGTTTATTATTTTCTATTTTACGTTTTATTATTAATTGGTTGCTTTGTACATAATAAGTAACAAACAATAAAACAAATCTAATACGGTCAGTCTGGTCACCCACACACACACAGACACACAAATTTCTCAGCACAACACTGATTTAACTTCTTCAAGCTGGAATGACAATCCATAATAAAAGACCTTGAACTAGCCGATTGCAGACATCTTCTCGCTGTTCCAATCGTCTGATCTTTCTCATCAGCAGCAGTATTGTCCGTACTGCCGCACGTCTCACTGGCAGAGGACGCTACAATCAGCCAGTGAACAAATATTAGGCTGTACACCGGCAGCAGGAGGTCTGGTTATTTAGACCTCCAGCCAGAAACTTGCAGATCTGGTGAATGTTATACAAACAAGAGATACTCCATTACTCCCGCCTGTCACACATGGCAAGAATTACGAATAATTAAGTAAGGTCAACTCAGCCTTCCATCCCTCCGGGGTAGGTAAATCGAGTACCAACCAGTCTGGCAGGGTTAAGGCGGGGTGTGTTCACTTGTGATCCCATGTGGCAAATGACACCCCATAGCTCTGAGACGAGGTCCCATTAACAGCTATACAGGGCCTTTACAGGAACTTTTAAGAGAGTAAGTAAGTAATTTATAGAGCGTGTTTAACTGTAAAATAACCTCAAGTGCACTACGTGTGGTAGTAATGCGAGAAGTGGGAACATTTAAGCTGGCATCTAAAAAGTGAGAGAGAAAAGTGTACTGTCTTTCTAAATGCCAGGAAGAGCGTTCGTATTGTACTGCAGCCTACTTTTAAATGTATATTCAGTCTTCGTTTGCGAGTCGTCATAGTGGAAAGACGTGTTTTAGTTATAGATTAAAACTACACAATATTGGAAGACTGCAACAAAATAAAATAACAAAGACGCTTAACGACTATATAAAAACTGAAACTGAAAAGCACCTAGGGACTAAAATAACATTAAGAGACATTTACCGCAGTGTGGAGCTTTCTGAATACAAGTGGAACAATCCGTTGGTTGATGACGTCCAATGGGAAACAATGTGGTAGCGTGGAAAAAGTCCGCATAAAGTCCTCCTGCAGACGCCAGTTATGGGATGCAAACACGACATCCTCACAGTGTAGCAGTGCCTCTAGTACCTCTGATGTCTGAAAACAACCAAACACAAACCTGTTTCTATGGTCTCCCTTTCAGCATGATCCAGACAAGTCACTGCCAAATCATCAAATTCACTGAACAAATCATACATTTGGTCATCGTTGCCCACTTGTGAATTTTTTTATCATCATCAAGTTATGATGGCAAACAATACCAATGAATCAATCATATGAACTGAGGTTAAAAGTGTTAGATTAAAATACAGTTGAAACTAGCATGTTAAGGGCGATCTTATTTTTTTAAATATTGCATAATATTGACTGCGTTGATAAGGATAAGTTTTTACATTTGCAGTAGATAATATTTAACTTAGATACTGGCAAGTTTGCATTTTCAAACTGGGTATGTGACAGATGGAATCATTAACTTGAGGATATTGTAACCGCCTCATCACTTAATATCTTTAACAATAAACTTGACTGCCACTTTCAGGTAAATTGGGGGCTAAGATAAGTTTTTTAACACAAGAACTGAACAGCAGCGGTTTACAATTCAAAGTGGAGTACTGACCAGCATTAGCAGTAGGTGGCATGTCGTTATTATTGGCCACCCACTGCCCGAACAAACGGACTTTGGACCCACAATGTTTTCCGGCAGTGATTCATTATTTTTAGTAGCGAGTATTACCAGGTACTAACGGCTACTCAACTACCTTCCCCAGAGGGATGGAAGGCTGAGTTGGCCGGAGCACCACGAGTGTAAATAACTTGCTCAAGATTACTCGACAGCTGTCCTGATAGGAATCAAACCCACGACCTCTGAGTCACTAGTCCAAGGCTTTACCACTACCACTACACCACCATTCCACCAAGCCACCCACACAGAAGAAAGAATCATTCATTTCCGGCACAATACGACTCTGTACCTTTGTATCTGGGTTTGCTGACGACGAGTGATAGGTTGGCAACATCAGCTCCAAAGTATCTGACAGTTTTGACATAAACCCACTTCCAAGAACCTATCACAGAAATAAACACATTTTCTCACTCTTAATTAAAAACAACAATCTGGTGAGGTGGTACCAGCTTCACTGTCACTGCTAACAGGTTTACAAACAATACAGTACAATAAAAACATTCATATCGTGCATCGTGGTAGACTGATAATAAGAAAAATCTGTCCTGTCCTACAGTTCTTATGAGAATTAGACAATCTTTTAACATAATGGTCTCCTATGTCGTGCGTCTACATGATCCATACAAATAGTTGATCCAGACATCAGTGATGAATATCTGGAAAACTAAGTGAGATATCGGTCTGATTTCCATTGAGGATGTATAAGAAATCGTCTATGCTGCATCAAATGGTCACGAGTCCGATGACCCTTAGACGTCACAGTGGTGACAATGCAGCACACATATTAATGTTATAACAGTGCCTTGAAGAGGACAGAATAATTGTTTCATCGTAAACAGTGGACGGCATACCTCGGTGGAATTATCAAGAATCAGTTGAATAAGATTATCAGTCAGGATGCCAGAACTCGGTCCAAGCAGCACAGCAACCTTCACATCATACATACACAAGACAACATACATGCATACGTTTATTGTGATATTGCAGCCCAGAGGCTGGATTGCGACAATGCAAAAAATGTAATAAAAACGAACATAAAGTCAATACAGACTACAATACACAGCTACCGGTAGTATAAAAAAAGGTTATTAAAACATTATTAAAATTATTATTGCATTACACATTACACATATTCAGTTTACCGCAAATTTCTTACAGTGTGCCGACAAAGGTATCGTCTCCTTTTTGAATCACAAACAGATCTCATATCGCTACTCATCTTGTTCTTGTTCTTTGTCTTCTTGTTGGGACTATGCTCTTTAAAAAAGTCTGAGTCTCCATCGTTTCAAATCGGATCGGGATGACATTTTGCAGGATTGTTCTTTAAGTAAATATGCACTGACTCAGACTTCTGATATTAAGTCATTCTGTCAAGGTGGCAGTCATGACATCTGCCCATCACTTACTGCTGGATAGGCAGCAGTGTCTGCTGGCTGCCCTCTAGCCTGCCGAATGCGTGTGAAGTCATTGCCTTGCGGTATGTGCTGCAGTTCCTGATCCATAGTACATTCATACTTGGTCTGACTCAGAGTATAGATAGAGAGAGATAACTTGTCACTAACCCAGGAATGGACCATGTCTGAGATGAGACATATCATCACTGGTAAACTTAACCGGCTGCAGATAATGCTAAATCATACCTCATAGAAACAAATCATACCTCGTAGAAACATCATACCTCGTAGAAACAGGAAGCAGTTGTTTTACGGACTCGGAAGTCAGAGTCACAACACAAATCTCGGAAACATGGCGCAAGCTCACTCCGGAAAGACTTCGGAGAGACAAACGATACCACTGCCTGCAGAACAAAATAATAATTAATGGTAATAATAAAAATAATATTAATAATAATAATAATAGTAATATTAGGGCACTTGTAGTGTGCCAGTATACAGAAAACACCTACATTACATAATAGGTTAAAGTATGTATAGCTGTTCATGGAACTCTATCTCAAAGAGTTACGGGCAATCGCTTGTCGTACTGGATCACACCGTCTTATGTGCCACCAATTAAGTCAATACTCGATTTACTTGCCCGGGAGGGATGGAAGGCTGAGTTCTCCTAGGTGACACACACAACAGAGTTTCAGGTCAACTTCCTCTAACCATATGACAGAATTGCCTCCCCCCATACAATCGCCTCTTTCTCAGCAACACCTGGGTTTCTTGGTATCATTGCCATCATGGCTATCATACTTACTTATTTACAGTTTCAAATGGAAGTCTGCTGTTAACGCCTGTTTGCTTGGGTGCATGACTTCCTATGATCATTACACAGCGTAGTGTTTGGGCATTCACGGTTTCTTAAAAGCAGTAAAATCGTGTTAATAGGAGACACTTCCTATTCACCTGCTGAGACACTTTTGCTGTAGGATGTATCATTTAGCCACAATGCACAGCATCACAGACAGACAGACAGACAGTATCATGCCAATGGCCAATCTCGGCTAATAAAATTAACAATAATTACAGGAATGTTAGCGGCGGCGTGCTGACGACATTTTTCCAGCTCATCTTCCTGTTCTTGTTCTTGAATGTCGTAAATGACCGGCAGCTGATTTATCGGCTTCAAGCAAACAAACATCAGCACATAAACACACGATCTTCATTCTGCCGATAATGTTCACTCTAAAGTATTTGCCACAATGTTAAAACTGACTGCATCGAGTGATGTACAATGGTGATATGATGGAGTGGACGCCCGAGAAAGACTTGATGAGACTGAGTCAAGAAAGACATGAAACGTTCTGGCCTATTCTGTACAGGTTAGGAACAGATGAAGAATAGAATAAAGGAGAGGAGGCAAACAGCAAACTCCGATTTACACGGAATATTCAATCGTTCATTTCTGGCATGCACTACTACTGTGTAGTGCCAGATGTAGACATCAATCTCCATAGTGGACGATTCTGAGCCACATCAACTGCTTCGTTCCGGGATAGGTTCAATGCAGGCTGAACTTAGGAAATGCTTACTGAATTCTGGTGGGCTCCGTAATTTTTTTATTTCTGCAAGAGTGACGATTCGGTCATTCAAGGTTATCCATCCAAAGTCACTGATTTTGGCACCAATCAAAAGTGTGTACGCGACTTCCTATTAGTCCATCATAGTAACCTTGGTCCTATCTTGCATGGTTTCAGAGATATTGCAGGTATTTTTGTGGTCCTGACTCCACCCTTATTCTACCCTAATTTTGGGGGTTTTCTGGTTGGACCACATCACTTAAGACAAAAATAAGACTTTAAAAATCCCTAAAAAAGAATATGGTAATGTCTTAATGTTTTCAAATTTTAATGGGTTACAGTAAATACATATGTAGTTGTATGTGCATGAAGGTAATGCAGATTAAAATATATAAACAGTCACATACAAAACATCTGGTAGGCGATGAAGCTACGGAAGTTGGGGATGATGGTGACGACGTGTTACAGTTCTTCGGAGCACCAATGTGACAAAGTCTCTTGTAGAAGTCTAAGAACTGTTGTTTCTGCTCTTCTGTCAAGTTTGCTACAAAGCAATAGCCAACAACTCACTCGATCTTTCAACATTCAGACACAGATTACTCCAAATAAGAAAACAAGTAGCCTGGCTATTGCTGAGAATAAGCTAGTCTTACAGCATTGTCTGGAATATCCCGTGTAGCATGCTGATGGGGAAATTACGACGGTTCGCTTGTTCACAGCAATGTATCTGTCAGATGGCACCAACATCTGTGGTTCGAGAGGTGGGGAGTTTGAGGTGATAGGGTCTATGTAGGGGGTTCAAAGTTGCAAAAATCGTGTTCCTAGGGGCACTTCATATACACTTTTGCTGTAGGATGTATCGTTTAGCCACAATATATTTCATCACAGACAGACAGACAGATGACAGTATCATGCCAATAGCCAATCATACGGTGTGGAGCAATACAATCGGCTAACAATCTATATTCAGAGAACATAAAGTGTTAAGTCTGACTCAGCAATGCTACACAACATATGTATATGAACGTTATATCCAGAGGCTCTGCACACTTGTTCAGACACACCGGCCACTCAAGACAATGGTCCACAGCCAGTCTCCATCTTTTTGAATCAGCGACTGATCCCATATCACTACTCATCTTGTTCTTCTTCTTCTTCCTGTTGTTGGGATGACGCTCTTCAAAAACGCCTAAGGCTCCGTTGTTTCAAATCGGATCTAGATGAAATTTGGTATGATTGTCCATCAAGTAAATGTGCATTGACAGTTTAATGGCAGTGACATCATTTCACGCAGAAAAGTGCTGCCATCTGGAGAGCGCACACGCAGCATCTGACTAGTGCCCACTGCATCCCTTGGCTGCCTACTAGCACTTCTGTCTACAGTTCCTGATCCATAGTACATTCGGACTAGTTGACTACTAGGACTGGCTAGCAGAGTGAGCACACAAACCTGAGAGGCCGTTACAGAGCTTGCCGAAGTGTTTTGCGACGGCCAACAGCGTTTCGTCTTGCTTACTGAATGCCTGCTGACAATATTTGCACACGAGTGGAACGACGGTTGTCACCAGTGCATCTGATCACGCCAACATACACATCTCAATGCACATTGATGATCTGTCAGCCTAACAGTAAGTTACCCGATGCCAGCGCCTCTGAAGTTATGACCTAATGGCGCTACAAAAATCTATTATTATTACTATTATTTTAATACTATTATTAATGTGCATATAGCTCGTCATGTACACACCTCACAAATACATTTATAAACAGAACAGAATTTTATTGAAGACACACGTGCAGCCGCCAGAGCTGAAGATATGAATAATGTAACGGTAGAATGTAACATGAAGTAATGGTGAAAACTAAATAAAACATACATAAAATATACACAAAAGAATTACAGCCTTGAGAGTATAAGATATATACATTATAGTGGTACCACGTTGGGGTCCCAGCCCCCACGTCCCCACCATCTTCATATGCATATTTACAAGTTTTAAAGTTGTCTTTGTAGTGACTTAGAGCATAAATGAGCAATAGCGATTAAGGCGGGTATGGGACATTACTTGTTATATGACACCAGACACATATAGCATGACATGTAAGCTTGTGTGTGGAGTTCAAAATGGCTATTGAAGCATAGCCAAGTGAAGAGACTCTGACTGAGTGACTGATACATCTCATTGTGGAATGCATGAGGCGACATGGGAATAGAGGGGAAATAGTAGTCAAATGGATGGGGATAGGGTGAGGATGGTAGTCAAGTTTAAGGAGATGGAAAAAATTTCCTTATCGGTGAGAATGGTGCTGATTTTCACCATCACGTCACTCTTTACAGGTTACCAGCTTCACTCTGACATTGTGCTGCAAACTAAACCTGTGCAGCATTGACAATAGGCGGTGTTGGGGCCTTTTTGGCCACACCGCCCAGCGTTTTTGTGACTGTTTCGGCGATCCTGTCACCAAATATAAACTATCAAACTCAATCACTACAACTGCCATTATTGCTAGTATCATACCATTACTACTACTAATACTACTACTATGTAATAAAAAGCAAATAACAAACCGTCGTCCAACATTGTCAATATGCTAACGACAGTGTCGAGACCAGCCAATCGGACGTGACTGTGTTCATCATTGGTCAGCTCCACAAGCTCTGGTAATATCACCGTCTTTGTCTCTTCCAAACTAAAATCAGTATGCAACCTAATTTCACCAAGCACTTGTGTCGCAGGTAAAAAAGGTAAAGCTGTCAATGGAATTATTGCCCATTGCAGCATTAAATGCTAACTGCTGCTGCTGCTGTTTCTACCACTACTACTTCTACTAGTCTGCTGAGCATCCCGTGAACACATTCTAAATTCGGCGAATGTTTTTTTTCACCGTTGCTGGACCTACGGCATGGAACACACTGCCCATCAACATACGATCATCTCCATCTGTGGATTCATTGAAGTGGCTACTCAATGACATAATTGTTTCAAATGCAGTTTTCCCTGCACTTTGACATTAGTTTTCAGCATTTTAGTCATCACTCAATTGTTTTACAAACTTCCTTATACATATGTCAGGCACCCTTGTTTGATATCCTATGGCACCACAGAAATTGTCTCAGTATTATTTTTTTATGCTGTGAATCTAACTTTGGTTGACAACAAAATATACGATGATGCAGCCAGCCACAATCTCTGGATGGCAAAGAACATATTCGGAGCAAGCAGCTGCTTTACTATGCATATCGTAAAATGATATTGTTAAAATA
>Ga0209788_1000460_pt1 | contig 10801 bp, 4 predicted proteins | sample WorMetLIZISLAND1_2_FD_187415 | JGI IMG/M metagenome (GOLD analysis project Ga0209788, IMG submission 187415) | Marine gutless worms symbiont microbial communities from Max Planck institute for Marine Microbiology, Germany - Olavius clavatus LIZARD... ...
AATGCGGTGTGCAAAAAACTGTCACAAACGTTTCAACTGTGTTACAGGGACACATATAAGAAGTAAGTCTCATGCTGAGTGATTGTCAATGTGAATGTGACTAAATATGTGCCGCCAAAATGTCAAAAATATTCGCTATCAGATGTGTTCTTATGTGCTCTAAATGCACCAAAACTCGTTTTCGGCGTGGGATCCGCCCCAGAACCCTGTGGGGAGTTTACGACACCACAGACTCCCTATAGTCGGCCGGGGAAGGCGACACCCCCTCCCCATATCCTCCTCCCTCGATGACTTCGGCGTCTCGACTTGTTTGCTTGTGTGATACAAAACGAACTGATGCACTGCTATATAAGTTACAGCATAGCAAGTTAATGTTGCTTTTAAAAAAATATTTCCTTTGTTTCTTAACATGTTGTTGTAATTGCCATATTTCATGGCGAATAGAGTTCTGCGTGTCTCGATCTGGGCGCAGTGGCGGTTTTAGGCTAGGCAGGGGGCACGGCCCCCCCAAATCTTGCCCAGGCCTCCCAAAATTTTAAATTGGTTCTATAGTAATTTCGCTTAGCCGTTGTTGCCTCCCAAATGATGAGGGGCCAGCCCCCCCCCTCAAAAAATATTTTTTCCTAGAACCGCCACTGTTTCGGCGCCTCAATAGGTCCCCTCCAAACAAAATCCCTGGCTACACCTATGAACGACGTCGGCGGCATTTCACGCCGTGTGGTCGGTACTATAGTTACGATGGTCGCACGATCGATCTCAGCTCGGTGATGCGTCCGCCCGTAACCGATGAACGACCGGCGTGCGTGGGTGTAAAGCAAATCTTGGGTGACTGATCCAGAGTCGGATTCAGCGGACGCTCACGTAATGAAAATTGGACGTTGGGAGAAATAAGCAACACGATGATGGGTGTCGAGAAAGTTAGTAAAAAGAACCATTTAAGTACGAAAGTAAGTAATTTAAGTAAGTAAGAAAACTTGGAGAGGCGCAATTTAAACGAATAGTCACTATGCACCACGATCTCAACGCCCAAACAAATAAGTCTTTAGTAACTGCTTAAACTGTTCATAGCCGTTTCGGAGATTGTGCATAGATTTTATATGCTCCTGATCCCATCCCTATTCCACCCTAATTTTGGGGGCATTCCCATTGCACCGTTTCGCCCAGGTTGGGGTCAACGAGCGCACAAGCCTTAAGCTATTCGGCCGTGAAATTATTGTCGAAGAATTCCAACCTAAGTGATCACGGTACCTAAACGTTACAGACGGACAGACGACATGCAATCTCATAACCGCGCTCTGTGTAGCATCGCGCGGTAACGAGGAATTACCTGTTTCAACAGTAAGCGTTGGGGTAGCTAAGACGTAAGTTATAGCGTATGGTTCCTACTCTGACATTTTGTATTGCTATAGAAGAGCCCGGCGTTTATTCGGGACCCTGCGTTTAATCGAGACCCGGCGTTTGTTAGAAGTTTTACGGTAGGTATGGACTATGGAGGTCTGCATGCAGCCGCGACCGCGTAACGGGCTCTCTGACCCGCAGATGCTCGGCCGTCCAACTCGCTGAAATTTATGGCCGCCCGGCGCTGGAGGACGCCGACACCGACCTGCCGCTGTGGCTCGCGTGACCGGTCGCCTCTACCACACCGGTCGAAATCACTTGCGTCTGGAAACCGATCGACGGCGACAATAGGCCTACATCGTAATATCATGCACGTCCGTCCAATTCAACGGCGCTAATAAGATACGCACGCAAACAGCCGTAGACCTTAACAGATTGCATTCCTTCGTCATTCAACGTTGATTCAACATCAAAGAATGGACATTATTATTCCAGCAGCAGATGCAAAAAAACGTTGAAGTTAAAATAAAACGCAACAACAACTGAATCCTGTTCTTCTTCTTCTTCTTCTTGCTGTTCTGGTTGGAGCGATTTTCTTCAGTCGTACGGGCCACTTTTTCTAAGTAGGGCTGAGCCAGCTTTTCCAAAAAAATATTTCGACAGCGCCAGAAAGACTGCTTGTTTAACCCGACCAAAGAGCATGCTGTCGACAAACTGAAACTGCTTACATTATAGAAATAGCGTTACATTCAAAATTGCTTTTCCCGACTCATCCCACCCAATAATTAGCCTATTAGTGAAAAGCCGGGATTTCGGGCACTTCATCTCGCTTGACGGAATAATTCCATAGGCGTACGAGCCTGCAGCTACAGCTGCAGCCCCCCAGACTCGAGCAAACCCATTATTTTCGGGCAAAAGATAAATTTCGGACAGAAGCCTTTGTGAATATTTATATATTTATTATTTTTGGTCGCTGCCTGCTACCCGAAAAATTTGGCGATTCCCAGCCCCCCGGCTCGAACGCCAATCACACGGTCTGCAGCAATACCGTGTGTAGTATGCAGTACGATCGACTTTATCAGCAACAACCGGGAAGCATGAAGAGAGTCGCCCTAACTGGAACAACAACCAGAACAAGTCAAGAACAACAATAACAAGATGAGTTCCTGATCTAAAAATATCTCACGACCGCTTCCTGCAGAACGCCGCCGGAAGTCGGTCGTTGACAATATGTCAGTGATCATTGGTGGTCTTGTAGACTAGCGGCGGAATGGTTGGACTAATAACAGAGAAGGACCGACGCCGGCTGTCGGCACTCGTCAGCGACGGCGGAAGTACAGTTACTAATTTCCCGCGTCATCAGCCAGCGACTACGGAGGAACAGATCCCAACAGGGAGGCTGCATGTCCACGGATGACGTTGATCGATCGTTCTGTTGTATTGATAACAACGGCGCGCAACGCAGAAACGATCTATTGATTCTGAAGTCTTGCCTTTCGTAGTGCTGCGCGGAATACCGATATCGAAAAATACCGATGATTATGTATCACTGATCAGAAAAACGATAAAGAACGATACTGATCATCGTCGGACGACTACATGTTCATTTCTGCATGTAATTTATTGCATGTACACCATGGTTTACACCCTTTTTATTATCGCATTAACTTAGTCTAACTATACAATCATCATGTTGGAAGTAAATTTCCCGTAATAGTTTGTGTCTATAGTTTATATCGAGTTACTACTCACCACAGGCAAGTGGGCTACGTGCGCCTGGGACGGAACGTCTGAAGGGCCCGGAATCGAACCAGAACCTCCATCCAAAGTGGAGGTCTAGCTTTCTAACCACTAGACCCCTGCCGCGGCGTATACCGTGGCATACATATTGCCTTGCCTTCAGCCATCCTGGTTCCGAGGCTTGGCCACACCATGAACGAACTGTCTGCACTTGACTCTGTCTCAGTGGCGTATAACTACTGACCCCGCAGACCCCGCAATGCGGAGGGCCCGCGAGCCTATGGGGGCCCAACATTGTGGCATTAATTTTTTACTGTAAATTTAACGCAGCAATTTTCGAGCGGACGTGCACTGTAAATTAGTGTCGAATGGAGTGGTTGCAGTGTAGACCTATTGTTGGGTTGGGCCGGGCCATAAAGGGAGTGAAAAAAAATTTGACAACTGTTTTAACTGTATAACAGCCAGGGACACTTAATATACTTGACATTTTATGTTTAGCACAATGTGAATGTGACTAAATATGCGTCGCAAAAATACACTTTTTTCGCCATCAGATGTGTTCTTCCAATCAAGCTCCAAACAGTGTATTTTTATCATAGTAAGTGGGCGACATTCATGTCGCCCAGTGAGTAACTTTGTCGTCCAGTCATTGAAATATTGTGTTACTGGGCGACGTAATTTTTTGTTACGCAACGGTTGAAATCTCACGCATTCACACCACACTTGAAATTTTACTTCTTCTGCATACGAAGGTAACCAAAAATTGCTATCACCAGATGCGTTTTCGGGGCTCTAATGCCATAGAAATGCGCTGCTACAGACCACAGTCTAGTGCTCTCATAAGCACCACTTGCTCTGCAACAGTGTGGCATATGATCCCCCGAAATTTCTTGATCCGCGCATCTCTACAGCAGATCTGGCGCAATATGTGTGATGGCGGGGCGTGATAGTATCTGGGAGAACAAGCGACAAGACAGCGTCGTGGGAGGTCGCCGATGTTGGTCACGTGACCAGGTCATCACTGCCGACAACCAGTAAGTAACCGTCTAACCACAACATTACGTCACTTGATTCTTATCTGTGATCACAGACGTAAACAAGAAGCTCAGGTCATAGATGTAAAAAAATTAATTCAAAAAACGTTAAATATGTTAAAAAGTGACAAAATAAAGAATGCTTGTAAACTTTGAATAAAAACGTCAATAATTAGGCCTAGTTTCGCTGTGTGGTCCCACGCATTCTGTTATTTTAACACTCACCAAAAAGCAACTGATTGGAACTTAGAAGTAGGCCTATTTGTAGATTTCGTTTACAGTAAAGTTTACTGTTATCGCTGTAGGCCTAGGTTCCGTTAACATCGTTCTTAACCTCCCTGGTTTGAACATCAAAGAAACCGGTTTATTTCAGCTTAGATTTGTTCCTCAATGTTTCTTTTTGAATAGAAACGTTGGAAAAATACAAAACGTTAAAACGCATTTTTAACTCTTCAACTCTTCATTAACATTTTAAAAACGTAAAAACATTCTATTTACATCTATGTTTGCGACATGACCATTCAGTGATGTCGGTATCACCGTCGCCGCGTCGCTGCACGGAATGATTCATCACCGGCCGTATAACAACGAAATTCCCTGGAGACAATATTTCATTTTCGTACCTCACTAACGGAAGAAACACACCAAGCTAGCCGTATACTACTCCAGTAAAAAAGTAATCGATAAAACCAATATTGTGACCAGCTAATTACGGCAGTAAATTGAATTGTCTCGCGTCCATTTTCATGTACAAAACAATGCGCTATGTATAAAAGAACAATTCCTCGACATAACTAATTGACATCACAAACAAGATTATAGATCATTATACCGTTTAAAGTAAGTAAGTAAGTAAGTAAGTAATACGTATATTTATATTATAGCGCATCTCGTTAGAAAAAAAACCGGTCTGATAGTTAGCCATTATAGTACCATATACGTCGTACGCAGTAATATCGGCTATCACAGCAATAGCTGAGCTTCTTGTTTAGAATTCTTTCATTTGCCCACTCTCCAGAAAATTTCCCACAAAGTGATCGTTACATACTGCAGAGTGTGTCGGTGAAAGAATGCTGAAAACCCGTAATATTTGACAAAATTATGACGTTCTGAGACAGTCTTCGTGGCTTTATGGACCACCCTGTAGACGCGAAGAACAATATAGCAATTATATTACATACTTACCAAAAATAATCACAGCTAATGCAGTGCAGGCACAGTACATGGCAGTGATGTTGACGTAGCAATTACAGCAACCGCAGCATTGCTACCTGCAATTTATACCACACACAGTAAAAAGTACATTAAATGTTAAATGTAGGCCTAATAACGATTAGGCCTATAGTGTGCAAAATGACCAGTCATTGCGCGAGCACTGTATAAATAAGAGAAGAGTCAGAAAGCGGGACAAGAAAGTGAGAAGAGATGTGATTTAAGACGACAGCAGAAGATGGAGAGAGGCGGGCAGCAGTGACGTGCGATGGAAGACTGTTCTACAGACGAGCGGCTGCAGCAGGAAACGCTCTGTCGCCGACAGTGGACAGACGAGTATACGTCGAACCTCCAGAGAAGTTGATGAGGCAGAACCTAGTCGTCGTCTGGCTCAAAAATAACAGTCCTTTTATTTGACATTAAACAATTAATATTTCAATATCAATGCATATGCATAATGTACAAGACTGAAAACTGACGACATACATGCACGTAACACCATTTCATAGGCCTACGTGTTCCGTCGTGCGCTAAAAAGCTACAAAACACCCGTGCATTGGTGCGCGCCATGTACCTGAGCGCCTCTGCTGTGGGACGTGCCTACGAAGGGGCGCTATTTACAAGTGTTCGACCTTTATGAGAAAGCGTAAGATGTTTTCGTGTAATTTATAGGCCCCTGGTTTTGTTCAACACATGGATCTTGGGGTAAAAAATGAGATCCGCCCACGGTGCTGAAAGCGTCAGCAGTAAACCGCGACGAGCTCGTGTGAAACTCTTCGACTAGTTGATTGATTGATTGATTTGACTGATTGCTGCTGATCCTACATGCTCCTTGCCAACCGACCTGGCGTGTTCTCGTCTATAGTTTATTACTGGCATGCTCAATGTTATTGATCATTGTGGCGCGTTGCTGGCATCACAACCCACGATGAGCGTAGAGAATGTACATCGCCACATGCAATCACACTGCAGTCAGGCAGGGAGTTTTCCCGGACGGCGTCTGTATATATTCAAAGTATTCACAGAATGCCCTCAAAATATCGGCTCTGGCAGTATTTCAATATTTTCCGCAAATCTGATCTTTGACAATAGAGTAATGATGCAATTCACCAAACAAGGAAATGGCCAGAAAAGACACGAAGACAGACAGACAGACACACAGACAGGCCACAAAACAGTGAATTATGAAATCCAAACACACAAAGTATACTGAATCTTGCTAGTTGGTTTCTGCGAGTGAACAGCTTAAGCCCTGTCCACACTGGCGACGGCGACGCCGAATTCGGAGACAGGCGCCCAAAACGGCGACTGTCTCCGAATTCACCGACAGTCGCCGTTTTCGGTCACAGTCGCCGAATTCGGCGACAATAGTCGCCAGTGTGGACAGGGCTTTATGGGTTGAGTCGTCGACACTCGACCGTCGTCTTTATTGTGTACACACGCCCCGCCCATAAGCGTAGCGCCCAGCCTAGATCCCCTCGGTAACCGTCATAGTAAGACAAAAGTCAATTATTCCGTACTTCAAAGAAAGTAACATTAAAGCCCAAACTCCATTACTTCAATATGTTGTGGATTTGTTGTACAACAAGTTGTACAACACATCGAAAGTTGTACAACAAATCCACAAAAAGTGAAGATGTTGTGGATTTGATCACAAGTTCGATGGCGTCGACGTCCTCCAGTCGACGGCGTCGGACTTGTGATCAACACAACAAGCGCGACGACGCCGTCCGACCGACGTGTCGTCGACTTGTCGCACTTTTTGTGGATTTGTTGTAGAAATCAAAGTAATGGATTTTGGGCTTAACGTCACACTACCATTAGAAACTGCCGCTACTGTAGGCCTACAATGAGCCACGGGGGTTCGGCAGCAAGTTTCAAACAGCTGCACGAGCACCGACAGAGGGCTACGGGGACATGTCCAGACCCGGACATCTCTCCATGTCCGTCGCCGGATGGATAAAACCCTGTGGCTGACTGAGTACTTCATCAGTACGGCGGTAATGTGTCCTCTGAGACGTGTCCAATAATGTAGCCACTTCAAGGCATCGGCTAGTACAAAAAAGTACAAAACACTACGAGCCACTACGATTTTTCGTTTGACGGATATCTACGTTAAGATGACTTCAAAACAACAGTGGGCGTGTCCACGTCAAAGATGTCTTTGGTCCACATCTTGTCGAAAAAATGGCAGGAACGAAAGTAAATATTTATCTCCAAAAATGGCTATTCCAAATAGGCTGGATAATTATTATTAATGCTATTTGGCTATTCTCTGCACTTACGTCGAAACACAGAACCCGGATGGCCATGGAAGCGTAGATGATAGCGGTGTATTATGGGATGTCTGTGGATCGTAGCCGAAAAATTTTACGCTACGTTGGGATAGTAGCGGCTCGTAGCCATCCTACCGTAGCATAGCGTCCAGTGACATATCCGCTACGAGCGGCTTGTAGCGGATATGTTATTGTACACGTCTCTGGTGACGTCAGCGACAGCAGTACTATGGCAGTGAATCAGGTGTCTTGGTGCTTTTTTCCTCCAGATACTGATGCACCACCAGTATAGGCTGCATTCACACGAGTGCACGCCCGGGTACGGACTACGGGTACGAGTGACGTGTTACGCTAGCGACAAGTTATTGACAAGTTAGCACCTGGCGGGCCAAATTAGTGACAGTGGTGCCCCAGCCTGCCAGCACGGCTATGCGACTTGCCCCAAAAGGAACGAAAAAAGAAACAGACAGACAGACAGACAGAAAATCACACGTAAAGATCTTTACGGCATTTCGCTAGTATAGGAGCGCACCAAAAAAAAATTGGAACTATAAACAAAAGCAAAGATATAGTGCGTTTGCAGATAGGCGTGGTTAGCTGATAATGAGTTATAGTATAGTCGTCCCAAGTTGAGCCTGATATAAACAACATTACGTATGCAGAGAAAAGTCTCTATTACACGAGCACAGTGAGCGCGACAACAAGAACCGTTGTCAACGCATAACGGCCAAGAAGAAATAGCACCACGTTGTACATGTACAAACAACAACAACAACAACGACGACAACGACAACGACAACGAGAAAGGCCTTAAGTATAGCAACTAGCGATAAGAGACCAGTTCCGGATCCAAAAAGTTGAATAGATTTGTCGCTTCAGGCTATGACGTCAATGGCGTGACTTTTGAAGAACCAGCTGTAGGGGTTTGACATGCCGACAAAAGATCGTAAGTGACAGCAGCGCTGATTTCATCTATAGGCTTACTACTCATGTGAACGATCCAGTGACTGACAATATTCGTTTATCTCCCTCCCTGTCGGTCGTTTCTCGGAAATATAAAATTTCGTATGCGTCACAAAACTCCTCGGCAGGAGAAAGTGAATAAATTTTTGCATTCGGTCAATTTCGCTGCATATGCTTGACTTGTTCAGTATATTTTCTGTATAACTTTGCAGCCAGTATAACGCTATCGAGTTATCGTTGTATACAATGTACGTTGCAAAAATTATCCCGCAACGAAGGTAGGACAGAGGGGTGCAGTGTGTCTGCTCCCGAGCGCCAGCTCAGGGGGCGCCAAAAGATGGTTCAGTAAAATAATTACAAATTCCTTCAAAAGTGGGGAAAGAGGACATTTAATTTCTCCAAAACCCAATTTATTCAAAAATAAGCAAGAAATTTCAACTCGTCCTACAAAAACACAATATACAACAGAAACACACTGACTGTCAATATGCGACTTTCTCAAACTTAGGCCTATTTGTACATCTCAGTGTGACCTTAATTGCCCGAAATTTGCTAAAGTGCTCCAAATTTTAAAGGTTGAAGTGACTCAAATGTAGCCTACCATATTTTATACGCAACTTTTTAAACATTCTGTTCTACGCATCCAGTTTTCCCTGAATAATGGCTACGGTATGTGCCTGTATTAGCAGAGCTATCTGTATTTGTATTTCACGGTATCTGTAGTCGCGCTGTATGATCAATCGCTGACGTTTCCACTCCGAATTCAATTTTTTTTATCAGAACCACCGACCAAACAATTAACTTGAACTAAGCTTAATTTGCCACTCATGAAATCCTCCGACAAAATTTCATCGAATACCTGAAGGTTGTGCGACAATCGCAGTGAGACGTAGTTCGTTCTTCTGCTGCAGAAATTGTCCGCCAAGCGACGCAGAAATCAGTGTGACTGTGACGTATAGATAAGCTCTGCTATGCGTGTGGTCCTCACTTCACTGAGTGATCGACGCTTCGCAGCAGCTCACAGGCGCGCGCGCCGGAGACAAGCGCTCGAGCACTGCGAATATCAGTATCATATTTGACGTGCTAAACAATCACAGATTGTCGCTATGATGATCTGTGCTCGCACTAGAGTTATAAATAGTTAAACTGCCGATATTTATAATTGTTGGGCTCGCACCCTTCCTGAACTCTTTTTACACATTCGTCATTTTTACCCACGATCGGATCTTGTGTCGCCTCTGTGTCCGTCTGTGACGCTGTGCATTGTGGCTAAACGATACATCCTACAGCCAAAGTGTCTGTATAAGTGAATAGGAAGTTCGCCTTTGGAGTTTGGAGCACGATGATCGGCTATTGGCATCATCATGTTGTTCGTTTGTCTGTCTGTCTGTAACGCTGTGCATTGTGGCTCAGTGTCAGTTAACCACACGTAGTTAACTACTTCAGCGCACGTATATAGTCTAAGTTACTCGTGTTTTAAGTCAGTCGCATCCACATTTTCTGTCCTCCATTTTTGGTTAAGTGTTTAGCTAATTAATTCCTTCGCGCATCCCTATTTTAGGATAACAGTAATATCTATTCTTTGTAGACGTTGCTTGGCGACGATAACTATTTATTGTGTTGTTCATTGCAGTGACAAATATATTTTGTTCGTTCATATTACATGTATACATATATGCACATGTGAGCAAATAAGTAAATAAAAATAAAATAAATAGTTTGTCAACGTTCGTAGTACACAGCACCACAGTCACAACAAGGCGCCAGTGTAGAGGTATGTATAATGCGTCTCGCGGTCTGACGTACAGTCGGACTGCGTGTTAAAGAAAATCTGACAGTTGGATATGTGTTTGTCGTAACTCTGAATCGCACAATTTAGGGGTGTCTAGGAGAAGCTGCCGTAAGGGTATAGTGAATATCGACTTCTATAGTAAACAGTTTCACAGTGCGCCTATATTACTTACACGCTTATTCAGCTGAATAAGTGCTAAATTGTATGGTACGTATTTCCTTTTGCCTGGCCCTTATAAATGCTGCACCTTTTTACGGGGAAACTGCAACTACTATGGTGGAGAAATTTTTTTTAAGAATTGTATGTCGATTCTGCGAAAATTTTAGTAGTTACATAATAAAATTTCGCACGAGACTATACACAGGGCCGGCCCTGTGTATAGTCATTTTACTCAACCTTGACACAGGGCCGGCCCTGTGCTCATCGATACTAAAATGACTATACAC
>Ga0209788_1000461_pt1 | contig 10794 bp, 10 predicted proteins | sample WorMetLIZISLAND1_2_FD_187415 | JGI IMG/M metagenome (GOLD analysis project Ga0209788, IMG submission 187415) | Marine gutless worms symbiont microbial communities from Max Planck institute for Marine Microbiology, Germany - Olavius clavatus LIZARD... ...
TTCCTGTGTTCAGCTGAAGCCGATTAGATCGCATCCAATCTGTGACAGCAGCGATACAGTCGGTAACGCGACGCTGCAGATGGTCGGTGGCACCGGGTCGACACGAGCCGTAGATTTGTGTGCCAGTTCTCCAAGGCAAAAGCTGTTCAGATCTGCTTGGCATCTGATTTGTCTGGCATTCTCGCAATGAGGCCGAACAGGAACAGACGCCATGCTTGAACAGTAGCCGAAAGATGTGGTTGCTCTGTTTTCCGTCTCACATCATCATTTCCCACATGGTGGTACCAAATATGAAAACAAATAAATACTCAGCTTTGTTTTACTTTTCTGGAGTTACTCCAGATTAGGCCCGTACTTTTGGGAAGTTTGTTACAGACTTAGGCAGCATTCACACTGACAAGAGGACACGTCCAAGTGTCAGTACGAGTGACGTGTGTTATTCTAGCGACAAGCTGTGGACATAAAGAGTGAATAGTGTCAGCGACAAGTTAGCAGTGGGCGGGTCAAATTACTGACAGTAGCACCCCCAGCCACCGGGGTCATGCAACTTCCACTTGTCTCAGATGCATTTCTCCCCACCCTGATGCTAACTTGCTGTTGGCACCATTGGCTCTTGTGTCAACAGCTTGCCGCTAGGATAACATACGTCACTCATAGTAGCATTCCGATGTGTACTCGTGTCACTGTTAATGTAGCCTTAGACTGCATGCCTTCCTGTTGCCAATCAACTGCACCAAAGCACTAAAACGGCAAAATAAAATACTACATTCTGCACAACAATTCTGCTGTAAGATAATAGCTGGCTGGTTGGCTGGCTGGTTCAGCATTGTTATCAACTTACTTGATATCAAGCAGGTAATTTTTTCACACTGGTAAACGTATAGCAGAAACAGCCAAAATTGGACTAAGCCACACAACTGTTAACATAGTGCAAAATGTGGACGGGGTACTTGAGTTTTAATTTTATCAGAGCCTAATGAATTTCTGACAGATTTTAAAATGTCTACACATTTTGAAAAAGTAATACTCATTTATTAGCATCTGATGATAGTTACTGTAGTGCAGAACAAAAACCATTTAGTAATAATCCAATTTTTAAATTTATCAATATGGTACAGATCAGATTCTTTACGGACTGTTGGTCAAAAATGGTCAGCTGCCTGATAAAGAATATTATGCAGTTATGTGTTAAATCTGTTGCATTTTCACGTTCGGTTATTTCTGTCAACCCATTAGCTTCCAATTCCATATCTATGTAATTTAACTGCTGCATCTGAATTACAAGAACCTCGGTGGTGAGCAAGTCACGTCACTATTACAAATACCGCCAAAAAAAATCAACCAATGGGTACAACATACTCTGTAACAGTCTGTGAAAACAGCGGCGGGAAATCCCGGTCATCATTATCCAGAAAGTGGCTGTTCTCGGTGACAGCACCGATAACTTTCACCCGAAATGGTGACAGCACAATCCTCTCTTGTATCTATACAAGCAACAGAAAACACACGGTTTAAATTGACTTGTAATTTTTTGCCATTAATGCTGACTCAAATGCAAGAGTTAATATGTGGTTGTATATTAGTGATTTAACAGTACTGTTAACAAAGCCAGCTTTTATATTGACTACATAAAACAGAGTGTTGTAATTAATTAGAGATATAATGCTTAGTTTTGAAAAAATATGCGGAGAGAGTATTAAATAAAATGAAATTTATTTAAGAAACATACAGCCAGCTACTTAGCTAATAAACAATATGAGAGCACTGGCCACAGCAATGACCGAGATATGGCCCACTCTTGGGCAGTGAACTGGTTTACACTGCATCCATAGTATACAATAGCAGCGACGAGACAATAACCCGAAGAACTTGACTCTTAAGGCTCAGAAGTGGCCAAAACATATGCAAACAGTCAAAGCCGCCACGCATATAGTACTGATAAGAAGCACAGCACTGACTTTGTGGGGCCCGAGGGGCTTGAGCCCTCTACCCTCAATATTTTGGCCCTGAGACTCATCTAGCCACAAGCCCCTAACAATGTTACTCAGACTGAAACACAATGGTCCACATCACATAATATCAATGACATCAATGAACGTTATCATAAAGAAGACATATGCAGTAAACAACAGACTGCTGACAAATACCCGTTCAACGGCCTCTTCCTTCAGCAGTTTGCTCGTTTCATACAGAAACATGGCAGTCAGCTGGGCAAGAGTGATGTCACGAAAGACACTAAGCACAAATGGGTCGCCGAACCTGCAGCATTATACAATACAGCGACATTTCAAACACCACATTTGACCTCATAAATCTCATAACACAGCATAACATACACGCTATGACAATAACACATACATACATACACATATACATTTTATTTTGCTCAAACAAGACAATAAGCATAGCAGAACACACTTGGGCAAGCTGGACAGCAAGGTCCACAGGACACTGACAACCACCCATGAAAATATGAAAAAAATACAAAATAAAATAAAATCCACTACTTGACTTAATATAATTAGACAGATTGACATCTACAATAGTTTGTCTAAATGTCATCAGAGATGCAAAGTTTACCGTTGATGCCATTGATGGCAGATTATTCCATACATTGATAACACATACAAATAATACAATATCAGATATCAGATGTGCTATAAGATTTTCAAGCACTATTGCAATAGCTCTGTTAAGTCCAACATGTTTTGCTGAATGTGTTATAAAACCTTAGAATAATTTGCCTGCTGACCAAATTGACTTTTAGATCATTATAGGATTATGTTGTGGATCATTATAGGATTATGCTGTGCATTGTGTTTGTGCTTTGTTCACTGTCACATTATTGTGTATTCGGCAGCACAGTTTTCTGGTTGTTCCAGCTATCTCTGCTACATTTACGTACAAAGTTATTATATTTGCATTGCAAATTAAATGACGATGATGATGGTAGTGGCGATATCACATCAGACAAATATTCAGCAATGATATTCTGTCAGACTGTCACTCCCTTTACTGTTACCAATACTGCTAGCTGAATGTAACAGAGAACAACCAGCCACAAAAAACCACAACATCCCTATAGAGTATACATACGTTTACACAATACACATATATGTAGTGCCCACTTACAAAGTTAAAACACCAGACATTACAGTGTCAAAGACACATGGGGAGCAATATATGGTAAGCTAGGCTAACTGTCTAAAAGCTAGATTTAAAAAAGTGAGTTTTGAAACAGAAAGATTCTGTGCTTGCTGAGGCCTGGACAGATCCACACTTTTTGGAGGTCATGGAAATTTTGGGGCAAAGAACAGTAAAATGACAGCTGTTAGTTGTTCCAAATGTTCAGGGCTGCTCAAGATGTTGTTCAGCTGCAGACTGGAGTGTTCAACTCCCAGTAGGTCTGTAAAGAGCTGAAGTAATACTGACTGTAAATATGAATATATAACAGCGACGTTTTTTGTGGGTGAGGCTAGCCAGTAATGCATGAGTGGTAGGCTTGTGAGTTGGGATATTTCTGGAAATATTTGCCAGGAAATTGCCAAAAAATTATTCTAATTCCCTATCACTACACTGTACAGACCTAAATATTAGAAACTTTTCGACATATCGTCAGTTTCATCCACCCGACCATCCATCCATTTACTGTGCATAAGCAGCAGATATAAAATACATATAAAAAGTAATACAGTTGTACATTGCAAAATGAGTTAAAATGCGATTATTATCATTACTGCAATGACTGTTGGTTAAATGTTATTGTATCACAGTTGTTTGCGTATATGTATGTTCATAACGGTCCACTAGTGATCTAAGGATGTTGCTAACCTTTCCAGAAATTTCCTCCTAATATTTAATTTCTGGAAAATTTACAGCTCTACCTGAGTGAATAGGCATGTTACTATAAAGAATACATTTCGAGCTGCTTACACTGTCATGCCATCTGTTGCTTCATTTTGCAGGGCATTGATGGCGAGAATCAGAACTTGATCTGGTTCAGAGGACGACTGAAGCTGCTGCGTATCACTGGTGTACAGCTGAATGGCAAAGATATCATTCAATTCTGCGTCCAAGTCAGACAGAAGTTCACGATCATTAAACGTCCTGCCAAATCCGGACATCTCTGAGATCTGCACCAGCATCAACTGAAAGCAACAACGAAATGCACTTTGAAATTACACCAGTGTTGTTTTATTTTATAAATACAGCGGTTTATCATCGCACTATAGCTCGCAGTCACGGCATGTAATTAGCTTACTGCTTGAACAGAATGGCACGTTACATATTATTTCACTTCAACACTGGCCGTAAGCAATGGTTTGTCTTTCTATTGCTATTTTCATTATAAAGAAAATGTAAGAACTATTTCATACTGCGGCATTGAACAGCCTCCATGTTCATTCGAACACTTCATGTTCATTCGAACATTATCTTGACTCAAAAATTACGACTGCCACACTTTATTTACACATTTAAATTTGAAAAAGGTGGCAGAGTACTTTTGAAAGGTTCTGACACATGATACATGCTATGCACAATCAAAAATATAAAAAAAACTGCTTACAACCACTGGTATTTCAACTACTGCTATCATTATTACTAGGTCTACCATCACCATTAGACCTACTATTACTAATACATGTAGTTTAAATTTTTGTTTAACCAGCCAATTAACGCCAATTTTTCTGCAGTTAGTTCAAGTAAGGGCAGGACACCCAACTGCATATTTAGAAAAGCTGAAGGAGCTAGACATAATATATCATCCCTCAAGGTGAACTAACAGAACTTCAAAGCACTGAAGGCTTATCAGCACATTTCATTCCACAATCCTAGAATCCCAAATAATACTGTCCCATTCACTGCAGTGGGACTGTTGATGGTAAAATGTAAGTTATAGCTTACATAACAGCTAATAATAGTGAGAAAAATAAGCATTTATGACTGAATAAAGAGAGTTGTTTGGCAGTATGATTAAAATAAATAAATAAATTATAGCTGCAACTTACAGCTCAACAGAAATCATGAAACATGCCTGTTCAGTGGGAATACTAGAAGCTGCGGCAACTGCACTGCGGAGATCCCTGATGGATGCTGAACAGCTGACGTTAGCTGAAGTCTCAACCATCGAGTGATGAGGATGGGAGCGAACGACCATTACCAACACTGAAAATGATGCATCGGGTAGTGGAAGCGGAACAAACAAGAACGGCTCAATGCTGCTGCTTTCTTTACGGCACACCGGGCACTTGACTACAGAATGGAACTGTGCTTGAAAGAGCGAATATACAATGCCAGACAATGACAGCGAAGTCCCACTGTTCTCCAATTTATGCTCGCCATCTTGACACACTGTGCTCTGTTTACCAGATGATTCAACCTGTTTAACAGAAAACTTCAGTATCGGAAAAAAGAACAATAAGTTAAATAACCTACCGAAATTTGAGACACAACTTTAAAAAATTACCTGCCTGTTTTGAGAAGAAATTAAATGCTATACATATAATGGTGTTACTAAAGTTGTTTACTGACAACAACAATGCAAACAAATGTAAAATTAGTCCAATAATGTCAGTTTTGTTAAATTCACATACAAAAAATTAACGAAGCAGTAAACTGTATCACTGCAACTGCCCTAAATAATTGCTAAACACTGCACAGAGTTGATTAATCGTTAAGAGAAGAATTAATGTTACAGAGGTCAGCTATCATTCCAACCTGCTTCGTCTGATCCTGCTCAGATGACCCATAGAGCTCATCATTAACAGTGTTCAACAACCACATCAGGAACTCCTCAGCATCATGTTCGTCTGCGTCTGCAAACAGCTCCGTCTTTTGTCTGACACTCTTCAGCAGACTTCGCGACAACTTCGATGTATAGGCACGCGTCCACAAACTCTCGATCAGCTGCGCGAGTGCATCGGTAACTGCACAGCTCTGGCCGGCCTGTTCGGCAGCAACCAGTCTGGCTCGATGACAGTCGTTAATAAAGTACTCGGTAAAGTAGTCGGTGTTTGAAAGGCACTGAATAACTGAGCTAGCGTAGCAGGTGTTACCATGGTTCTTAATGCCAACCACTCCCGGATCACCAATGTCACTGAGCTCCAGCTCGGCCTCATCAGATTCAGCCTGCGGCAATTTCTGGCTGCTCTCTGACATCTGCTGCACAGCTGAGTGAGATGGCATACCGAGAGATACACGTTTGTCAGTTATCACATCCGCTGAGAGTCTACCTTTATAAATGCCATCGCAGGAACCTCTGTGTACAACCGGACAGCACGCTGAATTAGCTGAGAGATATGATTGATAACTTCTGCTAAAATCTTTATCACTGTACAAGCGTCTGTCCGCTGAAATGTAACTCAAGTCACCAGATGGTTGAGAATACGATGGGATCATCCGATACTGTGGCTAAAAATACAGACACCAACAGTCACAGATTATAGTGCACATCATCAAACCTACTGACTTACCTATATGAAAAATTAATGTTAAAGCATGCATGGTAATAATCCTGACACAAATAATCCAGCCTGCATCTGGTGTGCCTAGTGCAGTAGTGCATTTAGAAACTTACATGGACTACAGATAAGGTCAAGGGTTAGGAGCAGGTCAGGCTAGGGTCTAGGTTGATAAAAGTCAGAGATTAGAAACGGCAGAGTCAGGACAATGGCTAGGGTTTGGATTGGTTAGGTTTAGGAGTTAGTCAATAGTTGACGTAGATGCACCAGACATAGGCAGATGCACCAGACTGATGCCCGGGCCCCTGGCCTACTCGGGTACTGAACCTAGGCCCGGCATACACTATCTGCAGTTGCTGAATTTTTGGCAGCCCTTGGCTATAGTGACCCACAGCTATACACACATACATGTCTATTGGCCATGGCTGCCCTTGGCGATATGGCAGACCACAATCTTACAGCTTGCATAAATGAAGTCATATAAATAAACCAGTATTTTATCCTCACTAATAAATCAACAAGAATGCACTAATGTAGGTACAGCTCGTAAGTAAGTAAGTAAATAGTTTAAAAACACCAATAGTTTAGTTCTATAAGGTGTATGCTGTTCGTCTAGCATTATACAGCAGGGTTCAGAAAAACCCAGGTTTTTAAAAAGCCCAACCCAGTGGGTTTTTTTTTTTTTTTGGGGGGGGGGGTTTATCTGGGTTTTTGGTTTTACAGGTTTTATTGTGAGTGTTTTGGATGATCACTGCTGGATGCTGTCAGATATAAATATTGAATGTAAAAACTTAGAACAATGACGTGACTATTTTCATATAGTGTCTCACTGCAGCTTAATGCGTTTAGTTAACTAATTATTTATAAAGAATTTTACCACACTTTTCGCACGAAAAACCAAAACTGGACTGAAATTTGGGGTGGGTTTTAATGCATTTACCCAATAAAACCCGGTGGATTTTTTGGGTGTCTGAACCGTGGTATAGTGATGCTGCGAGAACATACAACAATCTACAGTCTACACAGGGCATGACTATTAACCGCACCGGACCGCACCGGACCACACCGGACCTCACCGAGTCAAGCTAGCAGACGTTTCAGCCCGTCGTCAGTTCGCCCCTGGTAGTTTAGCAAACCATGAAATGATGAAAGCCTTAAATACAAAAAATAGCCCCATAGGCGTAGGAGATGGTGGGATGGGGGGCAGGGGACACCGTGCACCCCTGTCCCCCAAACTTTATGCGGAAGGGTTGCACAAAGTTGCTAGGCACTCATGGACAGTGAAATGGCAGGGTTAGGGGTGACAGCATTTGATTGGAACCAATAAGATTAGCCAATGAACGTCGCACATAGGTTAGGCCTTTGTGCCTGCATTTGCTTTGAACGAGAATCAGCAGGAACACTACGTCTACAATGGTCTAATAACAATGACGACTTTCAAGCCAACTCGTAACGAACGTTTACTGGAGTTCACGCCCGATAGGCCTATTGCAGGTAATTAGCTCGATGGCGTACGTGCCTGAGTAGACACATATTGTTCAATACAGTGAAAATAAATGTAACATATATGGTACAAGTTGTGGTGTGGCTAATAAGGTGCTAATTGAACTACATGGATCATTAGTAATTCTGAAAATGCTCCAGATGGTCCGCTGCGGTCCGGTGTGGTGCTGCAGACGGTCCGGTGCGGTCAGGTGTGGTCCGGTGCGGTTAATAGTCAGACCGGTCTACACACCCTGGAGCCCTGCTGGCTATATCCGGAGACTACTAGTGCTCTTCCAGAAAGGGGCATGTCTTCCATGTGTCCTGCTTTCTGACTTGCTCTCCCTTCCGCCATTCTTTGTAGTTACGAAAGAAAATAAATGCTACATCTTCAAAGTTGTTTCAAAAGACACATTATACGATTTTCCCTGAATGTTTACAGCACACACTGGGTTACCAGCTAATTAACGCCAAAAGTAAAGTATTCTACTCAGTCTACTGCCAGATGAGCTCTTAAAATGCCAACACAGCGCCGCGATCTGTCAGTTGTCACTGTGCAGGGATCGATATAATATCCTTAATATTTGCATTCACCATAATTTTAGCCGAATAACTATGCGCCTTTGATATATATATGGGCGGCTATAAATAAATTACCGTAAATTATAGTAATTACCGATTTACCGGTAAGTAATACAACCGGTAACTTATTAGTCGACGACAACGACAAGTATTTCGGCATTTGGGCCTCGTCATGCAGAGCTCTGTGGGCGTGATGAGTGGGCGTGGCACTCGTCGTGTTTATGTTGGTGCCTTAGTGGCGTGTTTTGAACTTTGGTATTGAAGTATCAAAGGTTATTATTTGCTTATAAGCATATGTTTGTGTGAAAACTTGTTAAAGTATACATCATGAGTGCATGGTTTGTTGCCGGAAGGAGCGCTTTTGCTTTGTCAACGTACCAGTTCTTTCGACGAGCGAAAGTTGTCAAATGCATCGCCGGTACTGTGTTCACTACTGGCATTGCGTACCAGTTTGTTCTCAAGAATAAAGTCGCAGCTGCTTCACTGAAATTTGATCAAGACGTTTCGAAGTTCATGGCTACGCCGGTTACCAGTCTGGAAACACTTTCCTCCAATAAGGAAGACATAAAGTCCAAAATGGAACTGTTGATTATGGAGATTCAGGCTGAGATGTGCAGAGCAATGGTAGAAGTTGATGGCCGAAGCCAGTTTCGTGTAGAGAAGTGGTCCAGAGTTAAAGAAGGTGGAGGTGGCATTACTTGCGTTATGCAAGATGGTAATGTCTTTGAAAAAGCAGGTGTTAATGTGTCGGTGGTCCATGGCATACTTCCACAGTCTGCAGCGCAACAAATGCGGGTCAGACACAAGGAAATGTCTGATGGTGAGCTGAAGTTTTTTGCCGCTGGGATTAGTTCTGTTATCCACCCTCGCAATCCAAATGTTCCTACAGTGCACTTCAACTATCGGTATTTTGAAGTTGATGATAGAAAGTCTGGCAAGATACACTGGTGGTTTGGAGGTGGAACTGACCTTACTCCATATATTCTGTACAAAGAGGATGTCGTCCATTTTCACACACAGCTGAAGCAAGCTTGTGACAAACATGACAAGAGTTATTACCCAAAGTTCAAGAAGTGGTGTGATGAGTATTTCTTCATCACTCACAGAGGAGAGGCACGCGGTGTTGGTGGCATCTTCTTTGACGACTTGGACACCCCAAATAAAGAGGAAGTGTTCAAGTTTGTGACTTCCTGTGCCAAATCAGTTGTTCCGTCCTATCTGCCACTTGTCTGGAAACACAAAAATGACAGCTACTCTCAAGCAGACAAGAAGTGGCAGTTACTGAGACGTGGCCGCTATGTTGAATTTAATTTGATATACGATCGGGGCACAAAGTTTGGACTATTGACTCCAGAGGCACGCATTGAAAGCATACTTATGTCTTTGCCATTGCATGCAAGCTGGGAATACTGCCATGAACCAGCACCATCATCAAAAGAGGCAAAACTTCTTGAAGTACTTGTGAAACCTGTGAATTGGTTATGAAATCACACTCACACAGTAGTGTGAGAGTGTTGTAACTGTAAGGACTTTAGAACTAGACAATAATGGATTGTTATCTCATAATCCACTGTGATTATCTTATAATCCACTGCAAGTATTAGCAGATCTATCTACTTGTCTTTGCTGATGTTTAATCCATGAGAATCACAGTATGTTACATGGCACTTATGTAAGTTGTTTATGCAATTTTTGACTAGTAGTGCATGATTTGTTTATGTGTGCTACATGGAATATGAGTATATGAACAAGTTTAGCTTTCATGTACTTTGGTAGTTTCTAGTTTGGCAATGTAATGTATATGGTATATGGAATATGGTATATGTTAATTCATCACGTGTATGATGTGTTGAATTAGAGTGGCTAAGCATATCAGTTTTATAGCCGATCGTACTGCAGTTGCATGCAGTAAGAGCGGCTCTTGGCATCATGTCATATTCTGTCCTTCCATCTGTAAATCTGTGCATTGTGGCACTCAGGGTCAGTGTAGAGGGTTAGGTGTTATACCATTGTCTTCCTAGCAGGCAACTTCCTATTAACTTCTTCAAACACTTTTGCTGTAGGATGTATCAGTTAACTACAAAACACAGTGAAAATGCACCACCAGTGACAGTGTGCATAAGAAAAGTACTTCCGTTGTCTACTTATGATGTAAGCAGTACGATCGGCCTACTTAATGAGAGCTATACTCTTACGCTGTTATTCATCTTGTTTTCTTGTGCCAAATTGTTCATGTTTGTTGATGAAAGTGTTGTTTATACTTTTATAC
>Ga0209788_1000462_pt1 | contig 10780 bp, 7 predicted proteins | sample WorMetLIZISLAND1_2_FD_187415 | JGI IMG/M metagenome (GOLD analysis project Ga0209788, IMG submission 187415) | Marine gutless worms symbiont microbial communities from Max Planck institute for Marine Microbiology, Germany - Olavius clavatus LIZARD... ...
CTATAGTGGACTTAGCAGTGGTCTTTACTACTCAAGCCACTATAAAAATTTTAGATTGATTGATTGATTGATTGATTGATAATTCATATAATTGTGGCAGTTTGGCCACAGTCATGAAAACTGCCACAATCATGAGTTGGCTGCAATGAATGAATTGTCTGCATTGTAATGTAGATGGCACTAGTGCAGGCAGTGGATTGCCACGTGTTAGTCTCAGTCAATGAAGTTACTCTATGTTGAGCCTGGTTAATATTGGATGGATAGCTGTAGACCATATCCGGCTGGGTAAACCATGTTGCTGCGTTATCAGTCACCAAGGTCAACTCAACCTGGCTAGGCACAATGGGTAGTAGCTGGTGGGCTATGGGGTGAAAGCTTCATGTGTCTAATTGGAGCAGTGGTATGTCTGCATGCTGTGCAGTTGTTTGCTGTCGCAGATTAATAAATAATAATAATAATAATAATAATAATACGACAATTTATGAGGCACCATAACATGTCCATAAAGTCTTTACAAGGGCACCATACAGGTTAGGCCACATATTGTGCTACAGCATTGTTAGCTCATGCTAATTAGCTGCCACTTATGAGATTGTAAAGTGGTTGCAGGCTCAAGTCTACTCACAGAATCGGTACTATAGCAAGTTAGCCGACCCTTTTTCCAGTCCTTATCTGACATGGCTGATGTGTACAAATTACTTGCTTACTGTGTTCTGTTCAGGCGGTTGGTTTTCTGGTGGACTATCTAAGCCGTGTGGCCGAGGTGAAGGACACCGTTCATAAGCAGACGCTGATCTATCATGTCGCCAACATTGTCCTTGATCAGTTTCCCGATGCCACCGATCTCTACTCGGAAATTGGATCGGTCACCAGATGTGCAAAGGTAGATATTAATTCTGAGTGATAAATGTGTGGAAAAACCTGGAAATGTCGCAATTTTACTGCTGTCGGGGAATTGTTGGGACATTGACATGACCCACTACTTTCAGTCAGCCTACCCTGCCCCCTAGCACCCATCCCCAATGCGCCCTGGTTCTCTTCTGAGACTTTGGCGCTATATAAATCACTTACTTACTTACTTACTCACTTTCAGTCATTAATCAGTGATTCTGTAGTTCTGCCATCTTTACTTATTCTGATTCATCCCGTCTTTATGTGTTAGCTGTAACTTCAAGTTAGGTACAGAGGCTGACATTGATGTTGTGTGTCAGATTGACTGGGATGACTTGGCTACTAATCTGCTGAAGTTGGAAACCGACTGTCGAACGTCTTGGAATCATCTACACACCCTTGAGAAGCATGACAGTGCCATGGTCTCAAAGAACAGGTATGCTGAGCACTGCTGATTATCTCTTACCTTACAGGTAGGTTATCTCTGTAAGCTCGCAAATGAAGGATGGTTACTGTGCTGATACATGCATCTCTCGGTGGCATTGACTGCTGAGGTTGCATGCTGCAAAGTGATGCAGGCCATCATTTGCAGTGAAATATGCTGCTATTTTATTATGTTATTACGTTATTTTCAAAGTCGCCACCATTACCTTCAAATTGAGACAGTACTCCCAACCAACCTACCTTTCAGACCAGCTAGTTGACCACATACCGAACCGCCCACTGCGCTCTGCATCTCAACAACTTCTACTCACCAAAATTTTACCTCAGCTGCTCCAAACATCTGGAACAGTTTATCAGAACACCTCTCAGCCTTCCATTGCTCAGGGGTAGGTAAATGAGTAGCAATTAGTTCCTGTTAACACTCGCTACTAAAATAGTGAGTCATTGCCAGAGAACATTGCAGGGTGAAGGCCATAGTGCGGCTGGCTGAGGCATAGGTGGGTCAGTTATAGCTGCAGACTGCAGGGTCCAAAATCCATTTGTTTGGGCAATGGGCGGCCGCAAATTGCACTGCGCTGCCTACTGCTAATGCTGGTTAGTATGCCACTTCACATTGTCAACCGCTGCTGTTCTGGTTTCCCTGTAAGCGACGGTGTATAAATGTCCGGACCTTTCAACCTCTAAACTCTGGGGGACTGGGTCTAAAATAGCAAAATCTACCAGTGCAGCACAAATTGTAAGTAGTAAGATATACCTAGTATTCAACTGTCAAAGTATGCGGTGATCTCTTGCGATGGCAATAGAAGTGTTTTTCGGTTGGCAGGTTGTCAGAGTTTATGAATGACTGTACCGAAAGAATCATCATCTTGAAAGCTGTTCATCGGAGAGTCCTTAACAGGTTAGTTCTACACTGTGTCACAGAAACAATGTTTCATGGTTTGCAACATTAAAAAATGAAAATGTTTATTTCTTAGTTCTTGTCTTGTCTGTTTTTTTCTCGTGAGAGTGTGCGGCAAGTAATTTTTTTCACTGAGATGTCAGAATAGTCCTTCAGCCATTAATGGTTTGACATTGGAAGTTGCTGTGTTCAAGGTTATTTTACTGCTATATAAATTACTTTTTACTAACCTGGTTGCTTACTTACTTACCGGATAAACAGAAACTGAAAGCATTGGTTGGTCATTGGGAAAACCAGTCAGCCTCCAGCCTTACCATTGGAGGAAGCAGTGAGGTTGACCACTCAGTGCTGAAGTTGTATCAGTTTGGTCTGATGTGTACACATTCCTTGACGTAACCAACTATAGGTTGCAAAAACTTCTCAGAGATTCTTGTAAACGATCAAAGATTGTTGTTTTCACTTTATGTAGCTTCTCTAGCTTCAAGAACTATATCAATAACACGATATTTTGTGAGCATATTAGCACAGGATCTCACTGGGGTAAAGTTGGGTTTTTCCTGCTTCAGAATATAGGATATGCTGAGCATAGTAGATGTGGTTAGATTTTCATGACGATGTTAAGTGTTAGCTACTTCAAGAGAGGATCTGGCTTAACCTGTGGTGGGCACAAAAATTAGCAGCAGTTAAAATAAGTCCAAGTAGGAAAGATACTATTTAGTTTGGCATAAGTGTTTGTACATATTATGCATAGTATGTGAATTCCAAGTCCAACAATGTACAGTACCACATAATGTGTCTTGTGCGTGAGATTTAGCTGCCTGCTGTGTTTGCAATTTCTTGCTCAGGTTTCACAGATTTCTGCAGTATTTTGGCTACTCGCAACAAGCCGTCAATGAGCTAAAAGTCGGCACATTCTGCAAGACGATGAGCGACTTTGCGTTGGAGTATCGGACGACGCGTGAACGAGTGATGCACCAGAGACAGAAGAAGGCGACACAGCGACAGCGCAACATGACCCGTGGGAAAATGATTGTTGAGGTCGGTGCCACCGTAGTGAACTCTTTCGTTTTTGATGCATCGTCATCACCATCGTCTAGATTTTTAGTGTGGCCTAAATAACAAAATTATTGCAAAATGAAGCAGGAGTCAGTTCAGAAAATTAGTTGGCTTTTGGTCTCTTCTGGTGTCTAAAAGGAGATAAATTTTTTCATAGTAGAATGGAAGCAGTACAGTAGTGATGTAACCACTCTTATTTAATGTCTGTGACAGACGGAGAACTTTGCCAAGAAGTCATCGTCAAACAAAGGTCTGGCACTGGTTGCAGAAGCTGAAGATGCTCTGGTTAATTGCCTCCTACAGTCGACCGATGGACCACGTTCCCGACGCACAATGGGTGGTAAGCACTTGGCTTTGTGAGAATTCCATTGAAAATCATCTTAACGGTTATTTTTGCCTATTTTGTTATTTTCTCTACATAGCTGTTTTTACTCAAAACGTTAAAGGCACTGAATGGCCCTTTATGTGCTGATGTGCCATTAAGAAACTACTCACTCATTGAAAATCATTACATTACCCTACAAGAAGTGTAGCGGTGACTATGAAAGCCGATCATAGCATGTGTGACAGATGGCATAGCTGCAGAACTGAAGCTTTCAGATCTGGAATAGCCATCATCGTGTGACCATGCTGTCCATGGCTATTCCAGAGGCGGAAATTTCAGCAGTTTGGCTTTTCGCCGTGTGTTGTGGCTTAACGATACATCCCACAGCAATTATGGCTAAACAGTCCGTCCTGTAGCTGAAGTTTCCAAAGAAGTGAATAGGAAGTGCCCTCATGGGGACACTTTGAACCCCCTACACTGACCCTGAGTGCCACAATTGCACAGCTTCGTAATGTAATGTAAAAAAAATTTGGTAACAGAGGTGTGGGGTAGTCGCTAAGTGGTGAGAGCATTATGGCAAACCGACATCATTCCATATTGTCTCAGTTGCTTTCTGACAGCGGTATTTTACAATAAAGATTGGATTGGAGATTTCATTGCACTATGTTGAGAAAACAGAAAATAGATTAATGAAAATAACTTCTAGGATCAAGGCTATTGTGCTACAGTTAAACTTGACTGACAAAAGATATGAATAAAAAAAAAAGTTAAAAATGAAAGTGCCTAGCAACTGTTGAGAACGTCTGTGATGTTAATAGGAGTGGAAAGGAAGAAACGCGAGAAGGTGGTTAGAAGAAGGAACGTGGCGAGTGCGATGGCTGGCGGTGGCGGCGGCGGTGAAGTTGAGTCATTGGATGACAGTCAGGATGATGACATTCTGGAGTCGGTGATTAAGTCGGTGACTACACCGTCGACTAGACAGGCTCGCAGCAGACCACGGGCAAGAACCGGCACGAGAACATCACGTAATTACCGTCATTTTTATCTGTCTTCATTATGTGTTGGCTAATTCTAGCTAAAAGGTACAGGTAAAGGTAGTGTGTGGAACCCCATCTCACAGCTACGGAGTGTCACTTGCCATATGGGATCATGCAGTGTTACCTGCCACCCAACACAAGTGAACACATCCTGCGTTAACACCAGCCTGTTAACACCAGCCAGACAGGCTGGTACTCGATTTACCTACCCTGGAGGGATGGAAGGCTGAGTTGACCTGACCTTAGTTACCTACCCGCAGACAGTCACCCATCCAAGTACTAACCGGACCCAGTGTCGATTAAGTACTTTGATCAAAGCCAACGCACTAACCGCTACACTATGCCGCCACCCTAAGCTGTCTTTATTGTTATATTGTTATTATATGTTCTGTGCCACAATCTATGCTAGGGGTGGCTTGGTGACTGACAGTACTGCTACTGATACGTATGCTGCTCAGTGACTTTCTCATTTTATATATTGTATTTATTATATTGTGCACAAGGAGAGAAATAGCGCAAACTATTGCCACAGTGGACCTAGCTTAGTTCTATTGCTTTTGTCGTATACTTCAGCACTAAGTCTTGTTTGCGAATAAATCTTGTGTGTGGTCGGCCCGGCACGGAGCTTATGACCATGAACAGTGGCGTGAAATTGTGGAAACAGCGACACTCTTGCAGGGGCACGTTACATGATGATGATGTGTATATCGTGCTGATGTCTTTCATCTCAGAAGACAGCTGTATGTTGTCTGTGGTGTGCACAGTTCGGCGTACGTTGAAAAGTGGACTGACTCAGGAGGAGCTGGCGGTTGTACTTGCAGCTCCGTAACTATTGATCTCTCATCTCCGTGACATCTCAGCATTGTACCGTATCATATACCACTGTCACTTGAACTCACGCTGACTGGAAATACCGTAAAACTTCTATTAGAACATCCAACTTAGAACCCCAGCTTGTATTAGAGACCCGGCTTTTATTGGAGACCCGGCTTCTATTAAAACATTGTTAACTTGCCATACCAGGGTAATAAACTTTCTCTATATATTAGTGTAAACAATTGCAGTTACTGTAGACTTACGTTTGCCGGTACTTTTTATTTCGTGGAAATACTGGCTATGACGTCTTTAGCGTCACAAGGTGGCATCCGGCTTCAATTGAATACCCGGCTACTATTTGAGACCCGGCTTCTATTAGAAGTTTTGCGGTACTGGAAAACTTCGCAAAGTGGTCACACTTAACAAGGCATCGGGCTAACGGTCTAGGGTTAGGGTTATGGTGAGGGTTAGGGTTAGTACTCTGTCAGTCCATTAGCCTGATAGTGCGATGCATTGTTAAGTGTGACCCCTCATAAACGGGTGAGGTGGGCGTGGGATGGGTCAGCGGATTTACAAAGTGACACGGAAAAGTCATACAAGTGTTCTGCACTGTTCTGGTGCAGTTTTTGTCGGGAAAATTTTGTGCTAGAATAATTTTTTGGATCAGGAACTGACCCCATGTCGCTACTCATCCTGTTTTTCTTCCTGTCCTTGTTCTTCTTGTTATTAGGGTGGTGCTGATCAAAAAAGAAATGCTTAAGGCTCTGTCGTTTCAAATTGGATCGGGATGAAATTGGATGGATTGTTCTTTAAATAAATTTTCACGAAGTCAAGATTTTAGATTTGACCTCACGCTTTCAAGATGGCGGCTGTGGCATCAGAAAAGTGATGCCATCTGGTGAGTGCAATCGCATATGCAGCAGTGTCCGCCAGCTATCTGCCAACACTTCTGTCTACAGTTCCTGATCCGTAGTAATTCGTGCTTGTCGAACTTAAGTTCTGGTGCTAGACCGGTGTTGTGAAGATTGCCTTAATGTGTTGTCAGTTGTAAAGTTCGCTTTTTTCCAGCTCAAGTCCAGAGGATACTGAATAAGTTTGGAAAGACCGGAAAGTGTCAGAAAGTGATTAAACTTAATAGTGCATCAGACTGTTGGACTAATAGGCTATCGCACTATCGGGTTAATGGACTGTCGGGCTAGTTAGGGTTAGTTAAAGGTTAAAGGTACCGTATAGCAGTTAATGGAACTCCATTTCACCGCTTTGTGGTGTCACTTGCCATATGGGATCACAAAGTGTTACCTGCCACTCAACACAAGCGAACACACCCCGCCTTAATCCCAGCCATACAGGCCGGTACTCGATTTACCGACCCCGAAAGGATGGAGGGTTGAGTAAACCCAGGCCGAGGATGCAAAGAGCAACTGGCCCACGGTTGCTACGCGACCGCCTGCGGTCAGCGAGACTCGAACCCCAACCTCACGATTGTTTGTCGAGCACGCTAACCACTAGGCTATCGTGTCACCCATTTAGGGTCCAATATAGGCCGTTAGTCTGATAGTCCAATGCATTATTAAGTGTAACCAGTCAGAAAGTGTCTCAGAGTTCACAGTGCCTGGGGAGTGATCTACCTCTGAAACATCGATACGTTATCGTTTTGGTGGCACTTTGTTGAAACTGCATTCTCCGCTACTGCTTATATGGCATATTACTGAAATTTTGTTTTCTCACTCGATTTTGTGACATATTTTAGAGTAACTATATTGGCTGCTCTGTTTCGTGTAGTTTGGCTAAATAAATACACTCCGCATTATTTGTACATAAATCTTGCAAAATTTGTGCATGTGTTTCTGTGATTTTACCTTAATGAATTAATCCATAAACAGCCAGTCTGCTGCTGTGCTGGATGTACTTTGCATTTGACAACATTAAAATTTAGTTAAAAACGTTAATTAAGATGTAACAAATTAGCTAGCTAAATACAGTATCTCAGACCAGCTGTCTTTCATTCATAGTACATATCGTTGTTGTACAAGGTGATGCATAAAAAAACTAAGCCACCACTTTTTACAACTTTGTAGCTTCATCAGATATTGATAGTTTCTTAAATATCATTGTATTGCAAATTTATTGATGATAGTTCTGCTGAAAGAATTTAAGATGCCACTGCACTTTAAATTATGTCACCCTTGTCGAGAAGTTCGCAGTACAGTGATGTTAAACAATTAAACATTCCGCTAGTGGTTAAAGTGGACCAGAATGCGTTTGGACTGCTTTCCAGGCGGCCCCACGAAATCGTCAGCTTGCATTCCTGAGCCCCAAATTTACTAAGTTCTTGTCGGAACTTTGGTCTTTGGCTGCCGGAACTCTGTTCCAAGGTCTTGAATCCTGAGACAGTGTCGGCAACCGATCTCTCCTAGTCTCGCTACTTACTTGTATTACGGTTACAGATATTTTTTTGAAATTTATTTGCTTATTTTTTTACCAAGCATTACAACTTTTAAATAATTGACTATCTGGCCTCACCCTGTTTTTCATTAATATGAAACAACGACTGTTGTTGACCATATCGGTAAACACTCGATACCGGGTAATTTTTGCTTGCCTCTACTGGAAAAGTCAGGGAAAAGTCGGGGAATTTCATGTGGTCTGGAAAGTGGTCACCCTGTTATTATGATGTATGTGTCCATGTCCATTTTCGTGGTAACAGCCTGTCACACTGTCTGCTGCCGATCCGGTTGTTTGCTTATATTCACTTGATGGTGCACAATTGTTTGACTTAATTGTATTAGAAATGTTCGTCATTGTCATATAACTGTCATTCCGTTGAATACGTTGTATTTTTAATGCGATGGTTAGTTACTGTGACTATTTCTGATTTAGTAAACATATCGAGTCTCTTGTTACTGCTTCAATTTTTCATCTGTTGACAACACTTTCTCTTGTTTAGATTAAATGTATGTACACTGTGGGTCAAAAAAACATCCACGCAGAGTCTTGACTTTTGTCCGTGTATTTGTTAAATGTCGACAGATTTTCAAAATTTCTTTTCACTTCTCTGTTCAGCAGTAAATTTGTTATAAAGCTGTGATTAAAGATCTCACCACACCTAAAACACGTTGCTATGTATGGATACCAATAGACTGTTTAAAGTCTAAGTGGGTGTTTTTTGACTCACACTGTAGTATTTATTGCCTTGCTACTTCTGTAGTTGGCCCATGAGAAACTGAGCTTTCTATGTTTTATACATATGTGTTTGTGGTTATTCAGCAGTATTGCATAGTTGTTGCCTTTCTGCTAGCAGAGTTTGAGAACGTTTACGAAAATGTTAGTCACGTTCCTTAATGTTGTCACACTGCGAGTGAATAGTGTTGGCATTCATGACTTTTGCATAGCAGAATTAGCAGTAGCCATTTCTATCGATTACAATCTGAAGTGTAACAATTAACGGCGTGGTACAGAAGAAAACTGGCCGACCGTTTTTGAAGAGTTGTACTCGTTATTGTTGCAATAAAATGAAAAAGTGAAAAGACTGTGAAACCCTTTTAATCTTAGAAATAGAAGACTTAGACTGCTTGATGTGGTTTGAATTTTCTGTGTATGAAGAATGTGAATAATCGAAATACTCTCAGAAATGTGTGACGTTGCAGCCAACGTATACTTGTCACGACAAAGTTGCCTTTTTAGAGGAGGAAAACTGCTATAGAGATAGTTTAGTGTGTTGTACGCAGGGTTGGATTAAAGCACAGGCCAACTGGGCCATGGACTACCGCCCCGCCACGGTTTTAGGGGCTCCACGCTCAATAACATTAGTAAAATTGGTGCCACCAGATAATAATAATAATAACGAGGACAATGTTTATGGTGCTGTCATCAATCATCATAACTCAAGAGTCATTGCGAGAGTTCACTCGGTTCACGCAATGAATGCAGAACAGCACCAGATGGCTGCCCACCTTTGGATCAAGCCAACAGACGAGCCATACGCCCGTCTGTAGGCAGCTAGGAAACTACATCCACCATCGCCACCATTACTCAGCCCGAAAGCTGATACTCATTTTACCATCCCACAGAGGGTAGAAGGCTGAGTCGACCTAGATGGCTGGTTACACACCCAGACGGTTTACCTGCCCGCAAGCAGTCAGTCATCCATCCAAGTAGTAACCGGGCCCAGTGTCGATTAACTACGTTGATTGAAACCAGATTTTAAGGGTAAAATGCACCAAATTCTCTTTCCGCTGGGGCTCCACCCGGACCCCGCTGAGGAGATTGCAGCGCTCCCCAAACCCTATAGTTGTATTTAAGGGGTGGACGGAGGGATTTGGCCCCCACAAATTTTGGCGTGGCGCCCCTATGGCCCCGCCAAGCCTTAATCCGTCCCTGGTTGTACGTGTTGTATTTGTAACTTATCCGCAGTGAAGGTCGTGTTCCATTGCAACATATCACATATATCAGGTGCTGCTTACTCCATTGACAGTTCTTCGTCTTGCGGCTGTAGTTGAAATGTCGCTAGTTTTCCGTTGCTTTTGGTGTCATTTATTTGCATAAAATGACAGTTTCGTTGACGTAAATCGCAGCATTACGTTTACTTTGGACAGATAAATGATGACGAAAACGCTCTTCGTGTCTTGTGAAAACAGTGCGGATTTTGCGGTAGTCCGTTCGTCCGCTTTTTCTTGTCCATCATGTTTTCGTTTTAGATCAGGAACTGGTCGCATATTGCTACTCAGACTGTTGTTGTTGTTGTTGTTGTTCTTGTTGTTGCTGGCACGATGCTCTTCAAAAAGGCTAATGCTCTGTAGTTTAAAATCGAACCGGGGTGAATTTTGGCAGGATTGTACTTCAAGTAATATGCATCAATTGACGGAGTCGGATTTTCGATTTGACGTCATAATTTCAAGATGGCGGCCCTGACGTCCGCCGCAGCTGCATACGGCGGCACTTTTTGCATGAAATAACGTCATGGCCGCCATCTTGAAATTATGACGTCAAATCGAAAATCCGACTCCGTCAATAGAATAGATGCGTATTTACTTGAAGAACAAAAATCCTGCCAAGTTATACATGCCCGCTCCAATTTTACGCTTTTTGAAGAGGTTGCCCCGAACAAGAAGAAGAACAACAAGAACAAGATGAGTAGCAATACGAGCAAGTCAACAGTCCAGAGTCTTCACCTAGGCCTATCATGAAGTTGGATCATTACACCGAAGAATAAAAAGAAGAGATCAGTTCCTGATCTAACAACAGAACAACACGCCTTAGTTGTTTACTTTTTAACCGTAATGGTTCAAATATCATAACGCAGCGTTCTGTGAC
>Ga0209788_1000463_pt1 | contig 10779 bp, 9 predicted proteins | sample WorMetLIZISLAND1_2_FD_187415 | JGI IMG/M metagenome (GOLD analysis project Ga0209788, IMG submission 187415) | Marine gutless worms symbiont microbial communities from Max Planck institute for Marine Microbiology, Germany - Olavius clavatus LIZARD... ...
CCACTGGATACTGTGACCAGCAAGAGGATACTATCAACAGGACACGGATAATATCACCAGCACAGGGACACTGTCATTAGCAAAGGGATACCATCACCATCACAGGGATAGTTCCCTTGCACCTGTTACATTGTAATCACCGGTGATCAGTATGATATCAGCAGACTCACCAGAACGTTGTTGAGTTTAATATCACGATGGACCAGTCCCAGTGAGTGCAGGTAACGAATGCCTTCTGCTACATCGATTGCCACTTGCAACCTAGCCACAGTGACAACAGCAGCTGGCAAATTATACCACAGAAATTCAACAGACATCACGGTAAGTCAAAACATTTAGGAATGATAAAAACTAATTCTCACCGAGTGAGGTATGGCACTATCAACTTTTATCACAATACTTTTGTGACTTATGGTGCCCACTTCCTTGATGTCCAGGCCCACTACAACTTACAAGACAATCTTGGAAGTGATGAACTTTCCATAGATATTTTAAAACATCACTTTAATAACATTCCTGTGTGTACAGCAATAATGTTGCCATAGTGCATCATAAACACAAACACTTGTATCTTTATGCTGCACAGATTGATTAAACAACTGATTACACTACACTGTTTTAATGGCTATTTTCCAGGTAAACCTGGGTTAAATAGTTGTCCCCTTGAAATATCTCCAGTCATCCTTATCGTAAGCATTCTTATGGGACAGGCTGAATCTCTGTACTCACAGGAAACTTCAGGCCTGTACCCACCTACTTGTGTAACCGCCATGACAATATCCTAACGGTTTTGAAGGAAAAGCTTTTACAGGCTGGATGCCATTCCTGTCACCCAATAACAACGTCAAAGGAATCATGGAATAAGCATTTGAGCGATTGACCAGTTACATCAATTTCTTTCATCACCATCATCATCGGGATTTTTTTTAGCGTGGCCTACATAACAAAAGTTACTGCAAGGTCCACAGTTGAAAGCAGTGTAGCAGATCAGATGACTTGGTCTGGCTATGACAAATGGAAGAGGAATGTCTTAAGACGCTGTCTGAATATCGCGAGCGACGGTGCAGATTGTCACGTGTGGTGGAAGACTGTCCAAGAAGGTGGCACCAGATACCAGAAAAGCCCGCTTGCCGATGGTAGAGATATTGAACAGTGGTACTGCAAGTTGGCTGGTGGTAGTCGACCGGAATATTTCTCATACGTATCATTTAAGTGACTCATAACTGACAGGTTATGCAATCAATAGTCAATACTCAAGGTTCAATATTAAGTAATTAACAGAGACGTGGTGCAGAAATCAGCAATGGTAATGAGATACAACTTACCTGCTCAGCCAGTTCATACGACGTTCTATGGCGGTGTGTAGATCACACTTGAACCGATCCATTACGAGCAGCACCGCAGGAAACCGTCGTCGACTCCTGGCACCGTACTTGTAGTCTATTACTGAACCATGGACTGCGGCAATCCGCTCATGCTCAGGAATATTTCTGAATGTTCACACAGACGAATGTAAATCACATGTAAATACAACATTCACATAACAACACTAGTCAATGTTGTTCTCATGCTTCACACACCTAACGGGTGGCTTATCTTCAAAGACATGTATGTAGTAACACATCCAAGTAGTAGACCTAATCTTCTCAACAAAAATGGCTAGAAACATTCCCCTTGTTACAGATGAAGTAGACTCTACAGTACAAAACTATCGATCCTCTATTTAAGTAAATGTGATTAAAAGTAACTGTTTACTATTTTAGTGCCTCTGACATCAGAACAGATTTGCATATGCATAAGCAATACTGACACTGTATAATGGAACTCGAGAGCCAAGTCGTTGAGATGTTTCTCGTCAGGTGGAGCCACTGATTTGACGGCACATCGGTCAAAGCCCGCCCACGACTCACATGTGTACACAATGCCGTACTGACCACGGCCCAACTCATCACCCGTCACTGGCTTACCTACACACAACATTCACCTTCCGTCACAGAATCTAAACAGATTACACAACAGCCTGCATGGTGCTCGCTACCCACATCCATGGGCTCTCCGACATGAATTACAATAATGATCCACACTCACGAGGGCACTGTACATTCTCTGGCAGTGATCTACCACACCAACACTAGCAGAGTAACTGATCCAAGCATCAGTGTATCACCACAGCACAAATTCGCACTGGTCACTAGCCAAACACGATGAAGGTGGCATCCTATCTTCATCGTATTGGGTGACAGGACCCCACTATGTGTCCCTACTGCAATGGCCATGAAGAAACAGCAGAGCACCTGTGGCGTGAACTCCAAATATCAACCAACTCAAGACGCCTCTGAAGCTACCTGGAGATGACTGGGTCAGTGACTCCCCTCCCCCTGACCAGGAATGAGAGAGGAAGAATATAAACAACCATCATTCCACCATTCACACCAGTGACAGGGTCTCAAATACGTGGCCTGTGGACCCCGTGCAGGTCTCGAAGACATTATCTGTGGCTACAATGACTAACTTGGATTAGCCAAAAAAATTACCAATAAACACCACTGTTAAGTGATCAGCTAGAATTTGAATTAAGCAATATCTGAACTAGTTTCATACGATAATGAGTAGACTGAGCAAGTAAACTCACTAAATAGCTGTCAAGTATCAAATGCAGTTTCACTTGTTACTTAACTATAATTTATGCATTTTATCATTCATAAAAAGCAATATGGACTGCTAACTGGTGCATTTTTTCAAACAGCTCATACATTTCTGCAGAGGATGCAGTCACAGCAGCTGCTTACATTCACAGCATTATAATGTCTGTGTACAAATCTGTCGCAATATAAATTTCATTTAAATTTATATTTATTTAACTTCATCCAGCTATACACAGTGTATGAGCTTCATGCTGAATGAAATAATATAAATGAAATCAACTGATTCAGCTGACCGTGCATTACAAAGTCACGCAGTGAGCGGCTTTCTAGTGCAAGTCGTGCAATGCGCGGTGCAAGTTTCTTGCGCAGACTAAGACTCTGACTTTCAGTCTCACGCAGGCGACCATTATAGCTCTTCTCCAGTCTCTGCATTGAATTCTCAAACCCTGCATGAGCTTTACACAGACGGTCTTCTATCTGACAGCACACGTCCTTCGCCAGGCTACAGTGACGATACAACATAACAATGTAAACTAGACTCACAAAACATTGGCAGTTAACTAACAAATGCACACATGAACTACAGTACATACATACATAACACACATACAACTAAGGCTTACCAGACACACCCTCAAATGTCTCCAGGATATGTTTGGGGACTGCTGCACTGGTATTTTCTCACTATACATGTCCTCCTTGACAAGTAACCAGCCATGTCAAAACACTAAGTAAGAAGTTCAGTGAGTGCTACCGTCTTAATATTACTTAAAATATGTAACAATAACTTGTAAGAAGGCATTAAAGAAGGCATTAAGGGCACACTTGCTTGGAATTTTGAGTCATACCAGACAGAGTACAACATTTTGTACAAACATATAAACAAATTTGACAACTTTCTACAAGTAAAGCAAAATAGTGATTTATAATAATAATTATCCATTTTGTTATAATTAATTCGTGAGAGACAAACAAACAGATCATCAAGAGAGCTGACCATTTACAGCGGGAATCTGTGAATGCATCGAGGACACCAGCGGCGACATTGCGACGCCAATCATCATCCAGACGTATCTCGGAACGACGCAGCACACTTCGCATGAACTACACAATGCACACACTAGTAGTAAACAGTAATAACAATAGTAATAGTAATAGTAATAACAACAACAATAATAATAATGTGTATTTATACATACATATGAGCTAACTTCGTTTAACCGGCACATTTTCTCGAGTTACTCCAGGTCAGGCCAGTTCACAACAGTAAACTTCTAGCAGGCTGGATGCCCTTGCTGTCACTCAAGAAACAGTGTCTAAGGACTGAAGGAGAATCAGTGTATTTGTAACAGTATTTGTAACAGCATAAGTTCCTAGATGCACAGGCACAAAGGCACGTCCAGATGTTGCTTAAAACTTTCACAAAAAGCCAGCAAATGAAACAAACAGCAATAACGTGAATCTTGCTAACATGTTATCAATGCACAGTGACTCAGTGGATTGAGACATAATGTGAAGAAAACCATCATCACTCATATGTGATAACACTTAACTGTCAGACACGCATCATATCACAGCAAGTTCTATCACTGCAGGCTGTAAAATGAATTAAGAAAAAGCATAACAGCACACTGTAAAGACTGAACAGAAAATATTAAACATGCAGATCAAATAACAAATCATTGGTCTCAATTATACAGGACGCATGATGCACACACAACGAGCCCAAAATTACCTGCTTCATTTTCTCAACGACTGTGCGCATCAACGACTGACCAGTGAAAACTGTCAACTCCACTTTGTACACATCACACAGGATCTACAGAGATCACACAGGATTTGTACACATCACACAAGATTTGCACACACAACAAAATTACCTGCTTCATTTTCTCAACGACTGTGCGCATCAATGACTGACCAGTGAAAACTGTCAACTCCACTTTGTACACATCACACAGGATCTACAGAGATCACACAGGATTTGTACACATCACACAGGATCTACAGAGATCACACAGGATTTGTACACATCACACAGGATCTACAGAGATCACACAGGATTTGTACACATCACACAAGATTTGCACACACAACACTGGATCTGCACAGATCACACACGATCAGCTCAGCCTCAAATCGCACAAGATTTGTACACATCACATAAGAGTTGTGCAGATCATATAGAATCTGCACACAATGGACAGGATTTGCACACATTACGCAAGATTTGTACACATCACAGATCACAAAGTACTGCACACATCACACAGGATAAGTACAAACAACAAATCGCATTACACTGATGGCACAGTCTGCAAACAACAACTTAAATTAATCAATAATTTCAATAACATTTCCAAAAAGTTAAATAAATCAAACAATCCTCATAATCTTTTGGAAAAATAAACATTAGTCATCATCAGATACGATGAATAAACCATGCGTACATAAAATACAGAAAAATGTAAACAATTATCACTTCTCATCATTATTGACAAACTCCATATTTTTGAGCAACTCTACAATTCTGTATATAACGACACTTAATTACATTCACGCATTGCATTAATTACGTCAGTGTATTTTCTAGACCAAAGTGACTACCCCATACTCAAATGAATGAAACTGCAATAATTACAGGGCAGTGAGTCGGTTATCTCACTGTGTCAAGGTAATGAGCATAGTGATTCTGCAAAGGATAAGATGAAGAACGAAAGAAATTTTCACGGAAATGCAAGCCGGATTTAGAACAGGATGTAGTACAATACAGTACATATGTCTCAATGTCTAAATGAAACACATTCTGAATTCAGCAAGAATCTTTATGTCTGGTCTATCGACTTCCAGACAGAGTTTGACAGTGTGTGTATTTTCTAGATCTTTGATTACACAAAGACACGTATGATGTATATTGTATTCTGTGTTGTTTCAAAGACACTTCACCTCTTTCAATGCTGCAGATGTCTCTTGTTGATCTGAACTGTCACTTGCATTGCGCTCCAGTGACTCCAGACAGCGAAGCAATACATCTAACACCAGATCCACAAGCATTATCCAAAATGCACAGCAAATGTAAACAAACAAGCATTGCAAATAAACAAATGAACACAATCTCAATGAATTAAACAACTTTTAGTCACGACATCTATTTGGTTACTTATGCTGCAACAGCAAATTTATTCCTCCAATAATCATATATATTAAAAAACTGGTATGCCCTAGAACTTTGGTCGCTGATTGGTTGGCTGCATTCTATTTATGTCGGCTGACAGCACATGACGGCCCACAGCAGCAGACCTAGGGCATGTTGATTTCTTCTGCCCTCATGGATTGTGAGCACAAATAATAATAATAATAATAGAAGGGCACTTGCAGAGCACCAGTACACAAATTATCCAGTAGCGCAGTTCAACAAATTAGAACACATAAAACAATATGATCTAAGAGTGAAATCACATGAGCTGACTATAGCTAGAGTAAAAATGCAAGTTTCAAATAGTGTGTCTTAAGACATTGCTCGAAAGTGTCTTTGGACTTAGTTTGGCTGGTAGTGCATTCCAGACTGTTAATCATGCAAAAGAAAACGCTCGTTCAGCAAACTTGGTTCGAGTGTGCGGTTTGACAAAGGTGTTACTGTCAGAGGAGCACAGGTTGAAGCAACTGACTGTTTCACTGACAAGTTCCTGTAGGTATACTGGTGCCTATAGTGCATAACAATTACAGCTCATGTACTCTGTAGCACGCGACTGCATAGGCTATATACTAAGTTTTGTCACAGATAAGCTCAAGCTGTCAAGGCCTATTAGGGCCGTGATGGCTTGTGTATTTTAAGATATTTTACCATATATTATACAGATGTTACAATCAGTAAGTAACCTATGCAACTGGACCGTAGCCCATCAACGAGTCCAAGAAGTCGTGCGGCTACAACACTATTGAGATGACTTAGCACCAGCTTCTGAATCTGCAGTGTGCACTCTTTAGCAATGGTGGACTTCTTTCCAAGCTTAGAACTCGTCCCAACATCTGTTAATAGCATACCAAACCAATGGATAGCATAGCCAGCATAGTGCAGTGTATGATTAACAAGAAAGCTGTGCTATCGCAAAAATGACTGCGCGATGTGTCCTACATAAACGGGCTTGAAAAAATAAGCTTGGGTATGATTTTTCTCGCCAGAAATTTTGACGACCACACTATAATTATACTCAAGCTAATTTTTTCATGGATGGTAGGTAAAGTTTGGATGCAGATATAACATTTATTGTATTTGATGCCTCCTCCAAGAGGAACCCCGTGAATATCCACATATACCTTGTATTTCTAGAAACTAGAGTCACTGAACAACTTTATGCCGCTGATAGTATGGGTCTGTCTTTGTTGAAATTTTCCTGGTGGGCTCCGTAAAACTTCTTTATTTCTGTTGTTCAAGGTAATAAAAGGTCATTGATATTGGTACCAAACGAAAGAGCATATGCGACTTCCTATTAGTCCGTCATAGTAACCTTGGTCCTATCTTGCACCGTTTCGGAGATATTGCAGGTTTTTGTGCTCCTGACCCACCCATATCCAGCCTATTTTGTGGGTGTTCCCATTAGACCAGATTGCTTATGTTGGGGGTGAGCCCAAGCATATGGTATAAGCTAATCAGCTGTGAAGTTATTTTCAAAGTATTCCAACCTATGTGATCAATATCCAACAACATCACAGATGGACAGACGGACAGACAGACGGACAACATGCAATCACAAGACCGCACTTTGCATTATAGTGCATCACACAGCAAAAACTGACAGTTAACAACGAGCACAAGAAATGCCAAGAAAATGTCTAAGGACCAGTGAAGACAGTTAAAGTGATGCTGGTTTCAAGTTTCAAGTCTGAAGTGATGGAATGGATCGTGAATGTGGTGGAAAATGATGCACTGATATGTACACAGTGACTGGGAAGAGATTAATTGACTATGATGAGGAAGTTGATTAATGGCACATCAGCAAAAACAGGCTGTTCAGTGCCATTGTTCAGTGCCATTTTCTAACAAGAAGCGAAGCTGTCTCTTGAGAAATAGCCAATCATATGCCAGTCATCATTCACCATGATAACAATGCTCTCTCACCAGCGAGCAGTTGTGCAATTTGCATCAATGTAAGCAAAAAGGTCATGAGAACAACAAACATGATATAATAAATAAGCAAAATTTTGAGATTAGGAGGAGTTTGAGAGGATAGGATCGATGTAGGGGTTAAAAGCTGTAAAACTGTGTGTCTGGGGGCAGTTCCTATTCACTTGTTCATACACTCTTAATGTATCATTCAGCCACTGTGCACAGCATCACAGACAGACAGACCGACGGCAGTATGATGCCAACAGCTGATAAGAATATTTGGAGCAACTTTTGAACTTTTTCCAACTTGCAGTTCTGACTCTCTGAAGTATGTATGGAATAGGCAAATATATGAGATACAATGCTTAGTGCCCTCCTCAAGGTGCACGGCATAAAAGTATAATGAAGAATACCATCAAACTGGAAGTCAGAAGCAAGTTGTAGAACATTGCTACGTTCACTGGCGATTGCACCAACAATGATCTGCAGAATTTCCGACTGTTTCTTCAATGCAACTTCCATCAACTCTTTGTACAACTTCTCCTGTAAGTTGACATATAAAATATATTCACTCAAATGATGCAACGGTTGAAATGATTACAAACATACAGAAAAACACCTAACGGTTGATATTGGCATAAATATAGGGTGCACACGAACATAGAACTGAAAAATGGAATAATTATTACTTTATTGCCGTACTGTAGATTAATACTACACTGTATCTCAGAAAAAAACGTAACCCCTTTTATTTTTGTGATATCTGTGCCAAACATCGTCTGATTTTGCTAATTCTTGGCAGAAACATGCCTCATTGAATTTGAAGCAAACAAACATACACAGCACACTGCATCTCAATTTCAAATGTTCGTACTGTAGTACCTTGTAAAAAAAAACTAGCAACGACTTTTACAGCACACACTACATCATCAAATATATGCAAAAACACACTTCACTCCCACAGACCCCTTGCCACAGAATAGTCCCGACCTAAATCCAGTTGACAATAAAGACTGAGGTGTCATGCATGAGCATGTCTACAGCAGGCGCATTCTCGGCATTGCTGATCTGAAGCGGTACCTGACTGCTGCGTGGTGTGGTCTGCACTCTGCAGTAGCATGTCATCGACGAGGCAATTGACTGCAGCGTGGACGGCTGTGCTGTGCAGCTGTGTGAGAACTGATGTTGACAATTCGAACATTTGCTTTGATAATACGTATTACTGTTAATGTTACTAGATAGTTATCTGATGTGACAATTGGACTTTTACACGGAGACTTCATATTTGATGCTGTACTGACAATATGCTATGCAGTAAAAATCGGTTCCTAGTTATTACAAGGTACAGTACAAACATCTAAAACAAGGTGTGGTGGGCTGTGTATATTAGTTTGTTTCAAATTCTCCGGGGTATGTCTCTGCAAAGAAATAGCAAAATTGGATGAAATCTGACTAGGTTATCACAAATATAACAAGAAATATTTTACATTTTGACCAATCACTGTATACTCCTCGCACATTATTTTGTCTATTTTTCCAAATCTGCCTTTCATTCTTTCTCTATATATCATAGGTCAGCTAATTACTTTACCTGGCGAAAAAAGTGTCCAGTCTCCTGTCATATGTTTTAACAGTCATTATAGTATCCGACGTCTATGTACATACAAAAAGTAAACCAAACTATGCGTTGCTGAGATATGACCATTTGAAGTTTTTCAAAATGGCCACTGTCTACCATCTTGAATTTGATCCAACCGGAAATTGCCCTGTTCGATCTGCAGTCCCCGAAAACCCCACCCTAGAACCAAACACGAACTGGATTGGATGACGTATTGCTGAGTTATGGTCATTTGAAATTTTCTACAGTGTGTGAATGGGCCCTGAGGTCGGTCAGCCAGTCGGTTGGTCGTCAATATTCATACTTCTTACACTGATCTCATATGCTCCTCTTTCGCTATGTTAGGAACGAGGCACGAGAGGAGTAAAAAAGGGTGACGTTTTTTTCTGAGACACAGTGTATTACTACTTGGGTTGTTGTATTAAAACTGCTACTAACCTGGTTAAGCACGGTAGGCTGTAACATTTACTATGCTTAACAGTTTCTGTTCAGAGTAAAAGAAGGAATGCCTGAACAAAATGCTAATATCACCCAATGAACTGTATGCTGCTAAGATTACAGTATCTCACCTCCTGCTCACGTGCATATTTGAGTCGTGCAGGAGTGCAAGCAACGTCATTTGCTGCAACAAAAGTTGAATCGATCATAACATTCAAGCACTGCTGGTGCTTCTCATACAGCTGGTTAACTGCTGAGAGAAGTCGCGACTCAAGAACGAGTTTAACAAATGAAGTCAGCCGTGCGATGAACTGTGATTCGAGTCCTTCACCAAACTCACTCATGTCACACATTGCATCTGCAGCAGGCTGAAGCAGCAACTGAGGCACAGAATTGATTGATTCACGATCACCGGCTACGTTAAATGCCGTGTCCGTATCGGTGCTGTCGGGACTTGAAGACAAAAAGCCGAGGCTTGACAACTGGCGCTGGATGACTGGTGATGCTCGACTGTCAAATGTTTCTACATCGTCACCGTTGTTCTCAGGCACGTCACTTCCATCCGACATTTTTACAAAGAACACTGCTACATGGCTGTTGGTTTGTACAATACGCTGCAGAAAGCTGAAGTCCTGATCACAGCACAATAAACATAAACATAAACATGAATTTACCACATAAATGTAAAATATTTATCTTGCCCACAAGCCCCACATGCAGCCAGCAACCACATTCTCATAAACTAAAACAACAGCAGATTTATGACTGAATTTAACTCTACCAAGACCATAGTGGCAGTGGATGGTTCTTCATAACGCAATACAAAATATTCACTGAAATGTAAGCATCAACAATTGAAACGACTTATGCCTGTTAAAACAACATTCACAATGTGCATTAATTCCTTCAACTTACTCCACCGACCCTTCCTCTGACTGCAGTGTGTCTTTTAAAAATCCATTACTAACTCT
>Ga0209788_1000464_pt1 | contig 10776 bp, 4 predicted proteins | sample WorMetLIZISLAND1_2_FD_187415 | JGI IMG/M metagenome (GOLD analysis project Ga0209788, IMG submission 187415) | Marine gutless worms symbiont microbial communities from Max Planck institute for Marine Microbiology, Germany - Olavius clavatus LIZARD... ...
AATTAAACAGTTTACATCTTCGTTTTTGCCTTGCTAATTTATATTTAGCTGTTTCCGTCTCAAACAGCTTGTTGCATTAATAACTGACATTGACACAATTCTGGAAACCATTGATATACCTTACAGAACCAGCTAGATTGATGTCATGATATGTAGCGAGAATATCTTATGTAGCTAAACATTCACTGAGTAGTTATGATTGCTACCTTTACTGTATATGTTTTCAGCTGACAAGGCTTGTGATTTAGTTTGATTTAAAAGAAAGAGAAAATTTCTAATCTGTCGTAATTTTGTCATGGTGTATGCAACATATGTTTTAGCGTATGTCTTAACATCTATGTATGCATGTGTGTTGTAGCTTTTGCTGCAAACTTGTTGAATGACGGTCCGACACCTCGCAATGGTAACAAGTCTGATCAAGCCCATCCACCAATTCATCCAACGAAATACACCAGCAGTTTGCAGGTGGACGGCTGATAGCGGTGTAAAGTCAGAAGCAGATTTTCTGTTTATTCTAGCCTCGCTAGGGCATGTAAATTTCGTGAAGTATCATGACCTACTTACGTACCCTCTTGAGTGAGTGGATTTGAGTGCGTTCAGAAGAGGAAGAGTGTAGATCCGATTTTTCCATTCCAGCCACTCATGGGACTGAAATTGTAACCACCGGTCTGATAGTTCGCCAGTCGTTTATGAACGCCCGGCTCGATCTGTACATGGTTTTGCTCTTATAACAGCGCCTGTATTAACATTTTTATTCGCAGGTCGAGACCCTGCGATCACAGTGAATAGCGTTAAAATAGATATCACGCAGTGGCAGTAGTTGTTTTAGCCGATCGTACTACTGCATGCAGTACGATCGGCTATCACAGCAATAGCTGAGCTTCTTGTTGCTGACACCTGATGATGTGATTTTGCAGGGCAATGAGAAAGTAATTTATGAATTTGTCGTGCGACATTTTCTTGCATGTTGCTCAAAAGATGCTCAGGGCCAAGAAACGTCGGTGGAAATTGATGTGAATAACGAACGGGTAACTGTTTCTGTGAATGTTTTGAAGCTCCCACTTCTACTGCTGTCATTTGTTGTAACAGTTGATCACAAAGCGATCATAAACTAGGCTCAAAGCTGAACTGTTTATTCCTTTCCCATGTAGGACGGTTCATAGCTGTCAGAGCTGTTCTGATCCACCTGTGACAGTGGAGCTAAAACAAATGTTTTTAGATTAGATTAAATTAGATTTAGTTTCTGGCATACTGTGCTAGGGTGTCACTGATAGCTCTTGTTGGGATCTTCCCATGCTTTACTCTCATGGCACTTATTGGCCCAGTCATGTTCTAAGAACCAGCAGGTGTAGTGAGAGGCGTGCTAAGCTGTATTGTAGTTGACGCGTGTGTTCACGTGAAACGACTGTTGGTAGTGAATGTTGTTGTAGTTTGTGTTATCTGGCCTGATGATCACTGCACGCAACTACCTCGATGTTTATCCTTATGACAAGTGGAATGCTAAGGTACAGCGCACTACGTGACACTATAACTATGTCCTGTGTAGCGTTGAGTGGTTTGAGCAAGTTATTGTGAAGTGAAATGTTACTATAGGTTATAGTCCTCAAATTTCTATAAGTGAATGACATAAAAGAGAAGACCAGCATCATTTAACGTCATATAGCATTAATATTTGTGTTTGCCTAATAATTGCAATACTAGTTGATATATTCGGTGAATTTCAGTGTGTACAAATCCACATCACATATTGCTTGCTGGAAGGGTTGACATTAAGAAACAGTTTCCTGATGCTGAAGTATTTCTTAGTGGACTGTGGACAGCAGACTGCATAGTAAAATAACTGAGAAATGTAGAGTGTGCAATTTGCCGAATATGTTACACTACATTTGTTGTTGACAGGGCATGTTTAGTTATTACAAAACTATTCTAAAAAATCTCATGAGAAGTTTGTTGTTGTTAATGTGCGTAGTAACACAACTTGCACACAAATGAACATCAGCCACTTTTTGCAGTAAAGAGACAGTTAGTGTAATGTAAAATGTCTACAGAATGAAGTGATAACAAAATGAACATTGACATAACTGTGACATATCATCATCAGAATTGTGATGTTCTGTTATCTTGCAAACTGTTTATCAACAGCTGTACAATTTGTTCAGAAAGGGTGCAAGTGTTTGCCACTTTGAGTACAGTTTGTTTCTGAACTAAATCATGTTGTGAGTGTGATGGGTACTTTAGCTTTTTGGTGGTGATTTTAAAAATTGTATCTGGGACATTATACAGTTAACTTAATTGCAAGCTATACTTTTTTATCAAAATAAATGATATTTAAGTATCTGGAGGACATATAATTCTGATGTGGTTTGTCAATTTTAATGTGTGATGTAGCAGCATGTTTTGTGACATTGTTTTCAGGTGATTCCACTGTTTCATGTTGGAGAAGTGTTTCAGCCAAAGTCTATAGAGGTTTGTTTGTTGTTACACTGATGTGTTTAGTTGAGAGTGAGTTGAGGTCGTGTTGATACTGGTAGATCAGGTATTTAGTGTGGGTGCTGAACTGGTGATAGAGAGTGCTTTGCAGTGAAATAATGTACTATAGCATATCATAGAACTGCGTTGTCTTATTTGTTACAGCCTGATGCACACTGGCCTGAATGTTACAATTAAGCCATTAAATGTGCTTTTTGCCAGTATGCTTACAGTGGGAAATGATTGTTGCATAGAATAGTGCATATCTGTAGTGAATGTGACCCGTTTTGTGTTCACGAATCTAAACGGGTAGTACACGTTAAGTTGTTTTCCTGTTCAGTTCAGCTTCACAAATGACGTGAAATGTGTAGACACATGAGATATTGCTGTACTTAGACTTAGACTTAGTTCCTTCTGTGCTGTGGAACACACTTGACAGTGGTTTTTGGCCAGTATGATAGGTCAGATGCCGTGATCTCCGCGTCGTTCCACGTCAGAACCCGTCCCTGGAATGCACAGGTGGGCTGTGAGTGTCGGAGTGTGCTTAGTATGTCAACTGACTGTTGGTGAACATGGAAGTGTCTTAAGGCAGTCACTACACTGTGAGTCAAAAAAACACCCACCTGAACTTTTATCCATATTTTTGAAATACTAGTTTTCAGAAATTTAACTGTTTTTTGACTCACAGTGTAGAGATAATGCAGCTGAATGACTATTGAGATGAGCTGTGATGATAGAGAAGATCTCAGTCTGTGTATATGTGCACCCATCAGTGTACTTTGCTTTGTAGATGAACCAAGGTGAAACATTGCCACCGTCACTACTGACTGAAGCTGATCTTATTGCACTGATGGAGAAGCATGGCATTGGTGGGAACTTCAGTGCAGATATTTTCTGTAGACTAGAATCACAGTGTGACAAAAGTGCGGTAAGGTAGTGTATATGTAAAGGTAAAAGGTAAAGGAAGTGTATAGCTGTTAATGGAATTCCATCTCACAGCTACGGAGTGTCACTTGCCATATGGGATCACACAGTGTTACCTGCCACCCGACACAAGTGAGCACACCCCGCTATGTCTAGCAGTTTATAATACCTGTGAGTGTTTGTGTGTTGTGTGTACACTGCGAATCAAAATATCAGTACATTACCAGTATGCTCTTTGCTAATGTTGGCCTGTCTTTAGAATCCTTTCACTGTCATGCACAGCAGGAAACTTGCAGTAGAGTGATAGTTAAGGTCGCATCACACCTCAGTGTGTGACTACACTACCTTGTGAAATATTAGGTATTAGAGCACTACATCACTGACTGAGAACATGGTAACAGCAGACCAAGAGTGCATGCACTGAAGTGAATGTGACCATCATGTAGGTGCTAAGCTAAGACCAGCTACAGATTCATCATTTACCTTCGTGTGAGGTGTTTAAAGTGCTGAAGAACTGACTGACTGACACAAAGCAAAACCAGTTCTTCATTCAACTAAGATCTGACAATGAAAGTGAGAGTTAATGGTAGTGAGTGAGCATCTGGCTCGGTGGGAATGAACGAGATATATCTCAAGAGTGAGTGCCATTTTTCAGCAAGTACAAGCGAACAAAGAGCCTCAGATGTAAAAAAAATTCACACGGTAGATCTAATAAGTACATAACCATTCCCTTTGTCAGCCATCTGTTGACCTCAGATTTACATCTTGTCTGTTGACATGCCCGCCGGCCAGTTGTAGTTGACTATGCTAGTTTATGATTACCAAGCAAGAAATTGAAGAAGCTGGAAACCGTGCAGCTTACAATGCCGCAGTCATTTGCTGGCAGTGTAGATATAGCTTGTTGTTGTCCATTACTGGTCTCACCAAGAACGTGCCATTAATCAGTTAGGTTATAGATAAGTCTTCTTTGTTGACTCTGACAGTTGTCTAGATTGTTTGCCTATTGCACACACAGTACATTGTGCACATTCTTCTACTTTTTCTATTCACTGTGCCCACTTGCTGCTTCCACTGATGTCTTCCACTATGACCCAGAAGGTGATGAACTCTTCGGGCAGTTCCTATTTGAGTCCAAGTCAAGTAAATCTGTTGCTTATCTGCAGTACTCAAGATGTTTGATAGTGACTGGAGATCTGTAAGTGTCTGACAAGACAGGCAGCAGGCGACAGTCAGAAAATATGAATAGCTCACTCACATTAGTCGACTGTCATTTATCAAATTAAGTAGCAGTGTGGAAATTCTGCTGTCTATGAAAAGCTGTTAAGCTGTCAGCCTTAATTATTCAGATCTTGAAAGGTGCGAGCAAGTGAGCAACCTTTGCCTGAAAATGAGCCAGAAAGTGATTTTTGAGTCACACCTGTAGTCAGTCACTACAGTTGCAGCCTGCCAAATGTCACATTTTCTGTCGGGTCATTTCATCTTGTAGCAAGAAAGTACATTCACCAGTTACTCGGGCGACACATTTTATGTATGATGGAATCTTTAGTGATTACTTTATTGCAAGTTTCTTGCTGAGTGTACCTGTGAAGGTATTTTGAAGCTGTGTCAAACTGTCAGTATTGTACAAAGATATGGATGTATTTGACTCAGATACATGCGTACATATGTACATTTGTAATGTGCAGCCTAGTCCAGCATAGCTCGAGTCAAAATGTGATTGATTACCTGTCTCAATGTATCGGGTTGTTGGTGTATTCAGGGACAGATGCCACTCATGCAGAGCACATAGAAACGATCAAATCTCGTCTCTATGTTGGAGTTCGACCTGACGGAAAGTTTGTTCCTGGTGAACTTGGCATGGGTCTTGTTGAGGGTTAGTATGTCTGCTAGAATGTTGTCTGTGGTTTCTTTGTGTGTTTGAGTGCATGGCTGTTGTTGAGGGTTGGTATGTCTACTGGCTTCCAATTCAAAATGCTGCTGTACACATTGTATTGGTGGATAATGATGAGTTCACTCACCGCGAAGCATGAAGTCTGTGGTTTCTTGCTGAGGTTGAGTGCAGTGTTGTTAGAATGAACCTTGTCTAGTGATGTCACATTCTGTCAGCAACGACGACGACAGCAACTTATTTAGAGTTACTCAATGTTGAGCTTGTTCCCGTCGGAAAACATGTTAGAATTGCTACAACTGTTTTTACAGGTTGAAAGTCCTTTTTGTCACCCAACCAGTAGTATTAAAGCACTATAGCAGTTCGTTGATGTATTGTCAGGTTACGATGCAATGGGTTATGCTATGTCAAAGCCATACCTCAGAGCTCAACTGGAGGCAGATTTGCGCAAGTTGGTTACAGAGTGTCATTTTGTGTAGTATTAATAATGCCATTTGTAAATGTTTATTTGTATTTTGTATTGCTGCAGTTTAATTTTTACTGTATGATGTTATGCAGAGCATGTCTGTCTGTCTGTCCTTCCGTGATGCTGGGGTATCTTTTCACACAGGTGTGAATACTTTGAAAATAATTTCACGGTCGAATAGCTTAAGGCTTCTGCTCGGGCTGACCCCAACGTTGGTGATCTAGTCCAACGGGAACAGCCCAAAATTAGGGTGGAACAGGGGTGAGGTCAGTATCAGTATCAGTATCTCTGAAACTGTGCAATATAGGACCAAGGTTACTATTACGGACTAACATCAACTCGCATATGCACTTTTGATTGGTGCCAGAATCAATGACCTTGGATAACCTACGCCTGAAACGTCACTCTTGCATAAATAAACAGAATTTACAGAGCCCACCAGAAAAAATGTGAAAGCAAAAGATAGATCCATACTATTAGCGGCAAAATATAGGCCAATGATTCTAGTTTCTAGAAATATAAAATATGTGCGGATATTTGCAGGGGTTCCATCGGGGAGGGGGCATCAAGTACAATACGTATGTGCAAATGCAACATATGTTTTAGCTCATATCTCTTGTTTTGACTGCTGGTAGCTTGGTCAAGTATTGTACTAGAAGTTAACCGATGTTGAGAGTTCACAATACATTAATGTTTTCGTATTTAAATTTATGCTGAGATTTGTCAAAAAATATGGAAAATAACTGAGCCTCCATTGTGTAATGTTTTTTAGGATTTGTGAAGGTCAGAAAGACAAAAATGGTGAGATTTCATTGTTTCACATTTCTGTTTTTATCTGGAGCACAATGATGTAAAACGTGTTGACAATGTTGTTGGTGGTGGAATATGTACATTGTTATATAGTCAGTATTTTAATGCTGATCAAGTCTGACATTGTGTTTGTGTTACACACTCAACTAGTCGTTGCTAATATGATGCAGTGATATGATGATGACTGACTCTGAATACCTGCACTACAATGTATACCTTGCAGTCGATGTGTACTTTGCAGTACAGGGTATACCTTTGCAGCGTATTCTTTGCTGGCTTGTCTTCTAATAATGTGACTTTTTAGGTCTTTGTGGCACTCTTTGACCCTCGTAAAGTTTTATATTACGGCAAAAAAACTTAGCATTGTTGCGTTTTATATTTATTGTATTGTTATCAGTACAACGATCGTTAATGTAGAGTAGTCTGTATTGCACTTTTAGATGTTTTGTCAGAACAAGTAACAAAATACAAGGAGGTCTTTGTGGAGGCTTCCAGGCAGGTTTGTGCTTCATTCTTCGGTCATTTATGTGCTCATATTTGACATGTGACGTTATTGTCTTTTATCAATTGTTACTTTTTGCGTAGTTAATAAAAAGATGGTCTGCATGATTTTATTATTGGAGATGGGAACAAACTGTGACATACACTGTTTTAACGGCCATTTTCTAGGTAAAGCTGGGTTAGTCAATTTCCCCTTCATTCTCATCTTCAGTTATCCTTATCGTGCATCCTGATAGGACAGGCCAACACTCATTGTACTGTATCCTGCCAACTTACATGTCCCTCTTCCTCACTCATAGACGTCATCTGAGCTGTGATGATTGGCAGGAGGATAAGAGGGAAGATTATCAGAACTGTTCAGTGCTGTACTGTGTACCACAATTGTTCACAATACAATTGTTCACAGTTATAAGCACACACATGTGAGCAGTTTTTACAAGTCAGTGTCAAAAAGTCCGTGTCAAAAGTGAATTTATTGAGCGCATTCTCGTAGCAAACCTCTAATGTGCTGTTGGGACTGCTAGTGATTTAGATTTAGTTTAGGGTTTTCTGTGTGTTTTAATTACCTATGGCCAGTTTGTTTCTGTTTGTTTTTGGTGTATTTTCTCTTGTTTGTTTTCTGTTGTCACTACCACTGCAAGTGATTGCCTGGAAAGACTCGTCTCCAAAGTGACCTATAAATGTGTTGAGTAGGACTCTACTCACTTACTCACTCACCCAACTTACATTTGTATCTGCCATAGCAGGGGTTTTGAAAAAAGTTTTTACAGACCGGCCCTTTCTGTCACCCAACTAACAGTGCAAAGCACTGAAGGCATGGGGAGCGAACTGTTACACATGTACTAATGTGTTTGTGTGTTTTGTAGGCAAACAAAATTGATGAAGCTTTGTCACAGTTTTTTGGTGAAGCCAGTTCATTTTCACCAGAAGGTGATTTTTGCTGTTATATGAATGTGTCTTATTCATGCATTCATCATCATCATCATTATTCGGCATGCACCATGTCAGTGCGTAGCTCCACTTGCTACCAATAGTCTCCACAGCGACTTATCTATGGCCAGCTCTATAGCATCCTCGAAGGTAAGATTGTGCAGAGATAGGTCGCTCTTCAAAGTGGCCATCCAGGAGGTGAAGGGGCGCCCAACTGGCCTGCTCCAATCGCTCTGATTCCTTTGCAAACATGCATTGGTTAATGAAAATTTATGTTTGTCTACAGTTAGGCATTTTGATGTATATGTAGATCTGCAGTTAAGTGTTGTTGCATGTTTGCAAAGGAATCTGCCTAGACAACTAGAGTCAGAAAGAGAATCATTAGACTAACATGTACCAAGCTAATGATCTCATCAGCAGCAACAGAACTTTGTCTGTGACTTGTCCAAATTGAGTTAACGCAATATTACCCTTGTCTAATAGTATACAATTTTGCATCTTTGCATTTTTGAAAATGGTGGGCAAATTGGATGGCCAATTTACAAAATATAAGTAAAATTATAATAACACACAATTTGGCATCTTTGCATTTTTGCAACTGGTGGGTGAATTGGATAGTGTGGCCAATTTACAATTAAAATTAAAAATATGCAGTTTTATTACATCCAATAACAGTTTAGTTGTACTGAACTGCGTAGCAGAAGTGTGAAAGAAGTGTATGCTTAGGTTGTAAATATTCATTATTGTAGTCTTTCAACATGATGTAGTATTTACACTAAATGGAACAATGTATGAGCACAGATAGTACAGGCTTATAAACAGGACAGGTTTTAACAGCACAGAGTCTGACAGAGATGCAGGCAAAGATGCAGGACAGTACCAAAAATGAATTAAACTTAATTAGCAGCAACTGGCAACTAAATGAGCCAGCTATTCAGGCCATGTTGACTTAATAAATGCTATAAACTGGACGTTTTTAGTTAACGAAATTGACATATAGGCTACATTAGTGGTCACATGGTACTGAACACATACTTCTGGTGCTGAAATGGTTTGATAGTAAATGTGTCTGGTACCTAACGTGACCTACCCACACACAAATGCCAGCAGTAAAGACTATTTATTGAATGAACCAAGAGATGAACAGTCTGTGTTCTGTGCTTGCTGGCAGATTTAGCCGTGCATCCAGATTGAGTAACACATTGAAGTAACAGTAACAGTATGTTTAGTGATGTGTGTCAGACACACGTAAAAATAGAATAAGTGGTAGAAAACTGCAGGAGAATAAGAATGTTTGTATTGCTTATCAGGGTGACTGCAACTAGAAATAGTGTGTCTCATTTCTACAGATTTAGACACGCAGTTACATGTATTAAAATGTGAAGTCGACGCAGCTGAGGACCTGGAATAACAATCAGCTAAGCTATTAATTGTACTTACAATTGCTAAGCACAGGAAGTTGTGTTTATGTAGAAGTTAGTGTGAATATATCACCAACTGTTCGTCCATGTCCGAAGTGTGGCCTGTCTATGGTCATTAAGCAGAAGAAAGATGGTTCTGGGTGCGTTCTTTGGATTTTTCTGACTACTTTCTCAAAATTTCAACATTTTTAGGCAGTGATAATTATCAGCATGTCCAGCCTTGACATTTTGCTGTTGATAGTTGATGTATTTAGTTTTGTTTTGCAGTGAAACAGTCATTTGACTGCCTGTGATCTCCAGTAACATGTTTGCATTATATCTCCTGGCTGTTCGTGCAGTGTACATATGCATGTGGTTTTACTTTTTCTTATAGTAATTGAGGTATAACTTTTAGGTTGACAAATTAGCGACAGAAGTTGCTGGTAACGTCACACTGTTAAGAAACTGTTGAGAGTATGTACTGACAGTCGTAACACACTCTGAATCATGACCAATTACTACTGCGAGGATGTTGTTATCCGGCTTGCCACAGTATGTCTTTAGTTGCTGTTTTAGGTCATACAATTACTACTGCGAGGATGTTGTTATCCGGCTTGCCACAGTATGTCTTTAGTTGCTGTTTTAGGTCATATAGATAAGTGAAGTAAAGTGTCTTTGGCATACTTTCTGCTGCAATATTCCCACATGCTGTCATTGACCACTTGTGAATCTTTGACACCACAGTTGCTTTCTTGCATTTGTCTGTTTGATATGATGTAATATAGTGACCATTTCAGTTTACGAGGTAAATAACACATGATTGTGTATGTGTGTGTTTGGTATGTTAGATTCTTTCTTAGCTGTCAAGGTTTCCCAGAATGCCGTCATGTCATCTGGTTCCCGTCATCTGTTCTCAATGTCACTGTGGATAACAGTATTTGTGAGAGTGTAAGCATTGATAATTTCTTTTCTGTTCAATAGTGGATGTAGTAGATAGTGTAGTAGGCAGTAGCTGATGAGTATCAGACTTGGTCTAGTACACATAGTCTACACTGAAAACTGACAAAGAACCCGAAGATAATAACTGACTAGCACAAGCAGTGTGGGAAAGTATCTAGTTACTATCTGTGAAATGTGTAATTTGTATGATTAATACAAAAAAGTTTGTCACCGGAAATTTGTGATGAAATGTCGGGTTATTTGTGATGAATTGCATTTTTTGTCAGCGTACTTTTACTATGTACACTGTGTACAGTGTCAGTAAAAAAGTATTTACGACAACAGTTTCTCACAAGTGATGTAAAATTTTGTGAAAAATATGCAGTCATTTCTGTGAAATAGCATATTTTTTCCACATACATTTTTAGCCATTTATATCCCCTTTGTTG
>Ga0209788_1000465_pt1 | contig 10759 bp, 7 predicted proteins | sample WorMetLIZISLAND1_2_FD_187415 | JGI IMG/M metagenome (GOLD analysis project Ga0209788, IMG submission 187415) | Marine gutless worms symbiont microbial communities from Max Planck institute for Marine Microbiology, Germany - Olavius clavatus LIZARD... ...
ATTTTATTTGCATAAAACAGTGTAAATTAGTTGGTAGTCAACAGTCAATAAATTTATACACACAAATCACCATTAAGCAGATAAAACCATCCTTACATCGTCATTTATCTTGTATACACAATTCCTGTACAGTCTTGCCAGTTATAAGCAAGCGTCTGCGCAACAGTGGTTTCTCGTTTGAATTATGTTGTCTATTAGCGTAATTTGCAGTTTATTATTAATAAGTAAGTAAGTACGCTAAGTAAGTAAATTTATAGAGCGCGCAATGTCGGAGGAAAACCACCGAATCTGAGGCGCTGGGGTGAAGTCGCTCCTTATTTGAGTCCAGTATGTGACCTGTGGATGTGCCAGGATGATAGTATTGCTGACATTTATTTGTGAATTTCATAACAAAATATTTACAGACAAAAGGTTCTATAATAACAAAACAAAGAAAGTACCCAACAGAGCGAAAAGTGCAAACCTTCGTCAAAGCTGTGCAAAATTACGTTCTTCTTCGTAACGACTATTTAAAAATAGCGCCCGAACGCTATCTTGAATTTTGTCGGAAGTCTTGTCATCACAAAAACTTTCGATAAGCTGTCCACAAAGATATGGTTCAGATATCTCAAACCTTGGCCGATCTGTTACAATTTGAAGATTTTCAATTTGGCGGTTTCACCTTGAACTTTGACACTTTGACCTTCACCTACCAAAGTTAGTCACTTATTCCTTTCCCTCTCAAAGTTAATAGCTTTTGCCTACGCGATTCTGAACATCTACGCCAAATTTCATGAAACCGGACTTGTACTTTTTGAGAAATCGCAGTCAAGGGAGCATCGAGAAGCATCCAGCAAACAAATGCATGTGATCACTATACCTCCTTGGCGGACGATTTGCATTTGGAATAGGCCTAGTTGACGTGGAAGGTGAGCATAGATAAAAAATGCCGACATTCGGACGAATCCAGTAACAAGTGACTGGCGCTAGAGTACTGCAACTAACTGCAAATTTGTCTCTTTTGCTACTACAGTGGCAGCGTAGGTCAGCTGCAAGCAACGTGGCGTGAGCAAGCAGACCTCGAACTGGATTCGCGTTTCCGCTTTATGCCACGCTGGCCGGTGCATGGACGGAATTGCACTTCAGCTATACACGGAGAATGTACTCGACGGACAGCCGGTGTGCATCGCGGTTGTCACTGGACCCAAGTGGATATTGGATTTACCAGAGTGCTCGGACGTCGTGAGTGCAGGCAGTATTTTGAGGCGATACGTCAAACAACGCTCAACGGTTGATTCATTCCATGGCAATCGTGCATGGACTTCTGCTAAGTACAAACTGTGTTGAATCTTGAATCTACCACGGCGGCAGATGTTGGACACATCTGCCTTGTAGGTTCCGCGCGGGCCTTCCTGCTAACTGGCCATGACGAATTACACGACCTGTCTATATAGCGAACGTGTTTAATTAGCAACAGTCACCGAGAATGCTGATTCACAGTTGGTTCGACACAGACATGGATACGTCCATGATATGTTGCTACTGCCAAACGGAACATGTGCATCGGTACTCTGCTGAGACTGACGCTGTCAGCAGTTCTTTCTGACTCAAGCTGAACGCCGACAAATCGGAAGTCATCTGGTAGGGGAACACGCTATCAGCTGGCAAAAATCTGTATACAGTTCGATCTGTAACAAGAACTACTTTTGACTAAACACTAAACAGTAGACACGATGAAAAATTACATTAGGCCTACATGATGCATGCCTAATAGTTCTTGCTGCATGCCAAAGTCGCGGGCTACATGTAAGTTCCCTATAGGCCAACAGCTCAAAGTAGGCCTAATTCTATCCGATACAGTCAGGTTACCAGTGCAGTTTATTAGTTACTGAGCGAAGTATCGTTAATAATGTTTTCTGGTCGGCTGCGTGCAAACCAGATGATGTGGTCGATGCGTATCAGCTGCAGATTCAGTGAGGAAATGAGAAGTGTAACTAAGATGAGAAGCTTACCATGTTGATACCGTGTTGATATGCTTATTATGTACGTCGCCAGCACGGTTATACCTGATTATACCGCTTGTTACTGCCTTCCTGTAAGTATTGCTATTTATTATCACGTCTGTAAAAGGAGTGATACACCACACAATGTATTGCATGAACAGACTGGATATATTATTACTTGGTAATTCAAATAAGCACACTACTGCACAGACTGGCGTAGGTAATGCTTTGGGCTTGCTGATTCGAAAATCTCTAATATAGCCTATAGCAATAAAATAAGACAGAAATGGAGGCATTAGCCGCGTCATGCTGCAGATTAACGCACTGACAGGTAAAGCCCAAACTGCATTACTTCGATTTGTTGCCATATACCAACCAAAGTGGATTATGAAGTAATTCAGAAATGTTCGTGCTGCAAGACAACATAATCCGTGAAATAACATTATAACGATAAATGAAAATTGCCTGGAGTTACTCGTGGTTCAGTGGCAATGTTCGATCGCTACACGTAACACAAGACAGACTGCAGATAGAGGATCGTCATAGCCCAATATCGACATAGCGAGTCACGTGCTGATGATTGGAGACGGAGGACTGGTCGTCCCAGACAATCCTGCCTGAGAACGGTGAAGGCTGACCTGCAACAAATGAACCTCGGACTGGCGACGTCGAAGCGGCGTGCTCAGGACAGATCGGCATGGTGGAAACTTGTGACAACGGCTACATCTACGACAAGCTCCTGAAGAAGAAGAATCACGGCTGTTAACGGTGGCCGAGACGATATGTTCCGCTCTTGTGCTTAAACTTAAATGTAGGCCTATTGACTTCTTAATTATTGTGATAGCAGGTGAGACAAAATCGTTGATACAAGACAGCGAAGTGGCTAAGGGACGGCCAGCATGGCTGCCTTTTACACGAGTAGGCTTATAATATCGTTCTGTAAGCGATCCGAATCGTTATTTTCATTAGGCTACTTCGCTAAATAGCTGATCAACGCTCAGGTTATCGTAGGTTAATTTGTTCGCTTAATGCCTACTTTGTGGGGCTATATAAGCGTCGAAGTACATCGAAAGTGGAACCGCTATCACGTGGAATGTGTGCATGATCTTTTTCCGGCAAAATGCAGTATCGTATTGATTAATAGTTTTCAACACTGCTCTGATTACGAATTGAATTAGGGTGGGTCCAAATTCGTATTAGATCTATGTATTTACTGCAGTTTTAAGAGCCGATTATTTTTTTGCGTCGTATCGTTAATACTAATAACCCGAAAAGCGAGAAATAGAGCAGCACGAAGGAAGATGCGAGTTACTTACTTACTCGCCGGTGTTTCATTCAGAAGCAAGCAATCAGCTCGGTTACAGCAGCTAGTGGTGTTGTGCAATGTCGTGGCGGCTGTTATCAGTAATTGACGAGCGTGTCGCGAGAACCTTATTGTCGATGACTAAAATGTCGCACGCACTGCGTCGAGCAGACGTCGCTGCAGCTTTGTTCTCTGGGCCACACGAAAGAAAACAGAGATAGTCTGCTCTCCTGCGATTGTCTGTAATATTGTCGATCTGTATATTGCATCTGCACCTTATTGGTCCTTCATATTGTTTGCGAATGTGATACATTTACACACGACGTGTCGTGCCAGCGCCACAGGACCACCAGGAGTATCTGGCCTCTGTACAAATGTGGCCTGGCCTCCTCTTTGACTATCTACAGCCGAGTTCTTCGGACTGTAAGAAAACTTGCAAAGTGACAAATGTTCTCGCTACACCCGTTCGCCTCCGTGTACACAAAAAGCTGGCGCAGCCATTTCATGTATATGACTGCAAAAAGTATTACAAGAAGAAGCCCAGCTGTTGCTGAGATAGCCGATCATACTGCGTATGACGTACGGTATAGCTACAGCGCAAACCTTGCAAATTGGGACTTATCAGGTTTTTAACTTTTCATGCTAAGCACCGTGATGCAAAGATTACAACACCGCTTAATCATATCATATAAAAAGGCCATGCATGACACGCGATTTTTGTCGCTGGATTTCATGTCACACATGCGATATTTGTCGGGCGACAAAGTGCGCGTGAAATGACAAACATCGATACGGATACAGTTTTTGCTGCCTTACTTTTTTGCTTTAATTAGTTAACCAAAAGGCTTGTAGACTCAACGACGCAACTGACGATTATGGGTTCGACGCTGGATAATAAAGAAATGAGTTGTCAAACATTTATACGGTATGAAAGTTGTAATACGAAAAATAATAACCGAGCTACAACGAAATGCACAACTGACGCGATTTTTCTCTGCTATAGCTCAGCTTCTTGTGCATAATGAGCAGAATGTATCGACAATCGTCATTGTATATCCATTGCAGCAAGTCTGCTAGCGGGGCTGCGCGACTACGAGGTCGCAGTACCAATGCGCGTTGATCGGTACGGCGCCGTATTCAGACCGCCAACGTCGACAAGACTGAGTCATTCTACGACCGGTACCGAGCGTCGTACTCGGCGGTCTCCTCACGCCAGCACCATAACGTCACCGCCAGTTGACAATGACGACGACCAGTCTGCAACTAGATCTAGTCGCGGTAAGTCGCGGTCTGAAGACTTATTTCTCAACGATTTAATGTAATTGCCGGTCGGAAAATTTTTGAAACCGTCTTCGTTTGGAGATAAGTTGTACATAAATTGGTTATTATTATTATTAACGAGAAGATTAGCGTGGCGTTTAGTCCAAAAACTGCAAGGACACGTAACACAAAAAAGGCGACATGTTCGGTAGACAGAGAAAGAAACAAGAGGGTCAGCAGCGCCATCAGTACGAGGTCGCAAACAAGTTAATAGCAGGTTAATGGCAGGTAAGCGTACAAAATGCGTTCAATATAGTGTAATCGAATGTCAAGTAGGCCTATTTGTGTGAATTTAAAAGTAAAGTTCAAAATTATTGCTAATATATCGCAATTTTACGTCCTGGATTTTATTTAGTCACCCTGTATTTTACGTATCCAAGTCTAATGTAAGACTTTGTGCGTTGCTCTTAACTAGTGCTATTTAAGTTATTTGTACAGTTATTAAGCAACCGACTGTAATTATAGTCAGGCTTTGGAGTTCTTAAGCCTGAAGTCTTGGTCTTGAGGCTGTCACTGGTGAGACTATTTTTCAAAGTCTCGGTTTTGGTCTCAAGAATCTCAGCTTTAGGTTCATGATATAAAAATGTGTAACGGAAAACTTTCAACTGAAATAAGACTGCCCGATGTTTTCGTATACGAAATGACCGTTAAAACCGTCTGCAGGAGGGGAACCGAGTTAAGTTTAAATTGTGTGTTTTGATACATTAGTTTTCCAAATCAGTTTCATTAGTGGCTGATTTTTTGAAGGCGGAGACTTTAACGACGAGCAGAGTGAGCTGTTCTATCGACTAACGGCGTATGGACGAGACTTCCATTTCAACTTGACCCGCAACGACCGTCTGACGTCTTCACTACCTGTCGTGGAGTACTGGTCACGTGACGGCGCCGTCCGACGCCTGGCGGAAATGACGTCACGACGGTGCCACTATGTCGGTCATATCGCTGACGAGGAGACGACGTCGAGCGTCGCATTCAGCACCTGCTTTGGACTGGTCGGTTGTGGTTGTCAGCTGACGCCGCATATAATAATCCGAAACAATTTTTGCTCGACACACGCAAGATAAAATACTGATTATCTAATCAGTATTTTATCTTGCGTGTGTCGAGCAAAAATTGTTTCGGATTATTATATGCGGATGTCGAAGCTCGTTCTGTCGTTCGTTCTGAAGGATTATCTGTTTTGCTAATTTTTTCTTCATCTTTTTATTTGCCTTTCGTTTAATCGAAGCACAAAGTAACGTCACCGTAAAAACGTTAAGTATAATGCAAGTTCAACTCAGAACTCGTGTTCGTCATCATGTCTGTAGACCTTTACGCCGCTGTCACAGTGTGCTGTGTGACAGTTTGGTTATCCAAAACACGCCAAAATGTTGCTGTTTAGTGAAAAGCGAACCCTTAAGGGAAGAACTCCAAAATTCAGCTACGTGTGATTCATGAGCACATTGACTCACGTGTTCTTGCCAGTTTTTGTGAAAATCGGTGAAGGGGAAGTGACCAAAATAAGGCGCGGTATAACTGACAGGAATCCCCGTATTTACCACCAGAACGATTCTTCGAAAATTCTACAGGGTCACTGTTTTCTGACCACCGTCCATCTGCCAAATTTCGTCGAGATCGATCCAGTTTCCGATGTGACATATACGCGAAAACGTCAAAGTGATCGTTACATTAATACATTATCAGCAGCAATGAAGCCTATGGGCGATGATGATTTGGCTTATAGTGGTAACGCGTTGATGTCTATCAAAAAAGTTACTCTACATCGGGCCCGGTTAATACTTGGACGGGTGGCCGTCTGCGAGCGAGTAAACCATCTCGGTATGCCTCCCAGGTCAACTCAGCCTGGCTATCCCTCCCTGGATAGGCGCAATGACTAGGAGGCTATGGCGTGAAGGTCTATTGGGCGGTGGTACGGTATGTGTCAGCAGCGTGAGTGATGGTGTGATTGAATGTAGCAAGGTGTGTTCTTTACGCGTGACGACGAATTTATTGTCGAGCCGCTGTGGAACGAAACTAACACGACGACGACGACCAGTGATGACGATGACGATGACGATGCTGCTGCTGCTGGCACTGAAGGCGTTTATCACGTCATCTACCGACGTTCAGCAGTCAAGTCTACGTCTGCACACCGAGTCCACCACTGCGGATTGAACGGTCTGTATTTGATCAACTCGATTTCTGTATTTAATACATGTGCTGCTACTTGAAAATTAACCTACTCGTGCATGAGTTAGCACATTGGTGTTAATACGTGATTAACGAGCGATGTTAAATTTTTCAATTTTTTTGAAACTGAGTTAGAACGACGCACAAAGAAATTTGAACGTAAAGTTAGTTTCACAAACAAGCAATATATACATGTGCTGTGTTCTACGCATCATTGGTTCTGCGCGCGTATAGACAACGACAGTCGTTGGAACTCGCCGGACCCTCGCCACATCGGCGATTACCGACGACCGGCCACCGTCTGGTCCACGCCCGCTGACGATAAGGACAAATGGCGGGCGTCTGCGGTCGTCAAGGGGAGGCGACCAGATAGGAGCGGCAGGACGGCGGCGGTAAGTCAAGGGGCGCCGCGGAGGAGACGTACAGCGAGGTCGGTCAGCCGCGAGAGATTCGTCGAGACGTTGGTAGTCGTCGACAAGACGATGGTCTCCTATCACGGCACATCAGCCATCGAACACTACGTTCTCATGCTGATGAACATTGTAAGCTCTCATCTTATCCTTTGTTGATCAGTCTTTCCAAGTCATTTTTCTTTAAACTCAGTATTTCTTCATATATACTGGACGATGAAATGTGTGCCTACAAAGTCACGAAGTAGTGAGACTGACTCTCAGTTTAGTTCTAGTTCTGTTTGTTTTTAAATCTTGTGTGTTATCCCGGCCGCCTATAGAGGAAGTTGTGCGGTTCCTCAGAGAAACCGCATTTTGCTTCCATATCCGTCCATTATTCTGTCTGTTCTGTCACTTCTGTTTACTCTACGATCTTATTACTCGCGATCGAACCGAAACCTCAATATTTTGACAACACCAGCGACATAGATTTGATTTTAAAGGTTGCAGGTGAAGACCACGAGTCGCAAAACGTTCATGCAAAACACATTACGGTATATAGCTAAATAGAAGAGATGAAAATGATGCGGAAATGTTACAACCTGTGCGAGACCAATGTGATAAACTTTATAAGTACGTCAAGGTCATTCGGTCATGTAACTTCTGGCGCTTGTGCTTGTGAGATGATGTAGGCTATTCTTGACTTTTTTTAGCTGCCTGGTATACTGTTATAGCTTAAGGGAAGAACACCTGTGCAACTGCACACATTTTAACGTTAAAATGAGCCGTTAATTTCGTTTGAATTCATAAGCTATCTGGCAAGATGTTTGTGTGAGACCAGGTCGCCAAGTTGTATCGTGACGCGAGCTTGGGTAATGCCGTCAATATCGTCATTAGTCACATCATCGTTCTTACTGAAGATCAGGTTAACACGCAGCCGATTTGTAAAATAGAACATCCTTTTAATAAAAAATAATAATAGCCTTTGTCATGTGAGTTATTATTTGCACACATGTAGTATTACTAGCAAGAACAAGAAGCAGGGTAAATAGCAAGACTTATAAAGGCAGATTAGCCTACGAAGTACAGTTGCCTAATTGCCTATCACTCAGTGCTACTTAAGGCTGCGCGATCGCCACGCAACGCAACTCGCAGCCGTAATGGAAATAGGCTCATAGGCTCGGATGTTGTCAGCCGTCAGCGTCTATGTTCAGCCAGTCGTCACCGTGGTCGTCGTCGTATCGCACCACAGACTTAGCACGTTCGGTCGTCATCCTTGATAGCTGGTCCGACGGCTTGAAACTCTCTCACTGTGACGGTGGCCTTTCGTGATCTGGCGTGATACATTGACACGTTCAGACAGTTATTGAAGTGTTTCCGCGTGTGTGACGCAATCAATCAATCAAAAAATCATATTTTTGACGTGATCCCACCTAAGCAACAAGAAGCTACTTCAAGGGCCACAGAGGGGACTGAACAGTCAAAAGGTAAGACCGGAGTAGGAGCGACGGAATAAATGAATTTGTAATCGTTGCTTAAATCTAAGCAGAAACGGTGAGGAGGTAATGTCCGAAGGTAAATCGTTCCATATACACGCACCAGCGACACGAAAGGCGCGACGTCCAACAGTAGAAAGTCCGACGGCAGGAACAGACAGACTATCTGCGGTAGAGAACCGAAGTCTTTGTCGAGACGGGATGTCAGCGGTGCGCGTGAACCGCCGATTAAGGTATAGCTGATGCGCTATGTAAATTCAAGTTACTTGCTTATTCGTATGTTGTATAACAACAAAGAAACGTACTTTTACTTCAGGGCTGAGGGCGCTATCGGTTGAGTGCAAGTATAATTAAAAGAAATGATGCAAGAAGATGTCCGTGTTCTTACCAAGCCACGTACCGCGCTGTGTCACGGCTTAGCGCGTTAGAAAATACAGGAAGTGGTAGCAGATGCAGCTGCGTCGAAGTTGTCAGAATCTTGTCAGTTGTACATTGGCGTTATAATCAACACCTCGACACGCCGTAGCAAACCATCTCTCATTTCCGGGTCACTCTCCAGGTCGACCGTCATCATCATCATCAGTACCAGCGGCAGTACCTGGCTACCAGCGGCATCCTATGTACTCGGGCACCTGCTGGCCTCACGACCTTTCTTCAGCCCCCTGCACGCACTCATCATTCTGTTTATCATAGCGCCCGCCAGCTCGGAAACAAAACGAAACCAGGTGTATTCGTCTATCGGTCGATGATATTACAGAGTCGACCCAGCACTTCGTCGAAACCTCCAGCCCGAAGGCGCATAAATCTTGCAGTCAGTTCGTGTAGCGTCCGAAGAGTAATTGCTTCGGCGCTGCTTGCGGTTTGACACCGGCGGTCGACGGACTGTACTGTTTGTGTAAACGGTAGGATGCGCCGTGGCGTCGCTTGTTAATTGTTGGTCTTGGGCGGTCTGTCATTGTCTGTCACAAAAAGTCAGCCGTGAGATAAACTACACGTATCAACCAAGAACAGCATCTGCGATACGGCCGATAAGCTGCACTCAGGTTCTGTACCTCGTGTCGCGATGATCAGTCCGGTTTGGGGCAGTCTCTCTACACGTCGCCATTTGCGCTTGGCAGGTCAAGCTGACCTGGTAGCAGCCTGGTAGTGGTAGTGCCGCGAACAAGAACAGCTGGCTTCGGTCCACGAAGCTTTTCAGTCGCTGGTTCAACTTCATTAGCGTGGAACAGTCTGCCGCCGGAAATTAAGACATCACTGATACTCGGACAGTTCTCTAGCCGGCCGAAAACTGAAATGTTTCTAGTTTCTACGTAGCTAGGCTACTACGCGTTAGCGTAGCCGTCAAGACTGCGTGAAACATAAATAGGCCTACTGTAGCTGAACTGAACTGAACTGAATGCACGCACGCTGGGACATAATTATACACCGTAATACAGAAATAAAGACACTGTAACTGCAATGGCGGATCCAGGAATTGCTGGTGGGAAGTACCTTCCCTACTTTTCTTTCTCTTACTCCCCTTTCCTCCTCCGCTTCCCCCTTTGTCCAGTTACCTCCCTGGGAGCCTCTATTCCTACCCCTTAAATCCAGCTAAGGAGCCTGGGGGAGCGCTGTAAGCTCCCCAGCGAGTCCAGGTGGAGCCCGGTCGCCAAGCGCTCTTTTTGGTGCATTTTGAGGTGAAAATAAAGCATTTCGGGACATCAGTTTCTTGTATTTTTAACAGACAGATCTGCATGTGAGATTTTAAGTTTAAATGTAACTATGGCTATCAGCTGATTAGCTTATATGCCGAATCTCCCCCCTGTATTCGCCACTGCCGTACTCTTGTCCATATCTTCACAAAATACTGATTGATTATTTAAATTTTTTTCTAGTTCTAGCACAATCTCTAGGCAATTTACATTAAATATACCATTACGCCTTGCCTTAAGCGTGCTGTTAGTTATACTACGGTATCTTGTGAAATGTAAGCGTCAAGTACTGATGAGTTGTACATGTGGCGCGATAGCCTAGTGGTTAGCGTGCTGGACTAACGATCGCGAGATCGGGGTTCCAGTCGCGCTGGCCGCAGGCGGTCGCGCAGCAAACGTGGGCCAGTTG